>MKWU01002624.1_pt1 | contig 26222 bp, 19 predicted proteins | sample 809101 | NCBI WGS metagenome assembly MKWU01 (sample SAMN05860141, study PRJNA318959) | sponge metagenome | host: Aplysina aerophoba | place: Slovenia: Piran, Adriatic Sea, Gulf of Piran | collected 2013-05-07 | reverse complement strand
GACCGCAGACGATATCGTAGTAACCATGCCGGATACTGATGTTGCCGGGTACGATGGCGGTTCACAGGGCAGTCGCACTACACATATTGTCGGGCGCGCTGCAGGAATCGCTGCAGACGAGTTGAAAGGCATGATTTTCGATGTTGCCGCCGGCATGCTGGAAGCCGGCAAGGATGACCTCGAAATGGTTGACGGTCAGGTCGGTGTTGTCGGAGACCCGACTTCCCGCATGCCTCTGGGTGATATCGCAACGGCTGCTACATGGAGCCGCGGCCCGTTGTCGGCGAGTGGAAGTTATACGACGGAACCCGTTCCATTCAATCCGGGTTGTGCCAGCGGCATGCTGTTTCCGTATTTCCCTACACCTACCTACCACGTTCATTTCGCTGAAGTCGAGGTGAACCCGGTAACCGGGAATGTTCGTGTAGTACGCTATATTGTTGTCCAGGAAGTAGGGCGGGTCATCAACCCGGCAGGCGTCAGAGGACAGATACAGGGCGCAGTGGTACAGGGAATAGGGCATGCTCTGTATGAAAGCCTGCGCATCCGCGGGGCGCGCTACCTGGAAAGGTCACTGGAAGCCTACCGGCTGCCCCTCGCGGTGGACATGCCTGAAGTGGAAATCATTACCATGGAACACCCCCATTCCCTTGGTCCGTTCGGCGCCAAAGGTGTAGGAGAGCCGGCAATAATCCTGGCTCCTGCCGTAATCGCCTGCGCGGTAAGCGACGCACTGGGCAAACCGTTTAACAGGATACCAGTCAGCCCGGAAGAAGTGCTCGAGGCCATCGTGGAGAAAGAAAAACAGGGTTGATGTTTCCGCCCCTGCTATTCCGGTTCACAAGGGCAGGCAGGCGATTTCCAGGTGCACACCCCCCGGAATGTGCCTTATCTTCAAAAAGAGTAGGTCAGTGTTGCGCCGTAGATTCTCGGCGGTGCAAAGATCTTCTGTGCGTATCCGAGATCATGAAAAGTTGCCTGCCGGTACAGTGTTCTTTTATCGGAAATATTCCTCACATAGCCGCGCAATTCCCAGTTTTCGTTAATACCCAGGGTGACAAGGACGTTATGCTTGAATTCATCCGGTAGAAGTGTTGCCGGTTCGCCGAAGTTGGTTGAATAGCGCTCATCCAGGTAGCTCCAGTCCCATTGCAAATCAAGTGTGAATTCACCCTGTAGCGGCACACGAATATTGATGGCGCCGTTGGCGCTGACGGTGGGCGCCATCGCCATATCCCGATCGGCTATGTAGGTCGGGAAGGGCCCTTTTACGTCTTCCACGTCGGTTTCGAGCAGTCCGATTCCACCGCGCAGGCGAACGTAATCCGAGACCGCCATATCAACTTCCATCTCCGCGCCATAGGTTGTTGCGTCGGTGTTTTCAACCAGGCCGCCCAGACCCAAAAAGTTGAACACCTGGAAATCGCTGTAATCGTAATAGAACAACGATCCGTTTACGCGCAGCCGCCCATCCATGAATGACGCTTTTTCACCAATTTCATAAGCCACGTTGGTTTCGGAGTCATAAGGTATCAGGCTGGTATCCGATGCTATCTGGGGTGAGTAGAAGCCATTGTTGAAACCTCCGGCCTTGCTGCTGCTGGAAATCGATGCAAATAACAATACGTTATCGTTTACTTCGAAGTTGGCCCCGACCCGCCATGACAGGAGTGTTTCCTTGTAAGTGTCCCGATAAGGGTTCGGAATACCGGGTCCGTCAGGCGGCAGGAAGCAGTTGGACGGGATAGGGAAGCCGGGACAGGAACGCAGTGTTGCATTGTCCCGCTCGTGAAAATTCTTCTTGTCACGACCGACGCGCAGTCCTCCGATCAAGGTCCAGCGCTCCACGTTATATTCAAACTGTCCGAAAGCCGAATATGACTCGGTCGATTGTGTCCAGTCCCCGGCCAGGGAAATTGGAAAGAAAAGCCCGTTGTACAAGCCGGTCTCAGGGTCTGTAGCAGTCGGCCCGAAAATAGGAATGTTGAATGTTGCAGTCGGGAAGTTATCCGCATCCTGGTGCATGTAATAAGCGCCAACGGTCCAGGTAAAATTCCCTGCGGTTTTTGCCGCGCGCAGTTCTGTCGTTACCCAGTCTGATTCATACGGGAAATCCGCGAAGCAAAGACGATTGGGGCTGGCGTCACAATCCTCTACAAGTTCGCGGTCAAGTTTGAGGTAACCGGTCAATGAAGTCAGCGTGATGTCTCCAAAGTCCTTTTCAATTCGCGCAAGCAGGCTCCAGCCATCCTGATCCAGGGTTTGCGGTTCACTGGTGAACGATTCGTTGCTTGAAGCAATGCCGAAATTTTGTGCGTTATAACCGGCAAAGTCGGTACCGTCGGGATCCACGATGCCGACACCGGAGACGGGATCACGGATAATCGGCACAGATCCGTAGTACATGTGCCGGTTCGAAGCGTCGGTGTATTCTCCCTTTATATTGATACGCCAATCGTTGCCCGGTTCAAACAGGAGCTGGGCTCGAACAGCATCGGTACCGGCCTGTCCGCCGTTACCCAAATCCGGGTCCAGGTTTGAAATATAGCCTTTGTTGTGGTGGGACAGGAAAGAAAGACGTCCGGCCACCTTGTCGGTCAGTGCACCGCCGATACCGCCTTCCGCCTTAATTTCATCAAAGCGGCCACCGCCCAGTGAAATAAACCCCTGGCGTTCGAATGTCGGTTTGGCGGTGACATAATGCACCAGCCCGGCAGTGGCGTTTCTGCCGAACAGCGTGCCCTGCGGTCCGCGCAACACTTCCGCCCGTTCGATATCGAACATGGAGAAATCAACGGCGGGCACGGACACCAGATAAAACTCATCCACGTACAAGGTCACCGGGGCTTCATGACCTTCACCGAAGTCGTTCAGGCCGATCCCCCGCAGGATCACGTTGCCGCTGCTTCCGGGACCATAAGGCATGTACAGCCCTAAATTCGGGACTTTTGTGGTAAGCTCGGTGGCCCTGGTCAGGCCGTAGCCCTGCAGGTCAGAACCGGACAGGGCGGAAATTGAAATACCGACGTCCTGCAGATTTTGTTCACGTTTCTGGGCAGTAACTACGACTTCCTCGAGTATCTGTGTCCATGCATTAGTGCCGGCTGCCAGTAATACCGTTATCCCGAAATTCAACAGGTATTTTGTTCTTGCTCGCATCATCGCTCGCCCCCCATCTGATAAAGGCAAATTCTGTTTTTCGTGTTCCATATTAAAGCAACATCATGGAAAACACGATATTATTTATTTTGATACGCCTGTATTTAAATCTTTTATAATGATAGCGGTAAAAAACGGAATTACCCATTTCCTGATTGCACAGTTGTTCAATACAGGGCAGAACTGAACTATGACATCGGCAACGAAACGCCCCGGCCCCCGGTTCGGGATCTGGGCGGTCGTCTACGGCACTTCGGCATCTCTCCATCATCCGGAAGACCCGCCTGACGCATCCTGGGCGCGCAACCGGGACCTGGTGCTTGAGGCGGAGGCTCTCGGCATCGACTCCGTACTCGTTGCCCAGCACATCGTCAACCCCTTCGGAGACGAGTTCGACCAACTGGAAACCTTGACTTCCTGTGGCGCACTCGCAGCACTTACGGACAACATCGAGATTATCGCTGCAATCAAGCCTTACCTGTTCCACCCGGCCGTGTTCGCAAAGATGGCGTTGCAACTGGAAGAGATCAGCGAGGGACGTTTTTCGCTCAATTTCGTCAATGCGTGGTTCCGCCCCGAGTTCGAGAAAGCGGGAATCCCTTTCCCCCCGCACGACGAACGCTACGTCTACGGCGGGGAATGGCTGCGAGTCGTCAAGAGGCTGATATCAGGCGAACAGGTAACCGTAGACGGCGATAATTTCAAGCTGGACGGTTACCAGTTTAAACCAGCGTCAAAATGGCGGCCACGGCCATTGCTTTACTCGGGCGGCGAGTCGGAAGCGGCGCTCAATCTCACCGTCGAGTTGTGCGATACCTGGTTCATGTTCGGGCAACCGTTGGAAGATGTCGCCGGAAAGATAGCCGCCATGCGCAAGCGCCCGCGCAGCGGCACACCACTCAGTTACGGGGTTTCGGCATTTCCCTTCGCGCGTCCGACACAGTCCGAGGCAGAAGAGGCGCTCGCTTATGCCTTTGAACTGCGTGAAAAGGACAGGGAAGTCTATGAGGCGCTGCACAGGAATGCGGACCCGGAAGTCGTCACCTCCAAAGTGATAGCCAAGGTACCGGGTATCGGCGTCGGCAACGGCACCGGTTGCGGTTTCACCGGTTCATACGATGAAGTTGCCAGGCGCATCGCCGCGTTTCATGATGCGGGTATTGAAATAATGCTGCTCGAGTTTCAGCCGTTTGAGCGTGAGATGCGGCGTTTCGCCGAAGAAGTCATGCCGCGGGTGGCGAGACTCTGCTCCTCCAAGTGAATAAAGATAACCCCTGAGACGATTTCACGATGCGCATTGCCCAAATCAACATGGCCTCAGGCGTTTCCACTTCCTACAGGGAGGCAGGTCAAGACAATCCCGTCACCGTTGTCCAGATCCACGGGTTGGGTACCGGACACAACAATTTCGACCTGCTGACTCCCCATTTGTCGAAACGCCTGCACACTTACGATATCGACCTGCCCGGATACGGCGAGTCCGAATGCGCACCCGGTGAGCGCGGTATTGGTTATTTTGCCGACAGCGTGGCGCAATTCATTGAGACCCTTGAACTTGCGCCGGTACACGTGCATGGGACGTCGATGGGCGGATGCGTTGCAATGGTGCTTGCCGGAACGCGGCCGGAACTTATCGACAGGCTGGCCATCACCTGCTCCTTCGCCAAATTTGACCGGGCAAGCCATGTTATCTTCAAAACCTGGAGGATGGCCGCCGTAGCCGGGGTCGAGGCCCTGGCCCTGGTCACCAGCCACCAGGGCTTCTCACGGGGTTTCTGGGACAGGCCCGGGAGCGAAAACACGGTGGATGCGTTTGTCTACGCGCTGCAGGGCATGACGCCCATGGAGTTTCTCCGTGATCTCACATTAATAGAAAACCTGGACATCAGTGCGGAGGCAGCAAGCATTCAAGCGCCGACCCTGCTGCTCGGTACCGATGAAGATATCATGACACCGATGCAAACGTCTCCGAGCGGCCTCGGTATGACGGACCTGCACAGGTTAATCCCCGATTCAACGCTGGACGTGCTGGAAAACTGCGGGCATTTCATTTCAATCGAGCGCCCCGCAGAGACGGCCCAGGCTATTGCAGATTTCTTACTCGTCGACAAATAATATTTTCCGTTATTCACATTCTCCCGCAAGAGACTGAGTTAAAGTCCTTGAAACCCATAAAGGTTTTATACATGATAACAGTACGGTTAAATAACGCTTATGTATCCCATGGATAAATATTCTGCTTCCTGGAGAAAATTGTGGCTGTACGGTCTTTTTCTCCTTATACTGGCAGGTTGTGACGCGCAACAACCGGCAGATGAACCCGCTTCATCTGCAACGGCTGCCGACGCCGGCGACGCGTATGTAGACGTGAGCAAGGCGCCTTTATCCAATGATATTTTCGGCAAGGTAACGGCGCTACCGGAGACGCCGCATCCGCACTGGGTCTGGATTTACGACATGGCGGCATCTTCAATGCCGGACGGGCGCGCCTACCTGTATGACGGAGACACGGGCCGGATGATGGGATTACTGAGTACCGGTTACTCCTTCAACGCGCTGAACATACCGGGCCACTACCGGGAAGTCTATTCGGCCGAAACCTACTATTCGAGGCATACGCGCGGCGCACGCACCGACGTCGTCAGTATTTATGACCCGTTCAAGTTAACCCCGGTCGCAGAGATAGAAATTCCCGCCAAACGCGTATCCACCCTGCCGAGACTGGCTGATTCGGCATTGACCGACGATGACCGGTTCATGGCCGTTTTCAACCTGACACCGGCAGCCTCACTGAGTATCGTGGATGTCGAGCATCGCCGTTTTGCCGGGGAAGTTATAACGCCGGGTTGCGCGATGGCTTATGCCGCGGGCGACAGGCGGTTTTTTGCGCTGTGCAGCGACGGTGCGCTGTTGCTGATCCACCTTACCGATGAAGGCACGCAAGCCAGTGTGCAAAGAAGCGAACCTTTTTTCAACGCGCTTGAGGACCCGATCCTGGAAACCGGCGTACGGCATGGCGATACCTGGTATTTCATGTCGGTGCTGGGAGAGGTTCATCCTGTTGAAATATCCGCAGACGGACCGGTCTTTGCCGATACCTGGAGTTACCTGGATGAGCAGGACAAGGCGGAAAACTGGCGTATCGGCGGGATGCAGCCTGTTACCCTGCATAGCGCCAGGCAACGCCTCTACATGGTGATGCACCAGGGCGATTTCTTCACCTACGAATTACCGGGAACTGAGATCTGGGTCTATGATCTGGAAACCCGGGCGCGGGTAGAAAAAATAACTACCAGGCAGCCAAGTCTCTCAATAGCCGTGAGCCAGGATGACAACCCGCTCCTCTACGCCATCACCGAGGATTTGAGCGCCCTGGATATCTATGATGCAGGTTCCGGAGAACACCTGCGCTCAATCGGCGAACTCGGCGTCACGCCATTCCTGGTTCAACCGCTGCCGTTACTGTAGGCAGGGCAGGGTATCCAACTATTCCACCGACGATAATGAGGGCCGATAATGAGGTTTTTTGATCGCTGGTTTCAAGACAAAACCCGCTCCCTGGCGCGCCATACTTCGCGCCGGAGCTTTTTGAAGAAAGCAGGGACGGTACTGGTCGGGGCAGGTGCAATTCCCTTGTTGCCGGTAGCGAAGGCGAACACGGCGCCGGATGACGGTTCCATTTCCGGGCCCGAAGGCGATCCGGGCAAATGTGAATACTGGCGCAACTGCGGCATGGACGGCTTCCTCTGCACCTGCTGCGGCGGCAGCCACACCAGTTGTCCGCCCGGCACCGAAATGGCGCCAATGACCTGGGTAGGCACCTGCAACAACCCCGCTGACGGACGCGATTACATCATCGCCTACAATGACTGCTGCGGTAAAAGCACCTGCAACCGCTGCATGTGCAACCGCAACGAAGGCGACCTGCCGAATTATTTTCCGTCAAAGAGCAATGATATCAACTGGTGCATGGGCGCCAGCAACAACGTTTATCATTGCACCACCACCATACTGCTGGGACTGGCGGTCAAGTAACCCGGCCGTATGCCTCCCCGATAAGCATGCCTGTCAGTGATCAAGAGATCGCTTCGCTGGTCGAACCCACGCGGGTACACAAGCGTGTTTATACGGACCCGGCCATATTCGACCTGGAAATGGAACGTATCTGGGGCAATGCCTGGATCTTTATCGGCCATGAAAGCCAGGTAAAAAAACCCGGAGACTACTTCACCACCACTATCGGCAGGCAACCTGTCATCGTCGCCCGGCACAACGACGGCCAGGTCCATATCATGTATAACCGCTGCGCACACAAGGGCGCGCAACTGGTCGGTGAATCCTGCGGTCATGCACAGCAGTTACGTTGCGCCTATCACGGCTACGTGTTCGACACTGCCGGCAACCTGTTGCATATCCCCAGGGAAGAGGGATACGCGGATTCGGTATTCGGGCGCGATAAACCGGCGGCAAATATCCGTAAGGTCGCACGCGTCGAGATTTACCGCGGCTTCATCTTTGCCAACCAGGCAGCGCGAGGGCCGGATCTGAGAAGCTGGCTGGGACCGGCCATTACCTCGTTCGACAACGCAGTTGAGCGTTCACCAACGGGTGAAATAGAGGTAACCGGCGGCGTATTGCGCTATATGCACGACGCCAACTGGAAAATCCTGCTGGAAAACGTGTCCGACAACATGCATCCGGCCGTTACGCACCAGTCTGCCTGGCAACCGGCAAAACAAATGGCCCGGCAATTCCCCGAGGACGAAAAACCCCTGCCGCTCTCCATGCTCGAACCCTTTGGTTCCAGCTACGAGTTTTTCGATACCATAGCCATGACAACCTGCGGCAACGGCCACACTTATTCAGGCGGCAATGCCACCATCCATATCGGTTACCCGCGCGAATCGAAATATGTGCAGGATATGGTGGCAGCTTACGGCGAGGAGAAAACCAACTCGATCCTGGCCATGCAACGGCAGAACACCATCATTTACCCCAGTATTGCCTTCAAGAGCGCGTTGCAGACGATCCGGGTTTACCGGCCCATTGCTGTCGACAAGTCTATCCAGGAAACCTGGACATTCAAACTCGGCGGCGTATCCGATGACATGCTGCATACCTCGGTACTGTATAACCAGCTGATCTTCTCCCCGTTTTCCATTGCAGGCCACGACGACTACGAAGCCTACCACCGTATCCAGCACGGCCTGCAGACTGATGCCCTGGAGTGGGTGAGCCAGCACCGCCACTACGGGCGCGACCAGGATAACGGCGATGGCACGACCCAGGCCCTCGGCACCAGCGACATCGTATTCCGCCACGAGTTTCAAGCCTGGAAAAACTACATGGTCTCATCAGCAGATGATTTATCCGCAGATGACGCAGATTAACGCAGATTATTTTCTGATCCATGAAGCACTATAATGAAAATTCAGGCTCCATGTGCTTATTGACCATCCATTAAAACAAAATATATTTTTATCTGCGTTAATCTGCGTCATCTGCGGATAACTATCTTATGTGGAAACCTCCTGAGAGAATAAAGTACAAGCCGCAGCCCGGGTTGAATCCGAGCGCGGAGGAGGCCCGTTCGGCAGTGATGTTTACACCGGTCAAGCTCGGCCCCCTGTCCCTGGAACAGCGTACCTGGGTGCCGGCCATGGTGCCCTGGCGCTCCAATGAAGACGGGTTCGTTACCGATGACGTGCTGGACTGGTACGAGCGGTTTGCCAAAGGGCAGCCTGGCGCCATCGTCATCGAGGCTACCGGCATCCGCGATATTCCCAGCGGGCCGTTACTGCGTATCGGTGATGACAGGTTTATCCCGGGGTTGAAGGAACTGGCTGATGTGGTAAGAAGCGCCAGCCGGGGGAAAACGCGTCTGCTGATACAGATAATTGATTTCCTCACAATCCGCCGCCGTCCCGAACCGGCTAAATATTTTGCCCGGTTTCTGGCCGTTACCGACGAGCACAGGGAACGGCTTGAAGCCCACGACTGGACGGAACAGCAGATCAGGGAGCACCTGGCCGGTCTGCCTGACGCGGAACTCGATACAATTTTGACCGAACCTGAACTGGAGGCGTTGCGTATGGGCTACCGGGAAAGGGTTACGGACCTGCACCTGCCGCACGTGAAAAACCTGCCCCGGGTGCTGCCTGACCTGTTTGCCCAGGCCACGCGGCGCGCCCGCGAGGCGGGGATAGACGGCGTTGAACTACATTATGCCCATGCCTACACGATGGCTTCGTTCTTGTCCGCCACGAACGGGCGTACGGACGGTTATGGCGGCCCGCGCCGGAACAGGGTGCGCCTGCCGCTGGAAATATTCCAGCATATCCGCAATGTGGTGGGGGAAGATTATTGCGTCGGTTGCCGTTTTCTCAGTGATGAATGCATAGAAGGCGGCAATACGGTAGATGACGCCCGCTATTTCGCAGTTGAATTTGCGCGAGCCGGTATGGATTTCCTCTCGTTGTCCCGTGGCGGCAAATTCGATGATGCAAAGCAACCATTGGTCGGTTGGGCTGCCTATCCCTATACGGGAAGAAGCGGTTATGAATGCATGCCCGGTTATATCTCGGATGATTTCGGTCCGTTCGGCCGGAACATCGAACCCGTTGCGCAGATAAAAGCGGCTGTTAACGGCGCCGGCTACAACACTCCGGTGGTGGTTATCGGCGGCATACACGGGTTTCAACAGGCAGAAGCCCTGTTACGCGAGGGCAAGGCGGACATTATAGGCGCCGCCCGCCAGAGTCTTGCCGACCCCGACTGGTTCCTGAAGCTCAGGCTGGGGAAGGGAGACCAGGTAAGAGTGTGCGAATATACGAACTACTGCGAAGGGTTGGATACCAAGCACAAACAGGTAACCTGCCAGTTATGGGACCGGCTTCAGTTGGCTACACAGGATGTTGCATTGTCCCGGGACGGCCGTCGCAGGCTGGTTGCGCCTGAGTGGGACAGTTCAGATTAAACGTGTTTTAGCGGATGCGGTTCACCCGTGTTGGCGTTCCTTGATTTCATCCAGGGTCTTGCAATCAATGCACAAGGTCGCCGTAGGTCTTGCTTCAAGCCGTTTTAGTCCAATCTCACCGCCACAGATCTCACAGTAGCCGTAATCGCCTGAATCCAGCATCAACAGCGATTCATTGATCTTCTTGATGAGTTTCCGCTCGCGATCCCGCGTCCTCAACTCCAGGGCAAATTCTTCTTCCTGGGTTGCCCGGTCATTGGGATCGGGGAAATTGGACGCTTCATCCTGCATATGGTGTACGGTTCGCTCGACCTCCTCCATCAAGGCCTGCTTCCAGTCAATCAGCAGGTTGCGGAAATGCTCAGCCTGCGCAGGATTCATGTATTCCCCCGCCGCAGCTTCAACGCTGATAGGGGTACTTTCAGGGGGTTGTTCCCCGGTAACGACCTTTTTCATATCATTCTGTACCGAACAGCACTCTGTTACGCATCACCCAGGCAATCATTCAAAGAGCCCATCTGCCTATTTGAAACCATATTATCACTTCGTGTCAATGGCCAGGCAAGCGAGCATAATACTGTTTTAAGTCCAATTGTCACGTATTTCCGGTAAATCAACGGGGTCAGGGCAGTGTTACCGCATCCGGACTGCGCCAACCATCTTTTCTATGCTCAGCCGTCACTGACGTATAGATACCGCCGCGCACGCTGAAATCCGCGGTTAATTTCATATACCTGGGAGAAATGGCCCCTACCAGGTCCGACAGGATGCGGTTGGTTACCGCCTCATGGAAGGCGCCTTCATCGCGAAATGACCAGATATAGAGTTTGAGCGACTTCAATTCCACGCACAACTGGTCCGGAACGTAGTGCAGGTGCAAGGTGGCAAAGTCCGGCTGGCCTGTCATCGGGCACAAACAGGTGAACTCCGGCAGTTTCATGCTGATAGTGTAATCACGGTCAGGTTCCGGATTTGCGAAAGTATCCAGTTCTCTGGATGGTTTTGTCGTCATACTTCTCCTTTATCATGCGATTCGGAAATCGCAATATATCATTTAATCGCTCCGTGTCTAATACATTACTTTATATATCGTTTATATATTATTATAAATCAAATAGTAAAATAGCTTTATTAAACTAATATATAAAGATATTGATCGCCATTTTTTTCCTGTGTTTCACTTGTATATTATAGCGCTAGACGGTATGGTTATAACTCATGCGCCTGCGCAAAATCAAACTCTCCGGTTTCAAATCCTTTGTCGATCCTACCACCTTGCTGGTCTCAGACAACCTGGTCGGGATCGTAGGTCCCAATGGCTGCGGAAAATCCAATATCATCGATGCGGTTACCTGGGTCATGGGCGAAAGTTCCGCCAAACACCTGCGCGGAGAGTCGCTGACCGATGTCATTTTTAACGGTTCCAGTGCCAGGCAACCGGTCGGACAGGCTTCGGTAGAACTGATATTTGACAATTCGGACGGTAAGCTTGGCGGCGCTTATGCCGGATTTGCCGAGGTTTCCATCAAGCGGGTGTTAAACAGGGATACGATTTCCACCTATTACCTGAACAATACCCGGTGCCGCCGTAAGGATATACAGAACATTTTTCTCGGGACGGGAATCGGTCCGCGCAGCTATTCCATCATCGAACAGGGCGTGATCTCCAGGTTGATTGAGGCCCGGCCGGAGGAATTGCGCGTTTTTCTCGAGGAAGCTGCGGGAATATCCAAGTTCAGGGAACGGCGCAGGGAAACGGAAAACCGGATCAGGCGTACACAGGAGAACATCAGCAGGCTGACGGATATTCTTGAAGAACTGGAAAAACAGGCAGAACACCTGCAACGGCAGGCTAAGGCGGCAGAACGCTTCAAGGAACTCAAGCAGGAAGAACGCCGCTTAAAAGCGGAGTTCCTGGCCCTGGAGTGGAAAGAACTGTCGGATAACGCTCAGGAAAAAATCAAGGTTGTCCGGTCCCGCGAAACACGCGTGGACGGCGGACTGGCCGGACTGCGCGAGGTGGAAGCGGACATAGAGATACAACGGGAAAATTACCGCGCGGCAAACGAGGCGTTCAACAGCGTTCAGGCCGATTTCTACCAGATCGGCAGCGACATATCACATGCCGAACAACAGATTAGCCATACCCGGGAACGCATTGAAACACTGAAAGCCGAAACTGAAAAAGCGCAACAGGCCGAACAGGAACTGCAGCAGCAACTGGATGACGACAGCAAGGAACTGGGGGTGGCCACGGAAAAAATGCGCTTGCTGGCGCCGGACCTTGAGAGGGCCGAAACCGGCTGTGACGAAGCCCGCAACGAACTGCGCGAGGCCGAGGAGACATGGCAGCAACTGCAGGGTCAATGGGATGCTCTTAACCTGGAGATATCGAGAATCGACAAGCAAATGGAAGTGAATACGACGCATAAGGAGTTGCTCCTCTCGGGACTGCCCGGCCTGGACCAGCGCCGCAGTAACCTTGAGAACGAGGCCCGCAGGCTCGCTCCGGAAGGGCTAGAACAGGATATGGAAAAATTATCAGCAGCCAGTTCAGGTAGTGAAAGTCTGCTGGAGCAGCAGAAAAATGAACTGGGCGAGACCTCGGCCAACCTGGCGCGTAATCGTAGCGAACTGGCGGATATCACAACTCGAATCCTGGAATTGCGCGCACACCTGCAGAAAAATGAATCCGGAATTGCCTCCCTGGAGGCATTGCAGCATGAAGACACCCTTGACAACAAGGAAGCCCTGGAACAATGGTTATCCGGTCTGGGCCTGGCAGATGCCCCGCGGCTGATTGACACCATCAAGGTGGAAAAAGGCTGGGAGACCGCGTTTGAAACCGTAGCCGGGCAGCGTTTGCAGGATATCAGCCTCGCCGATCTGCACGATGTAACGGGCGCATTAGCGGATTTGCAAACCGGCAAGGCCGGATTGATGCTCAATAGCGCAGCGCATATCCGGTACCTGCCCAAATCCCAGCCCAGACTCATCGACAAGGTAAGCGCAGGAACGCCCCTGGATGCCATCCTGAACAGGATTTACCTGGCTGAAGACCTGGACCAGGCCAGGGAAATCTGCCGGGAACTGGATGAAACCGAGTCGGTCATCACGAAAGACGGGGTCTGGATAAACAGTTACTGGGTGAGGATCCATCGCCCCGCAGACAACACCCCCGGCATGCTGACAAGAGAACAGCAACTGTCACAACTGAAAAGCGTCCGCATGGAACTGGAACAGGAGATCAGCTCACTGGAACAGGCGGCTGCAGGGAAAAACAAGCTGATGGATGAGGTGGAACGCCAATCGGAACAGTTGCTGGCGCAAATGAATGAACAACAGGAGACTGCCGCCTCGACCAGGGCCCGGTACACGGAATTCAAGACCCGTTTCGAGCAGGCGCACGGCAGGACTGCCCGGATTGCGCAGGAATTGTCGGACATACAGCGCCAGAAGACAGCCGATCAGGCAGAGATGGCAAACCTGGAAAACCTGCTGAACCAGGACACGGAAGCCAGGCGGCAGTTACAGGAACAGCACGATCACCTGGCAGGAGTAAGGGCGGAACATAACCGGGTACTGGGTGATGCCCGGTCCCGCTGGCAAACTGCCAATGATGAAAGACACGCCATCGCGTTACAACTGGAAGCTGCCAGATCACGAAAAAATTCGGTTGAGCAGTCTATACAGCGCTGTGAGATACAACTTTCAACTACCGAAGCACGCATCGTTGAACTTGAGACCGAATTGCAGGCGCAGTACGGGCCGTTGCAGGGGTTACGCGATTCCCTGAGTATCAAACTGTCCGGGAAAGTGAACCTTGAGACCAGCCTGACGGCTGCCAGGGAGGCCGTGCAGCAACAGGAGAAACTGTCCAGGGAAAAGGAACAGGTTCGCAGTGAACGCGAACAGGAACTTCAGGACCTGCGCGGCGAGTTGGAGCAGGCCAGGATAGAACAACAGGAGATCAAGGTAAGAGTGCAGACTGTGGAAGAGCGGCTGGAGGCGATGGAACACACCCCTGAAGCCCTCCTGTCGGGACTGGATGAGAGTGCCGGCAAGCAGTTGTGGCAGGAAAAGATCAACAGCGCCGAGAGCAGGATCCAGCGTCTGGGAGCGATTAACCTGGCTGCCATTGACGAATTCGAGCAACTCAGCGAACGGAAAAATTACCTGGACAGCCAGTACAGTGACCTGACTGCCGCACTGGAGACCTTGCAAGCGGCCATACACAGGATCGATAAGGAAACCCGTTCACGTTTCAAGGAAACCTTCGACCGGCTGAACGCCAACCTGAAGGAAAATTTCCCGTTGTTATTCGGTGGCGGCCACGCCTACCTGGAAATGACCGCCCAGGACCTGCTGGAAACCGGCGTCACTGTCATGGCGCGCCCACCCGGAAAGAAGAACAGCAATATCCACCTGTTATCCGGTGGTGAAAAAGCCTTGACTGCCGTAGCCCTGGTGTTTTCCATATTCAAACTGAACCCGGCGCCATTCTGTATCCTCGACGAAGTGGATGCGCCCCTTGACGACAATAACGTCAGGAGGTTCAGCGATATGGTTAAGGCAATGTCGAAAGATGTGCAATTCATTATCATTACCCACAATAAAATCACCATGGAAATCACCCGGCAATTACTCGGCGTGACCATGCACGAGGCAGGCGTTTCCAGACTGGTGTCGGTTGACATTGATGAAGCCGTGGAGATGGCTGCTTCAGCATAATCTTGCGCGGTCGGAGTCCACGACCTTGAACTGACTATGGGATCGGTTGAAAGCAAGCTGGACGAACTCAGGCGGCAGTTAAACGACTACAGCTATCGCTACCATGTCCTGGACGACCCGGTAGTACCCGACGCGGAATATGACCGGTTGTACCAGGAACTGGTCAAACTGGAACATGAATACCCGGAACTGGTTACCCGGGACTCTCCTACACAGCGCGTCGGTGAACAGCCGCTAGGTGAATTCTCGGAAGTTGCACACGAACTACCGATGTTGTCCCTGGATAACGCGTTCAGCAACGAAGACCTGAACGCCTTCGACAAACGGGTTCGGGACAGGCTGGACCTGGCGGAAGTTCAATATACCGCGGAGGTAAAGCTGGACGGCCTGGCAATCAGCTTGCTGTATGAGCACGGCAAACTGGTCCGGGCGGCAACCCGGGGGGACGGCACGACCGGCGAAGACGTCACTTCCAACATCCGTACAATCAAAAGTATCCCCCTGGCATTACGCACGACAGGATTCCCTGGCAGGCTGGAGGTCAGGGGAGAAGTATTCATAAGTAAAACCGGGTTTGAGGAACTGAATAACAGGCAACGGGCGCAGGAGGAAAAAATCTTCGCCAATCCCAGGAATGCTGCTGCGGGCAGTCTGCGGCAACTGGACTCCAGGATCACCGCGGCGCGTCCCCTGCAGTTTTTCGCCCATGGCATCGGCATCGTCGACGCTGGAGAAATACCGGAATCTCATTTCGATATCCTGCAATCCCTGAAATCATGGGGCCTGCCGGTGTCCGCTGAAACGGAACGGGTTGCCGGCATGGAGCAATGTATCGGCTTTTACCGGAGAATTGCGGATATACGCGCACAACTGCCCTATGAAATAGACGGTATAGTCTTCAAGGTCGATGACCTGGAACACCAGGCTGAACTCGGCTTTGTCTCCAGGGCCCCCCGGTGGGCCATCGCCTGCAAGTTCCCGCCGGAAGAGGCTGTGACAGAAGTGCTGGATATCGAGGTGCAGGTCGGCCGTACCGGCGCTTTGACGCCGGTGGCGCGGCTCAGTCCCGTGCGGGTGGGCGGCGTAACAGTAACGAACGCGACACTGCATAACGCTGATGAAGTACAGCGCAAGGACGTCCGGGTTGGCGATACGGTCATCATCAGGCGGGCAGGGGATGTAATTCCCGAGGTCGTGCGTGTCATACCCGAAAAACGCCAGGAGGGGAGCCAGGCGTTCACGATGCCCGCTCAATGTCCTGTATGCCATTCACCTGCGGAACGGGTCGAGGGTGAGGCAGCGATCAGGTGCAGCGGCGGATTATATTGCCGCGCACAGGCAATCCAGTCCATTATCCATTTTGCCTCGCGCACAGCGATGGATATCGAGGGACTGGGGGACAAACTGGTGGAGCAGTTATTTAACGAAGGGTTGATTCGCGATATTTCCGACCTGTTCCACCTGGACCATGAACAAGTTGCCGCACTTGAGCGAATGGGCAATAAATCGGCTGAAAACCTGCTGCAGGCGATTGAGGCCAGTAAAAATACCCGTTTTGATAAATTCCTGTACGCCCTGGGTATCCGGGAAGTGGGGCAAACGACTGCCCGCAACCTGGCTACGCACTTTCAGCTTGATGAGATTAGGGAGGCAACGCAGGAAGACCTGTGCCAGGTGCGGGACATCGGCCCTGTTGTCGCAGATAATATAGTCCGCTTCTTCCGGGATGAACGGAATGTTGCCATTGTCGGCAAGGTGATCAGCGCCGGTGTCGTGTGGGAGAGTATGCGTGCTGACGATGCTACCGAACTGCAGGGGAAAACGTTCGTCATCACGGGGACGCTCGCATCCCTGAGCCGCAATGAAGCGAAGGAACGGCTGATTTCACGAGGGGCAAAAGTGAGCGGGAGCGTGTCGGCCAGGACTGATTACCTGGTGGCCGGTGAAAATCCCGGCAGCAAACTGGACAAGGCCCGCAGCCTGGATGTCCGGGTCCTCGATGAAGCGGGCTTGTTTGAGATCCTGGGCCGGGACGAGGACGTTTAAATATTTTTATTCCGGCTGCAGAACCGTATCTCTGGCCGGCACGCCCGGATCCGGCGCCGGGTAGTCAAGTGTATAGTGCAAACCCCGGCTCTCCTTGCGCCGTAACGCCGACTCGATGATCAGGTCCGCAACCAGTGATAAATTTCGCAACTCTATCAGGTCATTGTTGATACGGAAATTGCCGTAATATTCATAGATCTCATCCTGCAGAAGCCTGATCCTGTGCTTGGCCCGTTGCAGGCGCTTATCGGTGCGCACAATACCTACGTAGTCCCACATGAAGCGGCGGATTTCATCCCAGTTATGGGAGACCACGACTTCCTCGTCCGAATCGGCAACCTGACTCTCATCCCATTCCGGCAGGGAGGGGAGAGGGGCGGCATGGTCGAGATTGCGCCGGATGTCCTTATAGGCGGCATGGGCAAATACCACACATTCAAGCAGGGAATTGCTCGCCATGCGGTTTGCGCCGTGCAGGCCCGAGTACGATACTTCGCCGATCGCGTAAAGCGCCTCAACGTCGGTCCGACCGTTTTTGTCGATGACTACGCCGCCGCAGGTATAATGCGCTGCAGGCACCACGGGGATGGCCTCCCTGGTCAGGTCAAAACCGTACTGGATGCAGCGGGCATAAATGGCAGGGAAGTGGTCTATGACAAAATCCTCGCCCCTGTGGCTGATATCCAGGTATACATAATCGCTGCCCAGGCGCTTCATCTCGTGGTCAATGGCGCGTGCAACCACGTCCCTGGGCGCCAACTCTCCACGCGCATCAAATTTTTCCATGAACCGCGAGCCGTCGGGCAGCAGCAACTGCGCGCCTTCGCCGCGCAGGGCCTCTGAAATCAGAAAAGATTTCGCCTCCTGGTGATACAGGCAGGTGGGGTGAAACTGCACAAACTCCATGTTGGCCACCCTGCAACCGGCGCGCCATGCCATGGCTATGCCGTCTCCGGTGCATATATCCGGGTTGCTTGTATACAGGTAAACCTTGCCCGCTCCACCTGTGGCCAGTACCGTGCACCTGGAACGGAATACCCTGACCCGGTCGTTAACCTGGTCATAAACATAGGCGCCGACGCAGCGGCCGTCCCTGCTGATGAGGTCAAGACTGGTGTGAAATTCAAACAGTTCGATGTTGCTGTGGGCGCGGGTGCGATTCTCAAGGGTGCTTTCAATCGCCTTGCCCGTCGAATCGGCCGCATGCAGGACCCGCCGGTGACTGTGCCCTCCCTCCTGGTGAAGGTGGAACTCCTGACCGTCCGATTCCGGCAGGCGGGGAAAATTGACTCCAAGATCGATTAACCAGCCGATGCTTTTCCTGCCATTTTCCACAACGAATTCGACCACGTCGGATTTGCATAAACCGCATCCCGTGTCGATGGTGTCGTTGATATGCGATTCGACCGAATCTTCCGCGTCCAGGACAGCCGACACACCTCCCTGGGCGTAAAACGTCGCTCCCTCCTTCACATCCGCCTTGGAGATAACGGCGACATGAGCGTGCCCGGCCAACTGCAGGGCCAGGCTCAGCCCGGAAGCGCCGCTGCCGATTATCAGTACGTCTGATTGGTGCTGATCAATTGTCATGTAGGTGAAATGTAAGAGACAAGGTAATATAATTGCCCATTTTCTTATATAGATAATACCGTTTCCGGGATCATTTCATATCTCATGGCAACCGTCACCATTGAACCCGACACATCCGACCAGGTATTGGTGGAAAGGGTTAAACGCGGAGACAAGAAAGCGTTCGACGCACTGGTAATAAAGTACCAGGGCAGAATTCTGAACCTGATCTCCCGTTTTGTCAGCAACCCTCATGACGCCAGCGACGTGGCCCAGGAGGCTTTCATCAAGGCTTACCGGGCCCTGCCCAGGTTTCGTGGTGACAGTGCATTTTATACCTGGCTTTATCGAATTGCGGTTAATACGGCAAAAAATTTTCTGGCTTCCGGGATGCGCCAGCCACTCGATACGGCCGCAGATTTTGATGAAATGGAACAAATTGAACAAAGTGACACTCTAAAGGAACATGCCACGCCGGAACACATGCTGCTCACGCGCGAGTTGCAGGAGACTATAATAGCAGCTATCGAAGCTCTGCCGGTGGATTTGCGCTCGGCAATTACCCTGCGCGAACTTGACGGATTAAGCTACGAAGATATAGCAACAGTCATGGAGTGTCCCGTAGGAACGGTGCGTTCACGTATATTTCGCGCACGAGAGGCGGTCGATAAACGAATAAAACCATTAGTTGTAGATGACTGACATGAACGAAACAAAGAAAGAACGGTTGTCGGCATTCATGGATGATGAAATTGACGGCCGGCATGAAGACCTGGTCGACGATCTGCTGAAGGACCCGGAATTACTGGACACCTGGTCCCGGTACCACCTGATCTCGGACGGTCTCAAACAGGGTTTGCCCGAGGTTGTCGATACAAACCTGGCAAAGAGCGTATCAGACTCACTCCGGAATGAGCCCGCCATTGTCGCGCCCGGCCGTTCCACGCATACATACCTCAAGCCCGTCGCCGGCTTTGCCATTGCCGCTTCCGTAGCTGCCCTGGCGATTTTAGGCATACAGCAACAGCAACCGGGCGGACCCCACGAGGCGCCTGGCACGCTGGTTCAATCAGCGCCCGGCGGCGGCACCGGAAACGTCTACGCGCCGGTGCGCCAGGTGAGTTCGGCAAGTACCGAAATCATCAGCGAATGCAACGGTCAACCGGCCGGGGACGGTGGGCCGGACCCGGAAAACGGGCAGCAGGCTGCCGGGAGCAGGGCCGGGGAAGATAAAACCGGGGAGAATTGTCGATGATGACAACACACGCCAGATATTTCCTGCCGCTGCTGCTGTTGTTTTATACGGTGGCGGCCGTTGCCGCGTCCCTGCCTGATTTTACCGATCTGGTGCAGGAAAATTCAGCGGCCGTGGTGAATATCAGCACTACCGCCACGAAAGAAAATCCCGGTTCTCCCGGGACGCCGTTTCCTCCCGAGGTGCCTGAAGACAGTCCGTTTTATGACTTTTTCCGCAAGTTTTTTGAGGAGCAGATACCGGACAACCAGGGTACGCCGAGACAAGCGGCATCCCTCGGATCAGGATTTATCATTTCAGCGGATGGTTATGTCATTACCAACAGTCACGTCGTTGCCGACGCAGACGAGATCATTGTAAGACTGAACGACCGCAGGGAATTTATTGCTGAGATTGTCGGTACGGACAGGCGCAGCGATATCGCGCTGTTAAAGGTTGACGGGGACAAACTGCCCGTGGTCAAACTTGGCAGTTCTGCTGATTTGAAGGTCGGGGAATGGGTGCTGGCGATAGGTTCGCCTTTTGGTTTCGACTACTCGGTCACCCAGGGCATAATCAGCGCGATAGGAAGAAGCCTGCCGAATGAAAATTATGTTCCCTTCATCCAGACCGACGTTGCCATTAACCCCGGTAATTCCGGGGGACCCTTGTTTAACCTCGACGGTGAAGTGATTGGGGTAAACTCGCAGATTTACAGCCGCACCGGTGGATTTATGGGCCTGTCTTTTGCCGTTCCCGTTGACGTAGTCATGAATGTGTATTCACAACTGCGGGAAAGCGGCCATGTTACCCGGGGTTGGCTGGGTGTGCTGATCCAGGACGTAACCCGGGAACTGGCCGAGTCTTTCGACATGGAAAAGCCCCACGGAGCCCTGGTTGCAAAAGTGCTGGCCGGCAGCCCCGCAGAACAGGCGGGGATTGAAGTGGGAGATATCATTATCAGGTACGAAAAGGCCGATATCGCTTTTTCATCTGACCTGCCGCCGCTGGTCGGCAACAGTAAAATAGATACGAAAGTGCCGCTGGAAATCATCCGTGGCGGCAAGCGGAAACAGCTCAAGGTGTTGATCGCCGAGTTGCCCGAAGAAGATAAACTGGCCGGTGCTGAAGACGCCGCAACCCAGGACAAGCCCCCCAATGAAATGAATCTCGTGGTCAGGGATCTTACCGAAGAACAGAGGAAAGAACTGGAACTGCCTGAAGGCGGCATCCTGGTCGACAAGGTCATGCAGGGACCCGGCAGCGAAGCAGGAATCAGGAGAGGCGATGTGATCCTGATAGTGAACAACATAAGCGTGGAAAGCGTTTCGCAATTCGAGCAACTCCTGGCCGGGTTGCCGCGCGACCGTTCCGTTCCTATCCTGATTCAAAGGCGCGGCGCACCCACATTCCTGGCTTTCAAACTGACTGGAGAAGAAGGCGAATAACTTCGGCTGATCCGGATAAACCTTAGCTGTACAATGCTGTCTATATGGACCGGATCAGAAACTTTTCAATTATCGCGCACATAGACCACGGCAAGTCTACGCTGGCAGATCGGTTTATCCAGATTTGCGGCGGGCTGAGCGAACGGGAAATGTCCGCCCAGGTGCTGGACTCGATGGAGCTGGAAAGGGAGCGCGGCATCACGATTAAGTCGCAAAGCGTGCGCCTGAACTACAGCCACCATGACGGTGAAGAATACCAGTTCAACATAATCGACACCCCTGGTCACGTTGATTTCAGTTACGAGGTTTCCCGTTCGTTGTCCGCGTGCGAAGGAGCATTACTCGTTGTGGATTGTTCCCAGAGTGTAGAGGCACAGACAGTTGCCAATTGTTTTGCGGCCATAGATAACGGGCTGGAAGTCATCCCGGTATTGAACAAAATCGACCTGCCTGCCGCGGACCCTGAGAAGGTGATGCTTGATATCGAGGAGTTGATTGGCATTGACGCACAGCAAGCTCTCGAAGTCAGCGCCAAAACCGGAGCAGGGTTGGCGGAACTGCTTGGCGCCATTATCGAACGCGTGCCTCCGCCTGACGGTAATGCCGACGCGCCGCTGACGGCGTTGATTATCGATTCCTGGTTCGACAATTACCTCGGCGTGGTTTCCCTGGTGCGCGTAAACGCAGGCAGGTTGAGTGTCGGGGACAAGATCCGCATATTCTCGACCGGCCAGGATCACACGGTCGACGAGGTTGGTTCTTTTACCCCGAAAAGAACGCCGGGAACATGCCTGGCCACCGGGGAGGTCGGCTACGTCGTTGCCGGTATCAAGGAAATCCTCGGTGCGCCCGTAGGTGATACCATCACCTCGAGCAGGCAGCCGGCCGAGCGCCCGGTCCCCGGTTTCCAGCCGGTCAAACCGCGCGTGTTTGCCGGCATGTTTCCCATCGATTCCAGCGATTTCGAGGATTTTCGCGAGGCGCTGGCTAAGCTCAAACTAAATGACGCTGCGCTGCATTATGAGCCGGAAACTTCCCAGGCCCTGGGGTTCGGTTTCCGTTGCGGGTTCCTGGGTATGCTGCATATGGAAATTGTCCAGGAACGTCTTGAACGGGAATACAATATTGACTTGATAATTACCGCGCCGACCGTGGTTTATGAAGTTGAAACCACTTCCGGCTCAAGCTTGTACATCGATAACCCCGCCGACCTTCCGGGCACGGATAAGCAGGTTGCAATTCGGGAGCCCATCGTGCGGGCTGATATACTTACGCCGCAGGAATACCTGGGTAATGTCATCTCCCTGTGTATCGATAAAAGGGGAGAACAAAAGAAATTGCACTATGCCGGGCGGCAGGTATCCATCGCGTTTGACCTGCCCCTGAGCGAAATTGTGCTGGATTTTTTTGACAGGCTGAAGTCCGTAAGCAAGGGGTACGCGTCTTTTGATTACCATTTTGAAAGCTATAATGAGGCGCCCCTGGTCAAGCTGGATGTACTCATTAACGGCGCCCGGGTGGACGCGTTGTCATGTATCGTGCACAGGGACCTGGCGCAACGGCGCGGGCGTGAACTTGCGCTGAAGATGAAACAACTCGTGCCGCGCCAGATGTATGAAGTGGCGATACAGGCGGCCATAGGCTCTAAAATTATTGCCAGGGAATCAGTGAAGGCACTGCGCAAAAACGTCACGGCCAAGTGTTACGGCGGCGATGTCACGCGCAAGAGAAAATTACTTGAGAAACAGAAAGCCGGGAAGAAAAGAATGAAACAACTGGGTTCCGTTGAAATACCGCAATCGGCATTTATGGCAATACTGCATGTGGGAGGCGAGCAATGACCTTTGATTTTGCCGCCTTGCTGGTGCTGCTCACCGTTGCCAGCGGAATAATCTGGGGATTGGACAGCCTGTTTTTTGCCCGGGGCAGAAAAGCTTCTGCTGCCGGCGAGGCGCATCCCGAACCGTTAATCGTCGATTACGCCCGGTCACTGTTTCCCGTGTTCCTGATCGTGCTGGTGCTGCGCTCATTCATCATTGAACCGTTCCGGATTCCGTCCGCATCCATGATGCCTACGTTATTGAGAGGGGATTTCATCCTGGTAAACAAGTACGACTACGGCGTGCGCCTGCCTGTGCTGAATGCCAAGGTCTTCGGTAACGGGAAACCGCGCCGGGGCGACGTTGTCGTCTTTCGTTACCCTGAAGATCCAACCATTCCCTTTATCAAGCGTGTTGTGGGGGTGCCGGGGGACCACCTGCAGTATAAAGACAAGAGCCTGACCATAAACGGTGTGGAAGTCGACCTCGAACTCAAGGGGATTTATCGCAGTAACGGTGTAGGCAAAAGAGAGAACGGCTCATACCGGTTAGCGGAAAAACTGGGCGAACGTGACCACGATATCCTCATCAATCCGTTACAACCCTCGTCCGTGGTGGTTGACCGGAAAATCCCGGAAGGACATTATTTTGTCCTGGGAGATAACCGCGACAACAGCAGGGACAGCCGCTACTGGGGCCTGGTCCCCGATGAGAACCTCGTGGGGAGGGCATTTTATATCTGGATGAACTGGAGCAACGACAGTATCCTTGATCCCGGCAGCTGGGACGTGGATTGGGATCGGATTGGGTCTGATATCAACTAGTTCGACTCCGGACCAATCCTGTGCCCGCGGTGATCCAGTCATGATACACTTCACCCCGTATGACGCAGCTTGACACAGGTAAAGATTTACTACTGCATATCAAAGATGTCACAGGGCATGCCTTCAGCGATGCCGGATTATTGACCCAGGCATTAACCCACCGCAGTTTCAGCAGGGGTCATAACGAAAGATTCGAATTCCTGGGAGATGCGTTGCTCGGCATGTTCATTGCCGACGAACTGTTCACCAGGTTTCCGGAAGCAGCAGAAAGCGACCTGACGCGTATGCGTTCATCCCTGGTGAAAAAGGACACGCTTGCGCTACTCGCAAGACATCTCGACCTGGGAAATCACATCAGGTTCGGAATTGGCGAATCCAGAAGTGGAGGAGGACGCAAGGAATCACTGTTGGCAAACGCCCTGGAGGCGTTAATCGGGGCAATTTACCTGGATTCAGACCTGGACAACTGCCGTCTGTGCATCCAGCGGATATATGCCCCCCTGCTTGACACCATGAGCGCCGGGAACGTACCGAAAGATCCCAAATCCGAATTGCAGGAGTACCTGCAGGCCAACAAAAAATCATTGCCTGCCTATAACGTGATTGCCGAAGAAGGTGGAGCGCACGATAAATTGTTCACCATAGAGTGTTACGTCGACGGCCTTGCCGAACCCGTTGTCGCAAAAGGCAGGAGCAAAAGAAACGCTGAACAAACGGCAGCCAGGACGGCGCTGGAAAAGATAGCCCTGGATGCCGATCAAGGCTGAGCACGGCAACGGCTTCAGGGCCGGTTACGTTTCCATAGTGGGGCGGCCCAACGTCGGCAAATCGACGTTGTTGAACCGGTTGATTGAACAAAAAATCAGTATTGTCACCAGAAAACCGCAAACCACGCGCTGGCAGATCAGGGGGATCAAATCGGCGCCGGATTACCAGATAGTCTTTTCGGATACACCGGGCTACCAGAATACCTATAAAAGCGCCATCAACCGCTACATGAACAGGGAGGTAGTGAATTCACTGGCCCACCTCGACGTGGTGTTGTTCGTGGTCGAAGCCGTAAAATGGTACCGGGAAGATGATTTCGTTGCCGATCTGTTAAAGGATGTCAGTGCGCCTGTTGTGCTGGTTATCAATAAACTGGACCTGCTCAAGGACCGCACTTTGCTGCTGCCGTATATAAATACGATGCAGGAAAAGCTGTCATTCGCGGAAATCATGCCGCTCAGCGCAAGACGCCGGCGCGATATCTCTGCGCTGGAACGTAAAGTCGTTTCAATGCTGCCTGCAGGAGAACCCCTGTTCCCGGATGACCAGGTAAGCGATAAAAGCATACGCTTCCTGGCGGCTGAATATATCAGGGAGAAGGTGATGGCAAAACTGGGAGACGAACTGCCCTACAGGGTATCCGTTACAATTGATGAGTTCGATGAAGAGACTAGCTTGTTCTCCATATTTGCCACTATCTGGGTGGAACGCCGGTCGCACCGCTCCATAATCATCGGCGACCGCGGCAAGATGTTAAAATCAATTGGGGCTGAAGCACGCATAGAACTGGAAAAATTCCTGGCAAAAAAAGTGTACCTGCAAACCTGGGTGAAAACCAAACAAAGCTGGACGGATGACGTCAATGCCCTTAGGACACTGGGGTATGATTAGGAATTAGGAATTACGAATTAGGAATTACGAGGATAGAACCCATGATTTCGACATGCCGCCAATTCGTAATTCTTAATTCCTAATTCCAAATTGAATAGCCGTGAGGGCTGAACTTAATCCCTGCTTCATCCTGCACAATCGTTCCTACCGTGAAACGAGCCTCTTGCTGGATGTGTTTTCGCGTCTGCACGGCAGGGTCAGCCTGGTCGCTAAAGGAGCCAGAAAACAGAAAAATAACAAACGGGCACTATTGCAACCGGGACGGAAAATCAATATCGCCTGGTCGATGCGCCGGGAATTGGGCACCCTGACCCTGGTGGAACCCTGCCAGGACAGCCGGCCTTGCGGAGCAGGGGGGGTGCTGACCGTTTTTTACATAAATGAACTGCTGGTCAGGCTGCTGCACCGGCACGAACCGCATCCGGAACTCTTCGATGCCTATGAAGAAGCTGTCGATAAATTATATGATATGTCTACGGAACAACAGACGCTGAGGATATTTGAAAAGCGCCTGCTCGAAGCACTGGGTTATGGGCTGGTGCTGGACGCGGATACGGGAGGCAATGCCATCCGCCCGGACCGGCATTATAATTACCTGCCGGAACAGGGGCCGGTTCCATGTGCCGCGGCCAACGGAGGCGGCCTGACAGTCTCCGGACGGACGTTGCGGGCCCTGGCGGAAGAGAAGTTTATCGATGAATCCATACTGGCTGAGGCCAAACAACTGATGAGAATGGTGTTGCAAAATTTACTGGG
>MKWU01002622.1_pt1 | contig 26239 bp, 25 predicted proteins | sample 809101 | NCBI WGS metagenome assembly MKWU01 (sample SAMN05860141, study PRJNA318959) | sponge metagenome | host: Aplysina aerophoba | place: Slovenia: Piran, Adriatic Sea, Gulf of Piran | collected 2013-05-07 | reverse complement strand
CGCGGGTGATCGGTTGGCAGGAGAGCAGTGGCCGTGTCGCTGCCGCTGCTGTCGAGCCCGGCGGCGTGACGCTGCGGGCCGTGAGGCCGGGGCGGGTCACCGGCTTTCTGCGGCTGGGCGCCCGGCCAGCCGGGGGGGGTGCGGTGGGGGGCGGGGGGCCGGGGGGGGTTCCCCGTTTTTCGGGGGCTGCGCGCCGGGCAGGCCGAGTGGGACGAGCCGGTCGACGTCGAGGTGACGGCGCCCTGGGACGTGCCGGAGCGGCTGGCCCCGGCGCTGGTCAACGAGCACGCGCGGGTGGACAGCCCGCGGCTCGACGTGCACGCGCGCTGTCTGCTCCTGGAGGTGCGCAACAACACGGCGCTGCCGCTGTGCGGTCACGCGCAGGCGCTCGATCGCCGCGTGGCCGTGTCGGTGGCAGCCGGCCGTACGGAACAGATACGCATCGACCTGCGCCCGGTCTGGCACCTGCTGTCGCCCGGCACCGTGCCGGTCACCGTCACCATGGCCGGCCGCACCGTGCGGCGCGACGCGGTGACCTGGTTGCTCGCGGAGCCACCGCGGAGCTGGGACGGGGCCGCACGGATCGCGCCCGTCGATCTGTCGGCCGCCTTCAACGCCGATGCCGGCCACGTCTACGGCCCCGGATTCCGCTGGCGGCTGGACTACACCGGCTGCGGCGTCGGGGTGGACCGGCGGCGGCCGCCGCCGGCTCGCGACGCGCGCGGCTACATTCTGCAACACTCGCCGATGGGGCAGCTGGCCTGGGGCTGTCTGCCGGAACACACCTACGGCCTGGAGTCGGACATCCTCCCCGAGTTCGACCTGCAGTGGGAGCTGCCGCCGCTGCCGCCCCGCTACGAGCCGCTGCCCGGCCTGCCGTTCCGCACCGGCGGGCGCCGCATGCTGGCGCTGGCGGCCACCGAGCCGTATGCGCAGCTGCCGAGCCGTGCGCGCATCGACCTCACCGCCGCCGGCGCCGCACCGCGCCTGGAGAAGGTGTACCTGCTCACTGCCAACCTCACCAAGAGCACCAAGAGCTACTATCCCGCAGGCGAACTCACCATTCACTACGACCGCGGGGCGCCGCAGCGGCATTCGCTGGTGCCGCCGCACACGGTCAGTTGCATGGCGCAGCCGTTCTGCCCGCGCGCCTACCACGTGCCGTACGGGCGCTTCCGCGGGGCGGTGTCCAGCTACGGACCGGTCGACGAGGAGAAGATCCCGAACCTGGCGGTCCAGGACCTGGTCCTCGACCCGGCGCGCGGGGTGAGAGCCATCGAGCTGCGCTGCGTGGCCAGCGAGACCTTGCTCGGCCTGCTGGCACTCAGCGTGCTGCCGGCGACCGCCCCTATTGGCGCCGGAAGTACTGGGCCGGGATGTGCGGGATCTGGTAGAAGGTGAAGTAGGTCGCGAAGCCCTTCGACGACACGTTGCCCATGTCGTTCTTCACCAGCGCCGGGTGCGGCAGGTCGCCGCCCACCGTGCCCACCATCCACAGGTTGTCGGCCCACAACTCGCCGATCTGGTTGGCGATGTCCACCTTGGCATCTTCGTCGGCGGTCTGCGCAAACTGCTCAGACAGCTCGAAGAAGCGCATCAGGTCGGGCCCCATGCCGGCCGCGCGCAGCCCGGCAATGCCCTCGGCGAAGTAGACGTTGGCCATCTCCTCGCTCCACCAGCCGAACGACGGCGGGCTCCACAGCGAGCCCTCGTAGATGCTGTCCGGCAGCATGTCGATCACGTGGCTGGCGATCATCACCTCGTCCGCGGAGCGCTTGCCGTCGAACGAGTTGTCCTCGCGGAAGTCGAAGTCGGTCTTCACGCCCACCGCTTCCCAGTAGTTCTTGACCAGCTCGGCGGTGGAGGTAATCGGCGTCTCCTGTTCGTGGTAGCCCTCGATCTTGACAAACAGCTCCTTGCCGTCGGCGCGGCGGCGAATGCCGTCGGCACCCATCTCCAGGCCCATTTCGTCGAGAATGCGGTTCGCTTCCTCCGGATCGTAGGCGGCGTCGCGCTGAAAGTGCTCGGGCACGTGGTAGACCGAGCCCGGCGGCACCGCGGCCTGCGACGGGGTGCCCTTGCCGAAGTAGAGCAGCTCGTTGATTTCCGCGCGGTTGATGGCCAGCGACAGGGCGCGGCGGAACCGCTTGTCGCGCAGGATCTCCTCCATCACCGGATCGGGCTTGTAGGTCTGCCGGAAGAAGTAGTTGACCCCGGCGCCGGCGCGCTTCTGCCACAGGCGCACCTCGTAGTTGCCGGCCTCGGCGTTCTGGGTAAGCACCGGAAAGTCCTCAATGGTCAGGATTGACGACACGAAGTCCACCTCGCCGCCGAGCGCCGCGATCATGAACGATTCCTTGGTGGCCGCCGAGCGGTTCTGCACGCGGTCGAAGTAGGGCAGCTGGTTGCCGGCGACATCCACCTTCCAATAGAACGGGTTGCGCTCCCACAGCGCGTAGTCGGTGGCCGCCTCCTGCAGCACCCACGCCTCCAGCACCGGGCGCCCGATGTCGTCGGCACTCTTGCCGTACGGCCCCTGACGGGCATTGAACAACTGCGTCCAGTTGTCGAAGCCGCCGTCCTTGGCGAGTTCGTTGGCCTGGTCGTTGTAGCTAATGTGGAATTGCGACAGGTAATGCTTGGGTTCGGCGATGAAGCCCATCGACCACATGTACTGCGGCAGGGTGAGCTGGCGCAGGGCAAAGTTGGGCAGCGGTGCCGCAAAGCTCAACTCGAAGGTGTAGTCGTCGACGCGGCGGCCCTGCGCAGGCGAGCCGCCGACGTTGAGGCTGGTCGGCACCGACGGGTGCAGTTCCTTGTTCATGTTCATGTCGTCGAACCAGAACGCCACATCCTCGGTCGTGAATGGCGCGCCGTCGGACCACTTCATGCCGGGCCGCAGGCGCAGAGTGATGGTGCGGTCGTCGGCGGACTGGTCGACGCCGAGCAGCCAGTTGGGATACCAGGTCTTGGCGTTGGGCCGCAGCTGCACCGGCGGATCCTCCAGCCAGTAGGCCGGGAACCACCAGGTTACCGGACCGTCCATTATCGTGGTGTTCATCTGTCCGCCGTAGCTGCCGATTGCCTCGATCGGCACCACGATCAGCGGTTCGTCCGGCACGCGCTCCGCGACCGGCGGCAAGTCGCCGCTGCTCACCATCTGCGCCAGCATCGGTGCCTCGCTCAGCGCCGGCAGCGTGAGTCCGGTGGCCGCCTGCAATTCGGCATGGGAGCCGTAGGTCCACGGCCGGTCCGGCGTGTCCGGCAAGTCGCCGCCGGCGCCGCCGGTTGCTTCGGCACTGGCCGCCGGCTGCTCGTCGGCCTCCTCTTCACCGCCGGCCAGCACCAGGCCCGGCGCCAGCCAGATCATCGCTCCGACCAGCACGAGAGGCCGCACTATCGCTCTGAAGTCCATTCCATCCTCCTCGAGGTTGATCCCATGGACACTACACCGGCGCCGCGCATCCGGCAATGACGCGCAGCGGCTTGAGCGGCTTGGCTATAATGTCGCGGCATGCACATCACCGACGCCCAGCTCGACCTATACCGCCGGCAGGGCTTCCTGATCATCGAGAATTTCCTCACCGACCAGGAGCGGACCGCCGCGCTCGACGGTTTCTTTTCGCTGTTCGCGCCGCCCTACCAGGAGTACCTGGCCGCGGGGCGGCAGAATCTCACACCCAGGCAGGCGCTGTTTCCCTGGGATCACTCCGGCCTCAACCACGTCACCGTGCATCCTGACCTGGTCTCTGCCGCGGAACGAGTGCTCGGCACCAGGGAGATCCGGCTGGACGAAGGCCACCTCGGCATGAAGTACGCCGGCGAGCAGCACTGGACCGACTTCCACATCGACTACGGAAACAACACCCTCGGGCCCGTCATCGAGCCGGACGACTTCATGCACCTTGCCTGCTTCTACTGCTTCGAAGATGTCGACGCCGGCAGCGCGCCGATCCGGATGGTGCCGAACGGGCGGCCCGACCATGAATCGGTGCCGATGATCGTGCCGGGCGGATCGGTGTGCCTGTACAGCATCTACACCCGCCACGCCGCGTCGGACTTCACCGGCGCGACCGGCCACCGCCCGGTGATGTGGGTGGGCTTCACGCGCAAGGACCGGCCCTGGGACGGCGCCCGCACCTTTACCTACAAGAGCGGAGCGAGCGAGGAGGCGATGCGCCGCTTCATGGCCGAGGCCACCCCGCGGCTGCGGGAGCTGCTCGGCTTTCCGCCGCCGGGCGATCCGCTCTGGAGCGAGCGCTTCACCGCCGCCATGGCGGCCCGCTACCCCGGTTTCGACCCCGCCCCCTACCACGCCGCCCGCGCCTCCTGACGCCGGCGGCTCGGGAACCGGTCTCTACCACTTGCGCAGGGTGCGGAACGCCTGGCGGCGCAGCACGCGGCGGCCGTAGGCGCCGGGTCCGCGGGAAATGGCCCTGATGTCGTTGACGGTGCGCATGGTTCGCAGCACTGCGCGGCCCGTCCCGGTGCCGGCCCGCGGCCGAGGCCGCGTCCGGGTACGCGCCGGCTCGTCAGCCCGCTCGTCCGTGCCGTTCCGATTGTTCACGCGGGCGCGCAGCAACAGCGCCACCGCAAAGCCGACCGCGAACCAGACCACCGCCGTTCCCAAGGTGCCTCCCCCTGCCCGCCGTCAACGGACAACCCCATCCTATGCGACACGGCCCCACCCGTCACGCGCTCGTCTCGTCGTCACCCTCGTCACCTCAGCTGCTGTCGGTCCACGAGAGGGGCAACCACAGGATCGATCAGTTCCTTGCCCGCGACGGCCAGTGGGCAGCGGGCGCGCGACGGGCCGAGCTACGTGGCGGGGCCACTGCCGTCCGGCACCCCGCGTTGTCCGCCGAAGGTCACGTAGGGGCGGCGGGCGGGGACCTGGACGATGCGGTCTTCTTCCAGGAGGTAGGCGCTGAGGGAGCCGCCAAAGACGCAGGCGCTGTCGAGGCCGACCAGGTAGGGGCGGGAATCGGGGGCGGCGCCGGGCGGGCGCTTGATCACCAGGCCGGCGGGAGCGTCGTGGCCGAATACGATCAGCTTGCCGCCGGGGGCGAGGTGGTCGTGCCAGCGCGGGCCTTCTATGCCGCCGGTGGGCGGCCAGGTGCGGATGTAGACCAGTTCATCGGGGGTGCTGCCGGCGAGGCCGGTGTCGGGGTTGATGCCGGCGTGGACGAGCAGGAATCGCGGTTCGTCGATGGCATAAGGCAATCCTTCCAGCCACGCCACGAGGTCCGCGGCATGCGGCGCCAGGTCGCGCAGCCGGTCGCCGCGGGTCTGCTTGAGCGCATCCGGGCGGCCGCCGGCGGCGATCGCCTGCAGTTGCGGCAGCAGCCAGGTTTCGTGATTGCCGAGCACCATTTCGGGTCCGGCGGCCTGGATTGCACGCCACACGCCGAGCGGGTCGGGGCCGCGGGTAAAGGCGTCACCGGTCAGCAGAAGGCGGTCGCGGCCGGGCGCGTACTCGACCGATTCGAGCAGTTCCTCGAACTCGGCGCGGCAACCGTGGATGTCGCCGACGAAGATGGTGCGTCGCGGCCGCCCATTGGCGGCAAGCGCCGGTATCAAGCTACGCGGCGAGTAACGGTAAGCCGGACGCCGAGGACACCAAGAACCTTCATTACGGTGCCGATGCGTGGGTCCCGCTCGCCAGACAGCGCCTTGTACAGGCTTGATCGGCCCAGTTGAGCTTCTTGGGCAAGATTCGTCATGCCGGTTGCCCGCGCGACGTTGCCGATGGCCTTAACGAACAACTCCGGATCGTTCTCTTCCAGCGCTGCCTGCAGATACTCGATGATCACCTCGCCATCGTCGAGGATATCCGCGCTGTCCCAGGGGGTGAACATCTCTTTACTCATGCGGCCTCCTTCAGAGCTCACTCGCCATCTGCTGCGCGCGCGCGATGTCGTGCGCCTGACTGGACTTGTCGCCGCCGCACAGCAGGATTACGACCGCGCCGTCACGGATCGTGTAGTAGACGCGATACCCCTTCCCGGTGTGGATACGGAGTTCGCTGACTCCACCACCGACTGACCTATGGTCGCCAAAATTGCCCATCTCAACCCGATCGATGCGAATTGCGATACGCGCCCGGGCGCGCCTGTCGCGTAAACCCCGCAGCCAGCGCAGAAAGGTGTCGCTCTTGGTGACCCTATAGGTATTTCCCATATGTATCCAAAAGGAGACGTTCTTGTCCAGCGCGGCAACCGTGGATGTCGCCGACGAAGATGGTGCGGCGCGGTTGCTTGGAGTAAGCACGCGGCGGTAAGTGATCTGCCATGGACCGGCGGCGGAAGGAGCTTGGTCCGGTCAGCCGGCGCCAGCGGCGGTTCGGTCGAGGATGAAGGCGCGTAGGGCCGGAAAGCGGGGCGGCAGGGGGGTGGCCTGCTTGGGGCGATTGAGCAGTTCCTGCAAGGGCTCCGGAATGGGGGGTGATACGCCGGTGGCGCGCTGCACGGTTTCCGGGAACTTGCCGGGGTCGGCGGTGGCGGCCACCACTACCGGGGCGCTTTCGGTGCCGAAGTCGGCGCCCTGCTCGCGCAGGCGACGGACGGCGGCGACCCCGACCGCGGTGTGCGGGTCGACCAGGCGTCCGTAGCGCTCGTGCACCTGGCGCATGGTGGCCAGGGTCTCCTGCTCGCCGATCGCGCAGCCTTTCAGGTGGGCGCTGACGGCGGCGTGGTCGTGGTTCCAGCGCGCCAGGATGCGCTCGAAGTTGGACGGGTTGCCCACGTCCATGGCGTTGGACAGGGTGGCGACGCTGGCGCGCGGCAGCAGGGCGCCCGATTCGAGGTAGCCGGGCACCACGTCGTTGCTGTTGGTGGCGGCCCACAAGCCGGCGACGGGCAGGCCCCACTGGGCGGCGTACACGGCGGCGGTGAGGTTGCCGAAGTTGCCGCTCGGCACGCAGATCAGCGGCGCGCCGGCGGTGCGCAGGCGCAGACCGGCGTAGAGGTAATAGTACGCCTGCGGCAGCAGGCGCCCGAGGCTGATGGAGTTGGCCGGGCACAGGCGCGCGGCGGATACCAGCTCCTGGTCCACCAGCGCCTGCTTCACCAGCCGCTGGCAGTCGTCGAACGCGCCGGCTACCTCCACGGCGTGGATGTTGTCGCCGAGTGCGGTGAGCTGCTGTTCCTGCAGGCGGCTGATGCGCCCGGACGGGTACAGCAGTACCACCTCGATGCCGGCGCGCCGCCAGACCGCGCGCGCCACCGCCCCCGCCGCGGCCCCAGCCGCTGCGTCGGCATTTGCGGACAATTTCCGTTCCAGCACGGTGGCCAGAAAGGCGGCGCCGAAATCCTTGAACGCACACGTGGGGCCATGATACAGCTCCAGCAGCGCCAGTTCGTCGCCCAGCCAGGTCAGCGCCGGCGAAAACGGATACGCCGTCGCGGCAACCTCGCGCGCCGCCGCTCGCGCCGCCGCGCTACTCGCGCTACTCGCGGCGCAGGCCGCCAGTTCGTCTCCGAGCAACGCCTCGGTCAGCGCTGCCGCCAGGTCGACGTAGGGCGCATCGTGCGGCAGCGATGCGATCAACTCGGTCAGGTCGGGCGGCGGGCACGGCTGGTAGAGGCCGCCGCCGGGCGGCAGTCCGGCCAGCAGCGAGTCGCTGAACGACAGCCGAACGCCGGCATCGCGGGTGGAGCACACTTCCATTTCAATGACCTCCGGTCGGGCGCCCGGTCAGCACTGCGCGGCGATGCGCGGCCCGGTGCGGTTGATCTCAGATACGTAGGCAGCGGCGGTGAGCCCGGCGTCCGCGAACGCCTGCCGCATCGCTTCGGCCACGGCCTCGGCGGTGGCTACCGAGGCGGCGAGGGCAAACACCGCCGGGCCGGCGCCGGAGATGGAACAGCCGATGGCGCCGGCCTCCAGCGCCGCTTCCCTGACGGCCGCAAAGCCCGGGATCAGTACCGCGCGCACCGGTTCGGCGATCAGGTCGCCGAGCGAGCGGCCCATCAGGGCCAGATCGCCGGCATACAGCGACGCCACCAGGGCGGCCAGGTTGCCCCACTGCGAGACGGCGTCGGCGAGCGGGATCTGTTTGCGCAGGATGCGGCGCGCCGCCTCGGTCGGGATCTCCACGTCGGGGCTGAGCAGCGCCACCGCCAGCCCGTCCGGCACCGGCAGGCGCACCAGGTCGAGCGGCGCGGTGCTGCGAATCAGCACGAAGCCGCCCATCAGGGCCGGCGCCGCGTTGTCGGCGTGGCCGGCGCCGGATGCCACCCGCTCGGCGGCCAGCGCGTATGGCAGCAGTTCCTGCGCGGTCAGCGGGTCGCCGGCCAGCCGGTTGACCGCGTACAGCGCCGCCGCGGCGCTCGCCGCCGAGCTGCCGAGCCCGGAGGCCAGCGGCATGCCCTTGTGCAGGACCAGGTCCACCCCGAACGGTTCGCCCAGCTTCTCCTGCAGGCAGCGCGCCGCCACTACCGCCGTGTTGTCGGCACCGCGCGGCAGGCGGCCGTCGTCGCCGGTCACCTCCAGCAGGCGCACGCCGCCGCCCTCCCGCCGCCGCGCCTCCACGGTGTCGCCGGGCCGTTCGACGGCAAAGCCGAGCACGTCGAACCCGGAGCCCACGTTGGCGACCGTGGCCGGCGCAAAGGCGGTTACCTGCCGCGGCGCGCCGTTCACGGGCTCAGAAACGCGCGGTGGATCACCTGCAGTGCGCGGCGTTCATCGGCGGCGGTCACGACCAGGGAAATATTGCGCTCCGACGATCCTTGGGCAATGGCCAGCACGTTGATGCCGGCGCCGCCGAGGGCGGCGAACAGCTTGCCGGCGATGCCGGGCGTGCCACGCATGTTCTCGCCGATGATGGCCACGATGGCCAGGTCGCGGCGCAGGTCGAAGGTGTCGATGCGCTTGGTCTCCAGCTCCAGCGCCAGTTCGCTGCGCAGCGCGGCCAGCGCCCGGTCCGCCTCGTCCGTATCCAGCACCAGGCAGATGCTGTGTTCGGATGACGCCTGCGAGATCATCATCACATTGGCCGACGCCCGCGCCAGCGCCCCGAGCACGCGCGCCGCCATGCCGCGGGCGCCGAGCATGCCGCCGCCCTCCACGTTGATCAGCGCGATCGAGTCCACCGACGCGATGCCGGTAATCGCCCGCCCGCCGCCGCTCGGCTGCTCGGAGATGCGGCTGCCGGGTTGCTCCGGACGCAGGGTGTTCTTGATCAGGATCGGAATTGCCTGCTCCACTACCGGCACCATGGTGTAGGGATGGATGACGCGGGCGCCGAAGTAGGACATCTCCATCGCTTCCTGGTAGCTGAGCTGGCCGATCACGAACGCCTCGGGCACGTGGCGCGGGTCGGCGCTCAGCACGCCGTCGACGTCGGTCCAGATCTGCAGTTCGTCGGCGTGCAGGGCGGCGGCGAGCAGCGAGGCGGTGTAGTCGGAGCCATCGCGCCCGAGCGTGGTGGTAACGCCGTCGGCGGTGGCGCCGATGAAGCCGGGCACCACGCAGGCGATTCCGGACTGGGGCTGCAGGGCGGCGCGTACGCGGCGGTAGGTGGCCTCGAACTGCACGGTAGCGATGCCGTGCTCGGCGTCGGTGAGGATCAACTCGCGCGCGTCCAAGAGGCGCGTCTCGACGCCGAGATCGCCCAGCAGCCGGCTGGCGACCGCAGTGCTGAGCCGCTCGCCGAAGCTCATCACCAGGTCCAGGGTACGCGGCGAGCACTCGCGCAGCAGGCTCACCCCGTGCAGCACCTCGTCGAGCTCGGCGAGCAGCAACTGCAGCTCGGTAAGGATGGCCGCCTGGCCGCGCGGCGGACACAGGTCGCGCACCACCGCCACGTGGCGGGCGCGGATGCCTTCCACCTGTTCGCGCACGTCGCTGCCGCCGGCCGCCTCGCGCGCCGCCGCGATCAGCACGTCGGTGGTGCCGCCCATCGCCGAGCACACCATCACCCCGCCGTCCGCCAGCCGGGTTCGGGCAACCTGCATGGCCTGTTGCAGCCGCTCGCTGTCGGCCAGCGAACTGCCGCCGAATTTGATAACTGTCCTGCTCACCGTATCGCGCTTACTGCTTCCGTTGGCCGGCAAAGTACTCAAAACCGAGCAGGAACGTCTCGCTCGACTCACCGCGCGACGCCGCCGGCTTGGCGGTGCGCACGCGCCTGAAGCAGTCCCGGGCGAGCGCCAGCAGGTCCGGCAGCTCCTCCCCCTGCAGCACCTTGGCAACCAGTTTGCCGCCCTCCCGCAGATGCCCGCGAGCCAGCTCCAGCACTGCCGCCACCAGTTCCGCTGAACGCGCCGCGTCCACCGCGTGGTTGCCGCAGGTGGCCGGCGCCGCGTCGCTCAGAACCAGGTGGAAGCGCCTCCCGCCCAACTCCGTGGGCAGCGCATTGCCGGTCAGGTCCGCCTGCAGCCAGCGCAGCCGCGCATCGGGAGCACCGAGCGCCGCCGGCCGCGGCTGCAGGTCGACCGCGGTCACCGATCCGGCGGCGCCAACCCGGTTACGCGCATACAACGCCCAGCTCCCCGGCGCGGCGCCGAGGTCGAGCACATCCATCCCGCCGCGCAGCAGTCCGTGGCGCCGGTCCAGCTCCTCGAGCTTCCACACCGAGCGCGCCGGAAACCCACCCGCCCGCGCCTTCCTGCTGTAGAAATCGGCGCCCCCCCGCCGGCCCCGCGCCATCGCGCTAGTAGTCTACCCCGATGCGCGGTCCGCGTTCACGAGCGCCCTGCCGCTGATGCCGGCGATGCCGGCGGTCGCTCAGCGGATGGCGCATGGCACGTTGCCGAGCCGGAGGTTTTGGGCGACCTTGTTGGCCAATGTCCACGTCCAAGACGCCGACCGAATCGCCGCTGGTGCGGCGGCTGCTTGCCAGGATCGAACAAGCCGTTACTACGCCGTTGCCTCCGCACGGCCTGGGGCTGCACGGCGCGGCCGCGCTGGCGGCGGAGATCGAGGCGCCCGGGCGCGACCTGCTGGCGCTGGGCGGCAAGCGCTGGCGGCCGCTGCTGCTGGCGCTGAGCTGCGGGATGTGCGGCGGCGGTGCGGATCTGGCCATCGCGCTGGCGCCGGTGGTGGAGCTGGCGCACAATGGCAGCCTGATCATCGACGACATCGAGGACGGCGCCGACCTGCGCCGCGGCGCCCCGGCCGCGCACCTGCGCCACGGTCTGGACCTGGCCATCAACGCCGGCAACCTGCTCTACTTCCTGCCGTCCGGCTACCTGGCCGCGGCGGGTCTCGACCCCGCCATCGAGTTGCAGGTGCACCGGCTGTACGGGGCCGCCATGCTGCGCCTGCATTATGGCCAGGGGCTGGACATTCTCTGGCACCGGAACCCGGAGCGCGTGCCGGCGATTCCGGAGTACTTCGCCATGTGCCGTGCCAAGTCCGGCTCCCTGGCCGGCCTGGCCGCCGCGCTCGGCGCAACAGCGGCTCGTGCCGCCGCGCCGGTCGTCGCCCTGCTTGGCGACGCGGGCGCGGAATTCGGCGTGTGCTTTCAGATTATCGACGACGTGCGCAACCTCACCACCGGCAATCCCGGCAAGCGCCGCGGCGACGACCTGGTGGAAGGCAAGAAGAGCCTGCCGGTCATTCTGTACTGCAACCGTGACGACGCCTCTCGCCGGCGCATGGCGGCGTTGCTCGCGACCTGCTCTGCGGTGGATTCGGTGGCAGCGGCCGCCGATGCGGTGGAGCAGGCAATATCCCTGATGAACGGGGCCGGCGTGATCGAGGAGGCGCGCACCATGGCGCGCCAGCAGTACCGGGCCGTGACCGGGCGCCTGGAGGCCTACCCCGGCCTCGCCACCGGCGAAGCCTGGGAGGCACTGCGCCACCTGACGAGTGCGCTGATCGGCTGACGGACTCCATCGCCTCCGGGCGCTCCGGGCCGGCGTCGTTTGCCTACCCCTTGGGCGGCCGGGTACTCTTTGCGTGATGGCCTACCGGCGCCGCCAGTTGCTCTCCTACCGCTACTACAACGCCACCATGGTGTTGATCATCGCCAACGTGGTGGTGTTCCTGCTGCAGTTCGCCAGCCGCGGCCTGGTGCGCGAGTTGGCGCTGATTCCCCCGGAGGCGGTCAGCGGGCGCTGGTGGACCCTGGTTACCTACATGTTCGTGCACTCCACCGGCTCGCTGTACCACATCATCTTCAACATGCTCGGGCTGATGTGGTTCGGCACGCCGGTGGAGCGCGAGATTGGCAGTGACGAGTTCCTGAGCCTCTACCTGATCAGCGGCGTGGCGGCCGGGCTGTTCGCGATGGTGCTGTCGATCCAGGTGCCGGTGGCGATCATCGGCGCCTCCGGGGCCCTGTTCGCGGTGATGCTCACGTTCGCGACCCTGTTTCCGGAGGCGGTGATCTACGCTTGGTTCGTGCCGATGAAGGCGCCCGTGGCGGTGCTGGTCTTTGCCGGCATCGCGGTGATCGGCACCATGACCGGTTTCGCGCCCGGCGTCTCCCACCTGACTCATCTCGGGGGCCTGGGCGCCGGCTTCCTGTACGTCTGGTTGCGCATCGGCCGCAACCCGCTGGACGCGTTCTTCCGGCGCCGATGAGCTACTTGCGTTGCATCGCGGCCACCGGTGCACTGGTCCTGCTGGCCACCCTTGCGCCGCTGCAGGCGGCGGCGCAGAACGACGGCCCACGCGAGCGCACACTGGTGGTGGCCTACCCCCCGCAGCAGTTCTCGCTCGATCCGTTGCACACCTTCTCCACCACCGAGGCGCAGTTGTTCACGGCGGTGTACGAGGGCCTGGTAGCGTACGATCCGATCACCCTCAACCCGGTGGCCGGACAGGCGGAGCGGTGGGAGATTTCCCGCGACCGCCGCACCTATACCTTTTACCTGCGCCACGACGCGCGCTTCTCGAACGGCGATCAGCTGCGCGCCGAGGACTTCCGCCAGTCGTGGCTGCGCATCCTGGACCCCGGCGCCGCCGCCGAGTACTCGTTTCTGTTCGATGTTATAGAGGGCGTCGCCGAGTACCGTACCGGCGAACTGGCCGACGCCGACCGGGTCGGCATTCGCGCGCTCGACGACCGCGTGCTGGAAGTGAAGCTCACCGAGCCCGCCGACCACTTCCTGAAGGTGCTTGCGCACCACAGTTTCTCCGCCATTCATCCCGGCTACATCGGCGCCCTCAACTGGGACCGCGCCGGCCAGTTGATCGGCAACGGGCCGTTCCGGGTAACGTCGTGGACCGACCGGGAACTGCGCCTGGAACGCAACGAGTACTACTGGGGCCGTTCCCAGGTGGAGTTGGACCGGGTGATTGTGCGCTTCTACGAGAATTCCGAGGACATTACGCGCCAGTTCCTGCAGGGCGATATTCACTGGGCGAACTATTGGGCCAGCGCCCCCGAGCTGCGGCCCTACCTGATTGCCAACCCGCTGTTCGCCACCACCTATTTCTACTTCCGCAGCGACCGCGAGCCGTTCGACGACGAACGGGTGCGCAACGGACTGGCGCTGTTGCTGCCGTGGCACGAGATTCGCAGCCCGGAAGCCGCCTACTTCCCGAGCGACACGCTGGTGCCCGACATCGCCGACTACCCCGAGGTAATCGGCATCCGCGAACAGGACACGCGCCGCGGCCTGCAACTGCTCAGCAAGGCCGGCTACGGCGGTGGCCGCGGCCTGCCGCCGATCAACATCAAGGTCGCGGCCGGCAGCGTGGCGGTGCGCGTTGCGCAGATCATGCAGGAAGCGTGGGAGAGCCAGCTCGGCGTCGAGGTGGCGGTGCAGGAGTTTCCCTACCGCGACCTGATCGAGGAGATTCGCGCCGGCGACTTTACCCTCGCGCACCAGACCTGGGTGGGCGACTTCGCCGATCCGCTCACCTTCCTGCAGATGTGGATGCGCTCGAGCAACCTCAACGACGCGGCCTACTATAACCGCCAGTACGACCGCACGGTAACGCGGGCGTTGCGTACTGCCGGTACCGAACGCCTGCCGGCGCTCGCGAGTGCCGAGGAGATGCTGCTCGAGGAGGCGGTGATCCTGCCGATCAGCCACATGGTGGCATTCAACCTGGTGAGCCGGGGCAGGCTGGAGGGGTGGTATCCGAACGCGCTCGACATCCACCCGTTCCGCTTTATCCGCTTCAAGAGGCTGGAGGGCCCGCGCGGCGTCGCCGTTGGGCCGCGGCCCGCTGCACCCCGGCCCACGCCCGCGCGAGCCAGTTAAGCGTCAGGTGCCGCTGTCCGGCGGCTGAAGGTCCGCGCGGCGTGGCCGCCGCACCGCCGCCGGCGCCGATCGGTGAGCGCGAGATATTCGGTCAGTTGGCGTCCTCGCCGTTCGTCCCACGCTGCGCGGATTGCGCGGGAGTGTTCGCGAACCGCTCCAGGAAGGCGAGCAGGCGCGCCCGGAACAGTACGCCGGCCCCGAACATTGCTAACGCGAGCGCCATCACGATGCCGGCGAACAGCCAGCGCTGATCGGCCGCGGCATCGCCCATCACCACGCTGCCCACCACACCCGGCAGCCGGCCTACGGTGGCAATTACCAGGAACATGCTCAGACGCATGCGCGACAGGCCGGCCACGTAACACAGTACGTCCTTGGGTATGCCGGGGATAAGGAAAAAAAGGAAAAAGGTGATGGTGGCGCGCGGCGACGACGCCATCTTTTGCAGCCGGTCGAGCTGCTCGCCGCGCAGGATGGCACGCAGGAACTCAATGCCCAGGAACCGCGAGGCCAGAAACGCGATCGCGGAACCGATCGCGCTGCCGGCCACGGTGAGCGCCAGGCCGCCGGCGATGCCGAACAGGTAGCCGCCGGCGATCTGCGGCACCTCGCCGGGAATAACGAATATGATGATCTGCAGCGCCTGCACGGCCACAAACGCCAGCGGCGCGGTGGCGCCGTACCCGGCCACCCATTGGCGCAACTCCTCGGGGCGGGTGGCGATGGTCCAGATCTGTTCCCGGTACAGCAGGATGACCACGACCATGGCAGCGAACAGCAGGGGGTAGGCGGCGAGTGCGGCCACGCGGTGTGCGGTGCGCGGTGCGGGCGGACGTTCTTCGGGCATCGTTACGCTGTTAGTATAAAGGCTTGCGGACGATTCGTTTGCTAACCGGGTACCGGTGTCATTATATTCCCCCCTGATGTTGAAGTTGTGTGCCCTAGCCCGCTTCGGATCAGGGAGCTCGCTGGGATATACGGCGAGCGGTACCGGCATCCCAACGCCGGTGTTCAGGCCTGCCCGTTTCGCGGTCCCCGGGTCACCCGCCGCTTCACCTGCCTCTCCGGTGCGCGCTGCCGCGATAGCCGAGCCGACACCCGCGGCCGACGACACCTCGGTCAGCGAGGAGGCGCCGGCAGCCGCCGCGGCGAAGAAGCCCTCCGGCGCCGCCGGCACGACCAAGGCAGCCAAGCCGAGCAGGACCACCAAGTCCGCCGGTTCCACGAAGACAACCGGCGGCTCGAACAGCGCGGCTGCCAAGACCGCAAGCGCTGTCAAGACCGCCGACGCCGCCAAGACCGCAAGCGCCGCCAAGACCGTCGACCCCGCCAAGACCGCCGACGCGGCCAAGACTACCCGCGCCACGAAGAGTGCGGGCGCTGCCAAGAGCGATGACCCCGCCGCGGTCAAATCCGCGGCTACCACCGAGCCTGACGCCGCCAAGAGCGCGGGCGCGGCTAAGACCACCAAGCCCGCCGACGGCAAGGCAACCAAGCCCGCCGCCAGCAAGTCGACCGGGGCGGGCAGGGCGAACCGCGCCGCGGCGAGCGAATCAACCGCCGCCAAGGCCAGGTCCAACGGCGCGGCCAAGACGACGACCAAGACGACGGCCAAGACCAGGACCCGGAAAAGGACCACCGCGCGCCGCCCGCGTCTGCAATACAAGGTAGGCCAGCAGCTCGTCTATCCACTGCAGGGCGTGGGCCAGGTCACCACCATTGAGGAGCGCCCGTTCCGCGACGACACGCTGCTCTACTACGTGGTCTACCTCGAAGTGTCTGACATGACCATCATGGTGCCGGTCGAGAAGGCGGACGAACTCGGCATTCGCGCCATCGTGCCGAAAAGCGAAGCGACGGGCGCCCTGCGCCTGATCGGCGAGGACTACGAGCCGATCCCGACCGACTGGAAGCTGCGCTACCAGATGAATCTCGACCTGCTCAAGGCGGGATCGGTGAGCGACATCGCCACCGTGGTGCGCGCGCTCTACCATCGCAGCCGGATCAAGGAGCTGCCGATTCTGGAGCGCAAGTTGTACGACAATGCGCGCTCGCTGCTGGTCGACGAACTCTCGTTCTCGCTCGGCAAGGACAAGGACGCCATCCAGGAGATGATCAACGCGCGCCTGGAAGCGGGCGTGAAGCCGTAGCGCGCCTTGCACGCGCGGCGCATGGTCGCGGTGCGATGAGCCGGGCGTCCCGCACCGCCTGGAAACAAACCCTGGACCGCATGGCGGAGCGCGTCGGACGCGCGCTGCCGGCGGTAACCGAACTGGCCGCCGAGCGGCGCGACCCGTTCGACGTGCTGGTGTCCACCATCATCTCGCTGCGCACCAAGGACGAGGTCACCGGGCCGGCGTCGCGCCGCTTGCTGGGCCGCGCACCCACGATCCCGGAGCTGGCCGAGTTGCCGGAGGCCGAAATCGCCGCGCTGATCTACCCGGCCGGTTTCTACAATACCAAGGCGCGCCAGTTGCGCGCGGTCGCCGCGATCCTGCTGCGCGACCACGATGGCACGGTACCCGGGTCGCTGGCCGCCCTGCTGCGCCTGCCGGGCGTTGGCCGCAAGACCGCCAACCTGGTGCTGGGGCTGTCGTTCGACATCCCGGCGATCTGCGTGGACACCCATGTGCACCGCATCTGCAACCGCCTGGGTTGGGTCGACACGCGCGATCCCGACGCCACCGAGCTGGCGCTGGCGCGTGTAATGCCGAGACGCTACTGGATCCCCATCAACGCCATCATGGTGGGCTTCGGCCAGCAGGTGTGCACGCCGCAGAGCCCGCGCTGCTCCGGGTGCCCGGTACACGGCCTGTGCGCGCGCCGCGGAGTGACGCGCCGGCGCTAAGCTGCCTGCAAGCCGGTCGCGGCGCTACGCTACTCCAGGCGGCGGATGCTCGGCAGGCGCACCGCCGCGGCCGCACTGCCGGCCAGCAGGACCGCGCCGCTGACGAACAGGGCCAGCGGCGCGCCGACTGCGCTGGCCAGGGCGCCGATGCCCAGCTGCCCCACAGGTGCCACGCCGATGCTCAGCGTCCAGGCGCCCATCGCCCGGCCGCGCTCCTCGTTGGCGACGTTCTCTTGCATCAGGGTCATGCTCAGCGCATCCACCGCCATGGCGCAGGCGGTGGCCGCCGTCAGCACTGCCACCGCGTACACGACGTTGGCGGAGGCCAGCAGCGCCATCAGGCTGGCGCCGAAACCGATCATCACGGCGAAGATCAGCCTGCCCTTGTGGCGGAAGTTACCCAGCGCCGCCAGCGCCAGCAGGGCGGCAATGCCTCCCACCTGCCGCACCGCGCTCATCACGCCCAGCCCGACGGCGCCAAGCCCCAGCACGTCCTTGGCGATTACCGGCAACAGGCTCATGTGGGTGAAGCCGAACAGCTCGGTGAGCGCCATCAGCGCCATCAGCGTGACCAGCGTGCGGCTGCGCCGCATGATGGTCAGGTAGCCGCGCAGCACGCGCAGCATCGATGGCGGCGCGGCATCCCAGGTGGCGGCGGGCCGGATCCTGATCATCACCAGCACCGCCCCGGAGCCGAGATACAGCAAGCTGATCACCAGGAACTGCCCGCCGGGTCCGGCCGCCGAAATGATGAATCCGGACAGCAGCGACCCCACCGCCAGGCCAATCTGGAAGCTGACCGAATTGAGCGACATGCCGTTGAGCGCCAGTGCCGGCCCGACCACGTCGTAGGTCAGCGCCTGGCGGGTGGTGGTCTGGAACGCGGTCACCGCACCGGCGAGCGCGGTGAGCGCCAGGATCAGCGACAGCGGTGCGGTGCCGGCGAGCAGCACCGCCGCCATCGCCCCGGTCGCCACCACCCCGGCGCCGGTAATCGCCAGCAGCAGGCGGACGCGGTCCATGCGATCCGCCACCGCGCCGGAAACGGGCCCGAGAAAAAAGAACGGCGCCATCGACATGGCGGAGGAAACGGCGGTCCAGAACGGCGAGCCGGTAATTTCGAACACCAGCCAGCCGGTGACTACCATCTGCATCCCGAGCGCCGTGGATTGCAGCAACAGGCCGATCCACAGCAGGCGGAAGGCGGGAACGGCGAATGAGCGTGCCCACCGGGGACCGTTCAATTGGCTATCGGCTCAATTGGCTATCGGCGCCGGTGCGCGCGGTTAGTCCTTTTGCAATTCGTTGATGCGGTCGCGGATCTTGGCGGCTTGCTCGTAGTCCTCGTCCTGCACCGCCGCGTCGAGTTCTTTCTGCAGGTCGGCAAGCAGGGAATTCTCTTCCGACCGGCCGCCCTGCCGCTTGCGCTGCCGGGAGCGGTCGCCGTCGTCGACGCCAGACACCGAACTCGCCGGCATGCCGGCGTGAGAAACCACTTCCTCGTCAATGAAGATCGGGCACTTCACGCGCACCGCGAGCGCCACGCAATCCGACGGCCGCGCGTCGATCACCATCTCCTCATCTTCCTGGAGCAGGATGAGCCGGGCGTAGAAGATGCTGTCGTTGATGGCGGTAATCTCGATGCGGTTGACCTCCGCGTCGAGCCGGCTGAGCACCGACACGAACAGGTCGTGGGTCAACGGGCGGGCGGCGTTGACGTCGCCGAGGCCCATTACGATGGAGTGCGCGATGCTTGGGTCAACGAAGATCGGCACCACCGAATCGCTGCCGGTGGGGCGAATCAACACGGCGTTGCCGTCCTGCGCCTTGACCACGGTCCAGATGTCTGCGGGTACTAGCATGGTGCGGCTGGCACGTGGGTTGCCGCCACTACGCGGACTTCTTCTCGCCGAGCAGGGTGACTTCCGGCGCCACCGCGTTCTCAACCACCTCGCGGGTTACCACGACGCGCTTGTGACCGGCCAGGGAGGGCACGTCGTACATGATATCCACCATGATGGTTTCGATAATCGAACGCAACCCGCGCGCCCCGGTTTTTCGCTGCACCGCCTTGCGGGCAATCGCATCGATCGCCTCTCCCTCGAATACCAGTTCCACGTCGTCGAGCTTGAGCGACGCCTGGTATTGTTTGACCACCGAGTTGCGCGGTTCCACGATGATCCGCTTCAGGGAATCCACCGAAAGCTGTTCGAGCGCCACCACCACCGGCAGGCGCCCGATGAACTCGGGAATCAGCCCGTAGTGAATGAGGTCGTCCGGCTCAAGGTGCTCGAACAGCGCGACCAGGTCCTTCTCCTGCGTGGTGCGCACCTCGGCGCCGAAGCCGAGTGGATTCTGGGCGACCCGCGCCTCCACCACCGCATCGAGGCCGACAAATGCGCCGCCGCAGATAATCAGGATGTTGCTGGTGTCGATCTTCAGCATCTCCTGGTTCGGGTGCTTGCGGCCGCCCTGCGGCGGTACCGAGGCAACCGTGCCTTCGATGATCTTCAGCAGCGCCTGCTGCACGCCCTCACCCGACACGTCGCGCGTTATCGACACGTTCTCGCCCTTCTTGGCGATCTTGTCGATCTCGTCGATGTAGATGATGCCGCGCTCGGCGTGGGCGATGTTGCTGCCGGCGTTCTGGATCAGCTTCAGCAGGATGTTCTCGACATCCTCACCGACGTAGCCCGCCTCGGTGAGCGTGGTGGCGTCGGCGATGGCGAATGGCACCTTGAGCTTGCGCGCGAGCGTCTCGGCGAGCAGCGTCTTGCCCACGCCGGTGGGGCCGATCAGCAGGACGTTGGACTTGTCGAGTTCGACGTCGCTGTCCTGCTTGCGCATGGAAATGCGCTTGTAGTGGCTGTAGACCGCCACCGACAGCACCTTCTTGGCTTCTTCCTGGCCAACCACGTACTGGTCGAGGTAGCGCTTGATTTCTTTCGGCTTGGGAATTTCTTCCTGGTATTCGGCGGTGAGCGTCTCTTCCTCGTCGTCGAGGATCTTCTTGCAGACGGTGACGCACTCGTCGCAGATGTAAACTCCGGGGCCGGCGATAAGGCGCCGCGCCGTGTCGGCGCTCTTGCCGCAGAAGGAGCACAGCTTCTGCCCGCTGGCTTTACTGGTCTTCGCCATCGTCAGCCTTCACGCGTCATGGTCAAGCGGCCCCCATCACTCCTGGCCACCGTTATCGCCGTCGTCGCGTTTCATCACCCGGTCGATCAGGCCGTACGCCTGAGCCTCCTCGGAGGACATATAGTAGTCGCGTTCCAGATCCGACGCAATCGCCTCGTCCGCCTTTCCGGCGTGAATTGCAAAGTAGTGGATGATCATCCGCTTCAGCCGGATCAGTTCGCGCGCCTGGATGCTGATGTCGGCCGCCTGGCCCTGTACTCCGCCCCACGGCTGGTGGATCAGCATGCGCGCGGAGGGCAGCGCGAATCGCTTGCCGTTGGTGCCGGCGGCGAGTAACAGGGCGCCCATCGACGCCGCCTGGCCGAGGCACACGGTCTGAATGTCCGGCCGGACGTACTGCATGGTGTCGTAGATGGCGAGGCCGGCGGTGACCGAGCCGCCCGGCGAGTTGATGTAGAGCTGGATGTCGCGGTCCGGATCCTGCGACTGCAGGAACAGGAGCTGGGCTACGACCAGATCGGCGGTGACATCGAAGATTTCACCGTCAATGAAAATGATGCGGTCCTTGAGCAAACGCGAGTAGATGTCGTAGGAACGCTCCCCCCGGCCGGTCTGCTCAATGACGATGGGTACCAGACTGTTTAGCTGTGCGTCCATGATGTGTGTTGATCGAACCCCCGCCCAGGGGCGCGGGAGACTGCGCTAATTTACTGGTTCGCCTGCACCGAGTCCATATAGCTGGTATAGGTCGTGCGCTCGCCCGGCTTGACGGCGCTGACCGCTAGCAGCCGGTCGAACAGTTTCTCGTTGCGCATCTCGCGGCGCAGGTAGTCGAGCATGTTCTGCTGCTCGTAGCGCGTGCGCAGCTCCTCGACGTCTTCGCCGCGCTGCTCGGCCACCTCGCCCAGCCGGGCGTCGACATCCTCATCGCTGACTTCGACCTTCTCTTCGTCGGCCAGCGCTTCCTGGACCAGCGAGCGGCGCACCCGGAGCTCCACCGTCGGGCGCAGGTCTTCTATCGCCTGGTCGATGCTGCCGCCACCAGCTTCGATTGCCGCCGCAAACTGCTCCGGCGTCTGGCCGGCACGCGCCGCGTAGCCGCCCAATGCGCGCTGCATGTCGGCCGCCACCATCGACTTGGGCAACGGGATCTCGGACGCCTCCACCACCTTGTCCATGAACTGCTCGATCATTGTGCTGCGGATGTGGGAGTCGGCGTTGGCCTGCAGACGCTCGCGCAGATCCTTCTTCAGGTCGTCGAGCGTCTCGAAACGGTCGCTGATGTCCTGGGCGAGATCGTCGTCGAGGTCGGGAAGCTGCTTTTCCTTGACCGAGGTCACGGTGACCTTGAGGGTGACGGTGCGATTGGCGAGCTCGGCGTGCTCCCAGTCGGACGGGAACGACTTGGTGATTTCCTTGTCGGCGCCGCGCTCCATGCCGACCAGCTCTTCGTCCATGTGGTAGAGGTTGTAATGGGTGCCCACCTCGAACACGAAGTCGCGTCGCTCGGTGGCCGCCACCGGTGCGCCGGCTTCGTCCAGCTCCACGTGGTTGACCGTGACCACGTCGCCGCTTGCGACCACTACCGGTGCATCGCCGTCCGCCTTCTTGTCGATCACCATCGCGTTCTGTTCCCGCAGGCGCCCCAGTTCCTGCTCCAGGTCGGCGTCCTCGACGGCTACCTCCGGCTTGTCCAGCTCCAGGCCGCGGTAGGTGCCCAGCTTCACGTCGGGCCAGGTGTCGTACACCACCGTGAAGGTGAAATTCTCGCCGGGCACGACCTGCTGGTCGGAGTCGGCGCGCGGCGAGAGGTAGGGCAACGGCTTCTGCTCTACCTGTTCGAGCACTTCGCTGACGGCTTCGTTGATCACCTGTTCGGTAACCTGGCGGGTGAGGGCGTCGCCGAACTTGCGCACCAGCACGTCGCGCGGCACCTTGCCGCGGCGGAAGCCCCTGATCTGGGCGTCGCGGCGCAGCTCGCGGATCGACTGGTCGTAGCACTCCTGCACACTGTCGCCGGCCACGGTGACGGTGAGCCGCACCTCGCTGTCGGCAGAAACTGATAGATCCTGGTTGCTTATGGTCACTCGGTTGCCTTGCGCCTTTTCGAGTAGTCTGGGACGATATTCGAGCGGGAAACGGGATTCGAACCCGCGACTTCCACCTTGGCAAGGTGGAGCTCTACCACTGAGCTATTCCCGCTTGTCTGCGAGAGAAGGGACTCGAACCCTTACGCCTCGCGGCACCAGATCCTAAATCTGGCGTGTATACCAGTTTCACCACTCTCGCTATTGCCGAAGGGCACGGTCCCGGAACCTCCGGCAGCCATCCTGAGCCGTGAAGGGATCGAACCTTCGACCCGCAGATTAAGAGTCTGCTGCTCTACCAGCTGAGCTAACGGCCCTCAATGTCGCGGCGGACGCTTCCTCCTTTCCCGTGCGTCGGCGCCAGCGCGGCGACCCGCACGATTGTCGCTACGCGCCCGGCAGGACTCGAACCTGCGACCTACGGATTCGAAGTCCGGCGCTCTATCCAAACTGAGCTACGGGCGCCACTGTTTGCACGGTGCGGATGTGTACCGTACGGGGCGGATCTGGTGACGTACCTGCGAACCGACGCCGCCTGGCACCGTTACCACCAGAGGTGGGTGGGTGATGGGGCTTGAACCCACAACTTCCAGATCCACAGTCTGGTGCTCTACCGATTGAACTACACCCACCGAGTGGCGCAACCACGCCCGCTTGGCGCACGCTGCAACGCAGACAACAGGGTAATCAGCGGTCCAACCGGCTGTCAACCGGAATTTGGCTGCGCCGAATTTGGCGGTGCTGGCTGCGCATTGCGGCGGTACGGGGCTGCAGCACGCCCTCGGCGCGCAATGCCTCAAGCGCACGTCCGAAGGCGGCCACGGTGGCGTCGATGTCGGCGTCGTCGTGCACGGCCGACACGATGCAGGACAGTCCGGCCATCGTGTCCACCCCTTCATTGAGCAGCGCCACCCGGAACCGGCCGGCCACCGGGCTGCCGCGCAATGCGCCGAGTTCGGGAAGGACGGCGGCAACCGACTCCTCGCTGCCGTCGCCGGCCAGGTTGGGTGCAACGTGCACGAAGGAACTGGACTGGTAGGCGAAGCCGGCCGTGCCGGTGTCGGCGAACTGGCGGTTGAAGCCTTCGCACAGCCGTGCCGCCGCCTGCTCGGCGCGCTCGGCAAGCGGTTCGGCGGCAACCAGGCCGAGACAGGTGCTGCCCGCGGCCGCGCTGAGCGGGTTGGCGTTGAAGGTGCCGGGGTGGGCCACGCGGGCTCCGCCGCTCGGCAGCGCGATCTGATCGAGGATCTCGGCGCGGCCGCCGACGGCGCCGCCGGGCAGACCGCCGGCGACGATCTTGGCCATGGTGGTCAGGTCGGGCCGGATTCCCAGCCGCCGCTGTGCGCCGCCGCTCGACACGCGGAACCCGGTCACCACCTCGTCGAAGATGAGCAGCGCCTCGTGGCGCTCGGTGACGGCGCGCAGGCCGCGCACGAATTGCGCCGTCACCGGCACGCGCCCGGACATGGCGCCGGTCGGCTCCAGGATTACCGCTCCGATGGAGCGGTCGCCGGCCAGCGTGCGGTCAACGAGGTCGGCGTCGCCGGGCGCGATGACGCGCACCGTCCGCCCCACCTGCGCGGGAATGCCGGGTCCGGCAAACGGGTCGGTGCCGCCGCCGGGCACGGCGGCCACGTAGTCGTGCCAGCCGTGGAAGTGGTCGCTGAAGCGCAGCACCGTGGGGCGGCCGGTAAAGGCGCGCGCCAGGCGCAACGCCATCATGGTGGCCTCGGTACCGGAGCTGTGAAAACGCACCCGCTCCACCGACGGCACCAGGCGCTGCACCGCCTCCGCCCAGCGCAGTTCCAGCTCGGTGTTGCCGCCGAGGTGGGTGCCGCGGCGCATCTGGTCGCTGACCGCTGCGACGATGGCGGGGTGGCTGTGGCCGAGCAGGAGCGCGCCGTGCCCCATCACGTAGTCGATATACTCGTTGCCGTCCACGTCCACCTTGCGGCTGCCGGCGGCCGTGGTCATGGCCAGGGGAAACGGCTGCAGAAAACGGGTGTCATGAGTCACGCCGCCGGGGAAAGCCCCACCGGCGTGCCGGTACAGTTCGGCCGACCGCCGGTGGCGGTCCAGATACTGCTGGTCAATGCTCATGCCGTCGCTCCCCGGGTCCCGTCGGCGGTACCTGTGGCCTAGTCGATGGTAACCGCGGTGCCGCTGGCGCTCACCATGAGCATGCTGCCGCCCTGGCCGACCACCTCGTAGTCGAGGTCCACCCCGACCACCGCGTTGCCGCCCTTCTGTTGCGCCGCCTCGGCCATCTCGGCCAGCGCAATCTCGCGGGCATTGCGCAACTCCGATTCGTAGGCGGCCGAGCGGCCCCCGACGATGTCGCGGATGCCGGCGAAAAAGTCCTTGAAAATGTTGGCGCCGATGATCGCCTCGCCGGTAACGATGCCACGGTACTCGCTGATGTTCCTGCCCTCGATGGTGGGCGTGGTAGTGACAATCATGCCGTCAAGATCATCAGATTCACTGCCGGGAGCAACCCGTCCGGCGCTACAGGAAGATGATGCGCAGGCCGAGGCCGATGCGGTGGGTCAGCAGCGTCCCCGGCTCGAGCGGCCACTCGAAATCGCCCTTGTCGGCCAGGGAGCCCGACTTTACCAACTCCGGATCGATGGCGCCGAGCAGGCGATAGCCGAGATCGATGACCATGAAGTCGCCGATGGTGTAGCCGATGCCGGCCCCCCCCTGGAATGCCAGCGACCAGGTAGAGAAGGTGTAATCGGGTCTGTCGGATACGTCCTTTACCTCGATGTCGACCAGCTCGATGCCGAGGTTGGCGGTGCCGAATCCGCCGCCGAAGTAGAGCGTCCACGGCGACCCGGTGTCGATGTCGTACCAGGCGTTGCCGGTGGCGGCGAGCATCGTGAAGGTATCCTCGTTGTTGTCTTCCTGCACGTCGCCCCCGCGGCTTATCCTGATGCCGGTGGACAGGTAGGACACCGCTCCGTCGAGCCGGATGACGCCAAAGTCGTAGCCGATGCTGGCCGCGCCGCCGGCGCCCAGGGTGAATTCCCAATCCCGGCCGAGCTCAGGCAGGCTGTCGGCGACAGAGAGGTCCCCGGTGACCTCGGCCGCAACGTCGTTCGCCTCCCCGACCATCAACGCGCCGCCGTTCAGCTCCGCGTACACGCCGGTGTTCCAGGCCTGCGCGAACACCCCCAGCGACGGCACGGCCACCAGCACGGCGACGCCGAGCAGCGCACGAATCCGCATGTCAATACTCCCCCAGGGTTCCACTGCACCCACCTTTCCTATCTACTTCATCGGCAGTTCGGGCCGCCGCCCACACCTCCGAACGGCGCACTGCCTAACCGAGCCGGCGGCGGGCCGCGGTTACCTGCCCGACGGCGGCGGCGGCGGTGGCGGCGAGGGCGGTCAGGTGGCCCATCTTGCGGCCGGGCCGCGCCGCGCGCTTGCCATACAGGTGCAGCTTGACGTTGGCGACGGCCAGCGCCTCGTGCCACGGGGGCGCGCCGGCGCCGGCACCCGCTCCGGCGCCCGCCGCGGCGCCCGCCGTGGCGGCTGGCCACAGGTCGCCGAGCAGGTTGGCCATCGCCGCCGGGGTGTGCTGAACGGGGTCGCCGAGCGGCAGGCCGCACACGGCGCGGACGTGCTGCTCGAACTGGCTGGTGGCGCACGCGTCCATGGTGAGGTGGCCGGAGTTGTGCGGGCGCGGAGCGATCTCGTTGACCAGCAACTCGCCTGCCACTTCGAACAGTTCCACGCACAGCAGCCCGACCACCTGCAGCTCCTCGACCAGCGCGCGGACCAGCGCGCGGGCGCGGCGCGCCACGGCCGGGTCGCCGGCCGCCGGCGCGCTGGAGATGTCCAGGATGTGGCGGGCATGCACGTTCTCGAACGGACCGAAATCGCGGTACTCGCCGGTGGCCGAGCGCGCCCCGATTACCGACAGCTCACGGTCGAACGGCACCACCCGCTCGACGATGAGCGGCTCGCCGGCCGCGGCGCGGCGGGCGGCCGCCAACCCG
>MKWU01002619.1_pt1 | contig 26250 bp, 22 predicted proteins | sample 809101 | NCBI WGS metagenome assembly MKWU01 (sample SAMN05860141, study PRJNA318959) | sponge metagenome | host: Aplysina aerophoba | place: Slovenia: Piran, Adriatic Sea, Gulf of Piran | collected 2013-05-07 | reverse complement strand
CTGACCACTGCAGTTCTGGGCGGTCAGGCCTTCGGCCCTCCCTTGTGCAGGGGCTGCGCCCCCGCAACGCCCCCCTCCAAAACCATCGCTCATCGACCGTACGCCTTCGTTCCAGCAGTGCTGCTCAAGCAACGCAGCACCTGCCAACCGCTTACGCTATGAGATTGCTTGTATGGCCGCATGGATGAAGATCTGGCCAAGCCAGTCCCCTATGTGACCCGATAGTTACATAGCGGCTTGACTGTCGGCGATCAGCCTTCTGATCCTAGGCGCTGACGGGACGGCCAACTCTTTCCAGTGTGCTCTGATAACGGCGCTCCATCTCTGGCGTTTGCGCCGCAAGGTAGTCCTGCTCGGCCTGTCGGGCAGCTTCCGCGCCTGGCGAAACCGGAATGTCAACGACGCCGTGCGTAATCTGATCGTTGCCCCACTGATACGCACAGATTTCGCCCTTGCTTATTATCAGATTCATGCCGACATTGGCCTCGACGATCGGCACGCCGTTCTCCCTGGCCCTGGCCAGAACGGCCTGATTCTGCTCTTTGGTCTTGCTGCCGTATGAGGGGATGAGGATGATGCGGGCGCCGTCGAGGACGAGGGCGCGAACGATGTCAGGATTCCAGCGGTCGTTGCAGATGACGAAGCCAGCGCGGCCGATCGGCGTGTCGAAGGCGCGCAGCTTTTGGCCGATGCGGTTGAAGTTCCAGGAGGAATGCGTGCCCTCCGCCAGCTGAACCTTGTGATAGCGGCCACGGATTTCGCCGTCCTGGTCGAGGAAGAGCGCGCAGTTGAATGCTTCATCACCGATTCGTTCTGCGAATCCGAACGCGAGGCAGGTCTTGAGGGTGCGTGCGAGTTTCTGGAAGCGACGGATATAGGGACCGTCGATCGGCTCGGCCACTTCAAGCAAGTCTTCTGCACTGGCGCGGCCTTCGACGACTTCCATGACTACATAGCCTTCGAGCGCGCCCTCAGTTATCAGTATCATGCGCGGTTTTCCCCGCGCGGCTTCGACGAACAGCTCTTCCATTCTGTCGGCGTTGACTGCTCTGTCCCACTTGACGGGTCGATACGAGATGGCGGCTACTTTCACGCTTTCGTACATGGCTCTATCCCTTCAAACCTGAACAATCGCTTGCAGTATTGTCCTGCGTTGAGTCTGAATCGATCAAGCGAATCCCGGTTCGCCCGTCGATACTTTGACAGGGCAGTCTGTACTGTTTCAGTTTCCTGCTGCCGCCAGGTAGGCGGCATACAGCTTGAGATCTTCCACCCGGACGCCGGAAAAGTTGATACGCACGCGGATGGGGCCGAGGTCGTGCGGCAACGCGTCCTGCCTCAGCCAGACAACCGGCTCCGACAAACCGGACGTAGTCGGCGCAATACATTCCGCGGCCGTAAAGCCTGGTATCGGCTCCAGCCGTTCGCTCAGAATTTCAACGGTCACCGCGCTGTAATCTCCAAGGCCGTCAATATTCAAAGCGAGTCTCGCCGTCTTGCCGTCCAGGTCGATAGGTGCGGAGACCACGTGCGATCCCTGTCCCGGCCGCATTCGTCCGGCAGGAAATGGCCGTAGGAACCCGAGCCGGTCGCGCGGCCAGCTTGCGACGCGCACCCCGTCGCTGCTCTGCTCCGGCCAGGGCGCGTACCAGTACAGCGTCTCCTCGCCGACCTGTTCGAAACCCTGCCCTTGGATGAGCGCCGGGTAGTTGACCAATGTATCGCCGTGCGGCAGCTCCTCCCAGCCATCCTCTGCCGCTGAAACAATAGGGTAATCGGGAATCGGCTCCCGGTAGTGCAACGCGTCGTTGCTGACCGCGAGGCCGAGGTCCATAGTGACCAAGCGGCGGTCGTTCGACGGATGGCCGTTCCACATACCGTAGAATCCGACAATGACATTGCCGCGATTCCAGAGGCTGGCGCCGAGGTGAATCTGCTCACCGGCGCTGCTGCCGGCGACGGGGGAGCGAGGCGTGACGTTTGAGCGCCGCATGCCCATGCAGGAGGCCTGCGACCAGTTCTCGAAGTCGTAGGAAATGTGCGTGACCAGCTGCCGAACGCCGCCGGCGTGGGAGCCGCCCTGGCCGCAGACGACGTAGCAGCCGTTATGGCGCGTTCCCCCTGCCATTTCCAGCCACGATCCGACCGGGTTGTGCGCCGGTTCGTGCCAGGTCAGGCCGTCAGCGCTGAATGCCGCCGCGAAGCTGCTCGCATACTTGCGCGATTGGAACAGCATCTTGAACAGACGGTCGGGATCAGGATCATCAGGGTCGTAGTAAACCACGCAGCTCTGCACGTGATGCGTACCCTGATTAAGGTCCACGAGGTTGTTGCGCCGGCTGCCGTTATACTCGACCAACCCCAGATCCGGCTTGTGCCAGTTGTAGCCGTCAATACTGGTGGCAAAACAAACGCGCTCGAACCAGCCTTCATCCTCGCCCTGGCCGAGATACCACATCCAGAGCTCGTCGCCGACGCGGTGAACGGTGCCATAGTAGACCACCCGCTCGCTGTCGGGCGAGCCCTCTTCTCCGAGACCTACCGCGATGCGGGTGCGGCCGCAAGGCGTCGCGTGGCCTTCGAGGTGGAGCTCCACACCACATTGGAGAGGAAGGCTGTAGTCGTCGAAGGGGAAAAGGACGATCTCGTCCAGCTGTTGCCGGGGACCGCCGTTGTGAATTTGCATCCAGGGCTCCTGAACAGACTCTTGAGTGGCTGGCAGACATCGAGGGGGAGCAAGAGCCTCTCCCCTAAACGGAAAATCCAAGCGTATCGGCAGGCAGGCTGAGGGTCAACAGGCCTTCGATGCAGTTGGTTGTTCAGACCATTTCCGGTTGCAGTGCGCCTTCTCCAAAGATAACGGTGAAGCTCTCCCCGTTTTCCGCCTTGGTCACCGCGTCCATGTAGCAGGCGCTGAATGCCCGCCTGGGAATGTCGGTGTTGTTAATCTCGGAGCTGTGGGGCAGATGGTTGTGCAGCAGGACGCTTTCGCCGGCCTCCAACTCCAGGAAAACAGTATCGGCGTCGCGCGTCAGCTCTTCGGCCTGCTCCGGGGTCAGAAAGCCCGATCCGCTGGACGGGTTTATCAGCGTATGGTGGGCGCCGGGTACGATTTGAACGCAGCCGTTTGCGATGTTAGCGGGGTCGAGGGCAGTCCAGATTGTGATCAGGGGGTCGCGATCCAGGTATCTCCAGCGATCCTGATGCCAGATCAGAGGCGTGCCCTCGCGGGCCGGTTTGTTCATGAACATGGCGCGGTAACAGGCGACGGTCGTCTCCTCCCCATATACACGCGCGCAGATGTGGCGGAACAGGGGCTTTTGCATGTAGGCGAGGAACAGCGGGTCGTATTCGAGGTCTTGTATCTTGCGGTAGCTGAGCGTTGCGCCTTTGTGGCCTTTTGTCTGTGGGCCGGGTTTGCCTGTGCCGGGTTCGCGATCAAGCTGCATAGCCATGCGGTCATAGTCGAGCGGCGCCGTCCCCAGCATGATTTCGTCCATGCGCTGCTGGAGGGCGTCCAATTCGGCATCGGGCATCACTTTACCTAACCGCAAATATCCTTGGGTCTGGTACTGCCGCCACTGTTCGTTCGTGAGTGAATCGGACATGCTGTTCTCCTGATTGGGTCTGTCATCCTTTTGCAAAATGCCCGGTTTTTTCTTCTTTGTTTCGGGTTCTCGGGCCGGCCCGGCAAGCCGTCATTTCGTGTTTCGCCGTATCAGGTAGTCCTAATGGATTGCCTAGTCAATGCGGGTTCTGAGTCTGACCTGCCACTCTGTCACTTCGGGCGGGTCGATGGTGAGGGAGTACAGTTTGGTTCCAGGCGACACGTAGAAGCGCAGTTTGACGTAGAATTCGGCATGGTTCAGCTGAGGATGGCGGGCGATTCGGTCGCCGCCGACACCCGGCCAGCCCGGCTTGCCGTTCCAGGAAAGCGCGCTGTCTAGGGTGTCCTCGCGAATCGGATCGCAGTCGTGGATCGTGTAACCCGGCATCGGTTGGCCGGTGTCTTCGAGGAGCTCGTAGCGGAGCTCGCCGGCGCCGGCGTCAACATTGACTCTGATCTGGCCGCCCTGCTCCTGGCGGAAGCGGTGGGTTGTCAGAACGCCGGGCGCGTAGGATTCTGCTTCGACGCTGACGTAGCCGTCGGGCCGCAGCACGGCGACGCCTTTACCGCGGCGGTTTGGCGTCGAGTAGGGGCCTTGCCAGGGCTGGGCGCTGTAGCCGTTATGGGTCAAGTTGCCGGCCATGTAGAAAAACCAGAGCTGGTCGTCGTGAAGGATGGGGCCGTCGGCGTAGACCATACCATAGTCCCATGCTCCCGGTTTGCCGCGGGCGATAAACGGCTCGCGCCAGCGCGTCCAGGCAACAGTGTCACGGCTGACCGCCAGTTGGGATTCGACGAATCCGTCAACGCGGGCGGCCAAGACGTTCCCACCCTTCTCCTCGCCCCAATAGCTGGCGGCGTCGGCGATTTCGTAGGGTTCGGCCAGGTCGGTCTGAAAGGCCTGGAGCATGATGATGTGCAGGCCGCCGTCTGTACGGGCGACGGGGTCGAAGCCGGCGGAGTAGAATTCGGTTCCGGGCGGGTCCTGCAGGTCCTGCTCGATCACGGTGCGCAGGCCGGACCAATTGAGGAAGTCCTGGCTGTCGCGGCGGCCGAGGACGCGCGTGCGGCGGTTCGAGCCGCGCTGGGAGTAGTAGACATAGGGCGCGTCCGGGTTGATGACGCCGCCGAAGGTCCCGTGGGGGGAGCCGAAGTTAAATAGCATCTTCTGCTGGCTGTGCCGGTCTTCCGGGTAGAGATGCCAGTCGTAGCCATCCGCCGAGTAGCGGGCCAGCCAGCGAGGATCTCCCGATTCGCTCATGCCGCTGGGTTTGTTGTCGATTTGCTTCCAGCGTCGGGTTTCGTCAGGCTCGTGCGGGTCCAGGATGGTGATGAGGTGATCGGCGCTGGCGGTGGTGATGTTGTTGCGGGTCGAGCCGTCGAAAACGACGAGCTCCAGAACGGGCCGCTCCCAGTTCAGTCCGTCGTCAGATTCGAGCGCGCAGAAAAAGTTCTGATCTCCGGTCCAGGCGCGGTAGTACATGCGAAAGCGGCCTGAGCTTTCGTCGTAGATAACGCGGCCGGGCTGTGCGTAGTTTGCGTCCCAGGGCTGGTCGAAGGGGATGGAGAGAGGCTCGTCCAGGGTGAGCTTGCGGGGCCGGTTGAGGACACGGCGGGCGCCGGTCATTGACTCGATGAAGTAGTCGTCGATGAAGAGTTGCTTGCCGGGTGAGCGTTCCATGTAAGGGTCCCTAGGCTGTGGTCAGGTTAGCGCTCTGCAATTGCCTTGAAATTCTGAATTCTCGCGTTTAGTAGAGTAAATCGGCAGTCGCGTCGAAGAGCGTAACCTTACGCCATCCAACTACACTATCTCAAGGGCAAAGGTCCTTGGTAAGCAAGTGTCTATGAGACGCAGTAATATAAACGCTTCCATTGGCTAGCCTCTTGAAGTCCCTCTGCAGTGCTGTGTCTGCACCCCTAGCTCTTCGTCTTCTTCCCCTTAGAGGTTCGTCAGGCTGACGTTGGACGACCAGAACTCTAATTCCTGCAACCATGGCCAACGCGATCACATGAGGATCATCGGATTCTAGCTCTTCCTCTATCTCAGCTTGCTTGCTAAGGACTTCGTCTCTCGGTATCAATCTTAGCTGCCCGGCACGATTCAATTCCCGTAAATCAAGACCACTACTTTTCCATTCGTCCCGAAACTTCAATGTATCGGTATACGCGATCTTACCGTTCTTCTCTGCCAGCCACCTGCGAATAGGCTGCATGTCTTGATTTGCTCTGTCACGAAAGCTGGCGAAGCAGTTGGCATCCAAGATTACACACACTTTCTATTCCTCGAAGCCCATTAGTCGATCTGACTCGAGAAGGAAAAACTCCCTGAAGTGGGGTGGAGCACCGATCATATTCCCCATATTGTCGAAAGAAATGTTATGCACTTTGACGACGTTTTTCTTGGGTTCCAAGTAAATAAGAGATACATCTTCCGCAGTGATGTTTCCTCTCCTGATTTCGATGCGCGCGCGGTCGACCATGTAGTCGCTATGTGTTTCGACGATGAAGGACTTGACTCTTTGACTTGCCAATCGGACCAGAAGTGATGAAAGTTCCGCTTGGGCCTTGGGGTGCAAGTGGACTTCGGGCTGCTGCATCAAAAAATAAGTGGTTGCTGTATGACCTTCGTTGCCCACTAGGGATAAGGGAGAAACCATCGCTCGTACAAGCAAGGGCAAGACCTGGCTTACACCATAGCCGACATCAACTATATTGGAATTTGGACCACGTACCTTTAATTCCAACTGGAATGGCGCACCTGCGGCAGGTCCAAGTTTCCTAACTTCAATTCTTTCGAAAAGTCCTGAGGCTCTACCGAAATCGATAAGTTGCTGCCTGAGATTCTCCCACTCCGCTTTACTCGTTGCCGCCAACCGCATCAGTAGCAAAGGTACGTCGCTTCCTTCGGGGTCCACAAACTCCCTTGTCGGGTCGTAAGTCCTTTTCGGTCTGGATCTGACCGGGGAAGCACTGAATGCAGACGAATTGCCACTGACTCCTAACTCGAACAGACCTTTGTTCTCGTCATTCATGCTTCCCAAGAATTCGAGGAGTGACATTTCTTCTGATATTTGAGGATCATTTCTTCCACTAGCCAGTGCACCTAAAAAGGAGAAGGGCGGAAAAACGTTAAATAGCGACGATTTCGTCTTGATTCTAATGGTTTCCTGCTCTCCTTCAATGGATTTCCCCTCTGTCGTTCCATTCGATGTATCTCGGTTTTCGAAGACAATTACTCCGTTGTGAAACTTAATTGTCACGGTGCTAATGTCAGGTTCTAGTCCTTCTGCCTTTTCTATAAACTCTGCCACAAACTCGACAGAATCTCTTTCCCCTTCGAACGTAAATCCAAGGACGAATTCCTTTTCGGGCTTCTTGCTTCTCCTGACAATATCGTCAAAGACACCGAGTGAGTACGGCTGTGAGTTAAAGTCAACAACACCCTTATCAATGAAATCCGCCAACACTTGGAAACAGGCCAGTGCCGTGGTCTTGCCAGTGCTGTTTTCCCCGACCAGAAATGTTAGGGGACGAATGTTGAACTGCTGGCGGTCGGCAAAACAGCGTACCTCCTCGATCGTGAATTGGTTGACGTTCACTATTCATTCCCCGGATCAAGAGATGCCTCTTCCTTGGAGGTCTCTGCGACCTTAACGCCGTCAAGGAAGAGAACAAAAAAATATAGAGCCATTGAGTGCGCAATTCTTTAAGTATCTCAAAGATGGAAGGACCAAAGGAGAGTACACCGTGGCTCCCACAGTTTCCTAAGCCTTTATCCCCGTTAACGCGATCCCCTGTATGAAATGCTTTTGTGCCAGGAAGAAGACGATCAGAATCGGCGCAATCATCATCGTCGACGCCGCCATCAGCGGTCCCCACATCGTACGTCGTTCGAACATGAAGGCCTGCAGCCCGAGGGAGAGGGTGAACTTTTCGCGGGTATTGAGGAAGATCAGCGGACCGGTGAAGTCATTCCAGGCGAACATGAAACTGAAGATGGCCACAGTGGCCAACGCCGGCTTGGCCAGTGGCATCACTATGCTCCACCAGATTCTCAAACGGCCGGCGCCGTCGATGATGGCCGCCTCTTCCAGCTCCATGGGGATGGTCAGGAAGAACTGGCGCAACATGAAAATGTAGAAGGGCGTGCCGAGGAAGGCGGGCACGGTCAGTGGATAGAAAGTGTCGACCCAATTGATTTTGGCGAAGAGTAGATAGAGGGGCACCAGTGTGACGATGTAAGGGACCATCATCTGGCTGACCATGACCATGAAGATTATATCGCGCCCGGGGGCACGCAGCCGCGAGAAGGCGTAAGCCGCCAGCGAGCATGTGAAGATTGCGCCCAAGACGTGAGCGAGCGCTATCGTCAGTGTGTTGAAGAAGTAGAGGTGCATCGGGGCATAGATAAAAACGGCGGAAAAGTTGCCCCAGATGAAGGGATCGGGCACCCAGATTGGCGGAAAAGCGAAGATCTGGCGGTCGGCCTTTAGCGAGGTGCTGACCATCCAGACGAATGGAAGCGCGAAAACCAACGACCCCAGCACAAGCGTGAGTTGGACGCTCCCGCGTCCGAGCAGGCGGCGAAGAGGCCGCCCCCTGGCGCTGGGATGGATTTCGCGGCTGGGTAGGGCTTCTATCGCCGGTTCGCGTATCATGGCGTTAACTCTGCTCCGCTTCGTAGTAGACCCAACGGCTTGCCAGCTTGAAATTGACCAGGGTGAGCGCGAGAACGGCTACAAAAAGGATCCAGGCCATGCTGGCGGCGTATCCCATATCCAGAAGGACGAAGGCCCGGCGGTAAAGATACAGCATGTAGAAAAGGGTCGACTCAGCCGGGCCACCGCCGGTCATGACGTAGGCGGTGGTGAAGACCTGGAAGGAGGCGATGACACTGAGAACGAGAATGAAAAATAAGGTCGGGCTGAGCATGGGGATAGTCACGTGCTGGAAGCGTTGCCAGGGGTTGGCGCCGTCGATCTCGGCGGCCTCATAAAGATGCTGCGGCACGCCCTGCAGACCGGCGAGCACGATGATCATGGCGGCGCCGGAGCCCCAGAGCGCCATCAGGATCAGCGCCGGTTTGGACCAGGTGAGCGACGCCAGCCAGAGCGGGCCTTCGATGCCAACGCTACGCAATGTCGAGTTGATCAGGCCCCATTCCGGCTGCAGTATCCACACCCACAGGATGGCGCCGGCCACTATCGGCACGATCGACGGTACGTAAAAGAGCGTTCGGTAAACGGCAATGCCGCGCGCCTTCTGATTGAGCAGGAGAGCCAGCAGCAAGGCGACGACGATATGGAGCGGAACGAAGACGAGAACATAGTAGAGCGTGTTGCCCATCGACATACCGAAGCGAGCGTCGTCGGTAAAGAGATCAATATAATTCGCCAGACCGACCCAGCGGGCGGGCGTTACGATCTCATAGTCCATGAAGCCCAACACGAAGGAGGCGGCGACCGGGCCGATGACAAAGGCGAGGAAACCGATCCCCCAGGGGAGGAGGAAGAGATAGCAGGTCAGGGCCTCTCTGGCGGCATTGGTGAGCCTGGGCTTGGGTTGGGCATTGGTCATGGCGACTGTCCTGTTTGGCAATACGAACAGGGGAAAAGTCAGAACCGGAATGACGCGATGCCGTCCGGTTCCGACTTTACTCTATTGTGCCTTTTAGGCTTCGAGATTCTCCCAAGCGGCGTCGAGCGCCTTCTGGACGTCGGCATGGGAGGCTTCAAGCGCCTCTCGCGGCGTCAGCTTCTTGGTGAGAGCGGATTCCCAGGCGTTCTTGAAACCAATCCACAGTTCGGCGGCGGCGAGGCCGGCGATCTGGCCGCAGCCCACCGAGAAGGTCTCGGATTCGAGGTATCTCTCCATCATAATCTTCTGGCGTTCGGGCAGGACGGAGTAGTACTCGTCCAGCATGAACTGCATGGCCGGCTGGTAGACGGGCGGGGTGGGGGCGAAGATCGGCTCGCCGGGCAGTTGCTGGCGCGCCCACTCTTCCTTCTCCAATGCGAGGCCGACGGTGCCGGCGGCGCGAACGTACTTCTCGCTGATCACCCATTTCAAGAATTCCCAACCCTCTTCGACGAGTTCGGTATTGGGGTCGATGACGAAGGTCCAGCCGCAGGACCAGTTGACCTGTGCGCCTTCCTGCGAGGCCGAGACCGGCATGAGGCCGGTGCCGTCATAGTCGAGGTCGGGGAATTTGGCATAGCGCCCGATCATCCAGTTGCCGTAGGAGCACATGGAGACCTGGCCCTGGGCAAATGGATCGACGGGCTGGCCGGCGAAGCCTTCCATGAAGGAGGAGGCCGCAGCATTGCCGCCGCCAAACTCGTCGATCACATTGACGCACCATTCAAGGGCTTCGACCCAGGGCTCCGTGTTTAACATGTTGGTGCGGCCATCTTCCGACTGGCTGACGCCGCCGTTCTCCATCGCGTAGATGAGCAACTGATCTGAGAGGCCGGGCGGGAAGTGGGGCAGGAAGCCGTAGCGTACGATCCGATCTCCCTCAGTTTTATTCAGCTGTGGCGCCATCTCCATGATGTCGTCCCAGGTCTCGGGACCTACGTCCGGATCGAGGCCCGCTTCTTCGAAATGGGTACGATTCCAGAAGAAATAGCGCGTCCCAGCCGTATGGGGCAGCCCGTAGAGTGTACCTTGCCACGTGAGGTCGGCGATGGGGCCGGCCATGAAGTTGCCCTTGTCGAGGTTGTCCCGCTCCAGCAGATCTTCGATCGGCCGGTATAGGTTGCGCGAGGCGAACTGGCGGAAGGTATGACGATTCTGGTAAGAGACATCGGGACCCTTGCCTGCTGCCACGGCCGTAACGTATTTGGGCGTTCCATAGACAGCTTCACCGAGGTCGCCGAGCGAAACGGTGATGTCTGGATGCTGCTCCTGGAAAACCTGAATGACGCCTTCGGTGGTGGGGTTGATCCGCCACCAAATCTGAATGTCCACAGGCTCCTGCGACGGGGCTGCCATTCCACTGTCGCCGGCCGCTTCGGGACCGGCAGGGACGCAGGCGCTTGCAGCGAGGGCGAGTCCGGTAACTGCGGCTGTGCTCTTCAGGAAACTGCGCCGGCTGACGCCGTCGTGCGTGACCGATTTTTCGTCGGAAGTGAATCTAGCCATTTTTTGCGTACTCTCCTTTTCGATGCAGATGGTTGGTTACTGCTGATCTCTTGAGAATCATTTCATTTCCTTTCTGGCCATAGATCCTCCTGTGGCTGGTGGGTACGCTCAATCAGGATTTCGCAAGCATTCAGGCGGATTCTTTGCACCTGGAATGGCGGCAGGCGCCGTTCGTGAACAGGCGGGTATTGTCCTGTCGCTGGCGACAGCAACCGCGAAACGTCTACCAAAGAGTTGGATGAAGAGTTATCATTTTGCCGGGCACAGTTGTGGAAGCGTTCAGGGTCTTCGTCTTTGGTCCGCTCGGTAGCCCTTGGGAGTCGGCTGCCGGCGTCGCAATACCCTCAGCGGGTGTAATTCTATCGGATGCGGTAAGGAAAGGCAACCTCATGCCAAGGCAGACGCATCTAAAGTGCGTTTAAGTTGAGAGCCCGTTTCTTTGGGTCGTCCGTACAATGTTTTCCATATCGCGTAGAAGTGTGCGAGACGGACGCGGCGCCATGGCATAACCCGCGCGGGAAATCTTGGTGTCAACCAGGATTTACGTTAGAATCGTTTGCCCCGATCACTAGATCACGAATCGGGAAAAATGAGGTGCACTTGGGTGGATGCGTTCTTTTGTGGCCGTAGGAGTCGAAGTAGGCGGTCAAGTCGGTTTGGTGCTGGCGTGCCAGGTCATACTGGTTGAGAGATTTGTTCTCAAATCTGACGCTGCTCGATAAGCGTTCGCAGAAGACGCTGTCAAGGGCGCGGCCGCGGCCATCGATGCTGACTTGAATGTTGGATGCGAGCAGGCCGGCGTGTGCTGCCCTCGTTTCTTGACCAATGAATTGGTTCTCCACTTTCTCTGTGATCAGCTCCATTATACCAATAAGCTCGTGGTCCAGTTTTGGGGGCCAAGCTCAGGTCTCTGATGAACTTTATATTTGGTACATCGGGGACCCTGAAAGCTATCGTGTTGATTTTCGCATCGAGCAGGGATTCTGAGAGAGATTATTGCAGTATTCCCACGATCATTGCTGCAACGGTCAAAGTTTACTTTACAAACAGTTCCTATTCAGTCGACCCCTTCGCAAGAGCTTATGGCCCAGTCAAGCTGCTGAAATAGGCGCTCTTCATCGCTTTCCGTATCAGGGTCGTAGAGATTTTCTATCCTTCCATGTTCCAAGTCGGTGATACGGTTAGCCACTGCCATCGTATGAATAGCGCCTGCCAAATAGATGGCCATAGAATCCAATTCTTCAGGCGTGTATCTGCTGTTACTGTGTAACTGTTCCTGCAAAATACATTCTTCCAGCTTGTTTACACGATCATGAAACTCGTCCACATTGCTGACGAGATACGACTTCGCCAGAGCACTGGCCAAGTCGGACATTTCATCTTTCACTTTTGTTGGCGGCGCACTCTCTGGGATGGCGACACAGGCAGACAGAATGATAACCGCGAGCAAAGCTGAGATCCGTTTAGCGTACTGATTCACTTTTTCTTTCCTTTGTAACTACTCAGCCGCAACTGATTCACAGATCTGAACGAGGGGGGCACAGGTGTTTTTCTCCCCTCGTTGTTGTATTTTTTGGGCGGTCGGGCCTTCGGCCCTCCCTTGTGCAGGGGCTGCGCCCCCGCAACGCCCCCCTACAAAACCATCCCTCACCAGGTGTGTGCCTTCTTCGCAACCTGTCGGCTGGCGAGCATGGCGGCGGCTGTACACCAGTTGCGTCACCAAGAGCCTGAACAGTTCCAAGGATGACTGGCTGGTCAACTGTTGTGGCTTAGTAGTTACCTTCCTTTTGTGTTTTGCACTTGGCTCTCACTCTTGGTTGTGAGAAGCATTCATCACCCAATCAGTTTACTCGTGATTCGGTGCGTTGGGTGCATCCCGGAATAGGGGCGAAGATGGTCATTTTGGGGCACTTCTTGCCAGCGGTCGATGCGGCTGGCACGCAATCGATTTTGGCACGTAAACAAGAGAAAGAATGGAAGAGGGCAGTTGTCGAATTTGTTCGTCTAACACTCTCGCCGAAGAATTTTGATCGGCCAGGCCAGAATACGCCAATACCTCGCAATGGAGCGCCCGACTCTTGAATTTCAGTGGGAGCGTCACGCATGGTTGCGTCCGATGGAAAAGACAAAATACGTCGCAAAGTGGCGCAGCTTTTTTGTGCCGTCAAGTGGCTATTTCCCTAGAAATCGAGTTTGTGTTTTGGCTTGTCAGGACGGGCATAAATCAAGCCCACGTTCAGTCAGCGGTGCCAAATCGAGCTTGACTGATGGATTTTCTGGGTCTGTTCGTCGAATTGATTCGATGTCTGCGGCTCCAACGAATTGCCGATCATGCACATCGTTCACAGAGTACGTTACTTTTCCCTCAGGGTCGTGGATAGTTAGAGCGCCTTCGACGCATTGAAAGAACGGGAAACTGCGGTCAACGCAATTACAATGCAGGTAACCCCTTTCAATTGTCAATGGCCACTCCTCCCCCATATCCGCGCGGTAGATGGTCGTGGTTGCTCCATTATTGGGCTCACATCCAGAAACAATCATTATTAGAAACAGTAAGAATGGAATTCGTCTCATTACTTGATTCCCTGGCGTGGGTGGCCGCCGCCTCAACAGTGTCTTTTGCGATCGTCCAGAGCGCAGGGTCAAGCGCGGGAATTCCCATCTCAACCAGTATGGCACAGTTCGCCAAGTGCAATCCGGACTGGCCGTTAATTTCGACCTCTACAAACATGAGAGACCGCATCCGTCTGGATGCACCTTATCTTTCTCGTTTCACGGTCCAGGAATTGGGGTTCACCATAGGGACTAACTCGTAAACCGTCGCGCATACACCTCAGCTCGCAGTCCAATTCTTGGGGCCAAGCTCACTCTTGCTCTTTGGGAAGGCCGCCCAGAATTCAACATGAATTGTAGGCCTGCAGGCCAGTTAAGCGTCTTTCTCGCGGGTGTTGTGACAGACAAAATCAATCGATCCGCGAAGTCTCGCTAAGGGCCGCGAAGAACACTAAAGGTTTAACAGGCTTTCTTTACGCAACTGCGCTGCCCTTAGCGGAAGAGCACATTGCCCCGGGGATTCGCTTTGTGACAAGCATCAACGAGCCCTGGGCATTACTTGATTCATTTGCCCATGTTCAGGTCGCGTTATGTCTACAGATGTCGCGCCATGTCTACATATGTCTACAAATGTCGCGCCAAATTCCTCTTTTTGGGACGCTATTCTGCGGCTTGGCTAACAGTCCCGCGCCGTCTCTAACGGATACCGAGACGGCAATATTCCTTTCTTGGGCCCTTTTTTGGGCCCTTTTTTTGGGGCTTGTATCGCAAATTAACATTGGGGGTTTTACACCGCACTAAGCGTCTGAATCCCCTCGCTCTTAGGGATCTCGGTTGATCGCTCTCCCCACGGTGCGCGGGAAGTGTTTTCTGGAGTGTCATCTGTTTCAAGGAACTTTTCAGGCTGTCCGCAACGACACGACATAGATTGTCAATCTAAAACCCACAACATCAGCGCCAGGCCCAAGGCAACCCCAGCGATTCCAGATGTTGCCAGTAAGGTGGCGTTACCCAAAACTCCTCCCTTTCGTTTCCATGTTGCTATTCCGAGATAAAGGCTTAGAGGCGCACATAGCGGTATCAGAACCGCAACAATGGTGTATTGCAGAACAGTTATTGCGGGAACCGCGTAAAGCGCAGTACCCGTGAAGAGTCCCGCAAAGCCCGTAATGATTGCACTAAGGACAATCCATTCTTTCATGGCTACAACCCGTTAAAACCAGAAGGGAATCAACCCTCGAATGTTACTTTGGTATAAAATCCCCGTTTTTTTGCGATGCGCTTCATTGCATCGGTCGACTCTTTATTTGGGTTCAATTCTCGGTTCCGGCGACTTCTCTACGACTATTGTTTACGCCAGACAGAGACATTTTCGCCTTCTGAGGCATACCGTCGGTATTCGAGTCGAGTTTGGGTGGGTGGGCTGTGGGGTGTTGCAGGTGTATTTTCAGCGGCTTGTTCGAGTCTTCCCTGGTAACTGACGTTTCTCGCGATGTATTCATTCTTGTGCGGTCCTTCAACTGACATTATACCACAGGAAATTGCACCATTTGGGACAATTCCCGTCCGACTAATAGCTCTGAGTCTAAAGTTCTTTGGGGAGGCATTGAGGACTGTCTGAACTGAGATTGGCAGATTCGTAATGTGGTCAGTCGACGGGGGACGCGAATAGCGAGGTGAGGGTGGCGAGGAGTGAGGAGCTCCCGGGCGTCCTTTGCCAGAGGTCTGGAATCGACCCAGCGGAAGTCTTAACGCGACAGGTGGGTAGACTCCTGATACTGGGCGCAGCTCGGTTGGGGGTGCGTCCCAGATTTTGGGGTAGGAACGGTCAGGTGGGGAGATGATGCTGGCGGTGGCTGAAACTGCTTACCGGCTCTTGGAGAGACGCAGGGCAGGCGCTGGGCCTGGCTTTACAGGGGGTTCGTTGATCAAGGGGGCACAGGGCAGGCACAAGGCCTGCCCTTACCGGGGCGTTTGGGGGGAATACTGTTGGCTAGACACGTTGCTGGAGAAGAAAAAACACGGTGGCGAGCCTAGGGGGGCGTTGCGGGGGCGCAGCCCCTGCACAAGGGAGGCCGCTTGCGGCCGACCGCACAAATGCATAGAGGGAGGAGAAAGTGACACCGATTGGTCTGCCGGAGTTTGAAACTGAAACTGAGCGCGGCTTGTTTGCAACAGGAGGTGTACGAGAGTTCCTCCCCATTTTGGAATGCACCCGGCGGTTGCGCCCCTGTCTACCTTTGTGTCCTGGAGTGATATAATGAGCCTTGCTGACCACTGGCCTTGGGTCGAGTGCATAGCTACTGCACTCACTGCGGCCATTCGCCGATAAATTAGCGTCCCCTACTGAACAGAAGAGGAAAATGCGATGCCGCTGGAAAAGACTCTTGAAGAGCAACTCCTGCGTCTGAAACTGGACGGTTGGTGCGTTGTCGATAACGTTATTCCCGCCGAGGAAGTCACGGCGGTGCGCAGGAGTGTGGCGGCGGCGACGCTGCGACACCAGCGGCCGGACGCGCCGGCGAACATCGGCCATCGTACGGGGTTGATCAACTACGATCAGTCGTTCGCGCCCTATCTGGTGACGCCCCAATTCATCGGTCTGATCAGGGCAGCACTCGGCCCGAACGTGCGCGTTTCCTTCACTTCGGCGATGATCAACTATCCGGACAACGCACGCGGAACGCTGCACGCGGACTGGCCGTTCAACCAGCACAATGCGGGGCATATCCCGGCACCGTATCCCGATATGGTCGCCCATTTTACGACACTGTGGATGCTGTCTCCGTTTAGCGTTGAGAACGGCGGAACCATCATCGTGCCCGGCAGCCACCGCATGGAGACAAACCCCAGCGCAGAATCCTGCAGCCACGACGAAAACACACCGTATCCCACCGAAATTCAGGCCACCGGCGACGCCGGCAGCGTATTGGTGATGGACAGCCGCATGTGGCATGCTGCCGGCCCCAACCGCACAGATGAGGCACGCGTGGCGATGGCAATCCGCTTCGCGCCGTGGTGGCTCAATCTCAACGGGCTCAGGCCAGGATCCAGGGAGAGGGCCAGGCAGATGGAGGCAACCGGCCTCAAAGAGAACGAGGTCGATGCCGTGAAGAACGAGGTATTCGCAGGATTGCCGCCCGCGGTCCAGCCACTGTTCGAACATTGGGTGGAGAACTGAGTGAACACAGAACGTCTTGCGGCGACCCTTGCCGAGCAGGTTGATCCGCAGCGGATTACGCAACTTACCCTGGACATGGTCCGCATCCCCAGCCCGCCAGGTGAGGAACGCGCCGTTTCCGAGCTTTACGCGGATGTCTTGCGTGATGCAGGCCTGGAGGTGGAGCTGGACTACGAGTTTCCCAGCAGCCCCAGCGTCGTAGCATGGCTGCGGGGCAGTGGCAGGGGGCCCACGCTTCAGCTGGACGGTCATACCGATACGGTTGACTTGCCGGGACCGGAGCCGCGCTTTGAGAATGGATTTATCCACGGGCGCGGTTCCGAAGATATGAAAGCGTCACTGGCGGCGATGGCCGAAGCTGCCCGCATCGTTCGCGCTGCCGGCGTCCAATTGAAAGGCGACTTGCTCCTGACCGCCCACGGCCGCCACGAAAGCGCCACAAATGAAACGCTGATTTCTCTAATCGAAAAGGGCGTTCACGGCGACGCGGTGATTGTTACCGAGCTGGGCGGCAAGGACCTGCCCGTTACAGGCATGGGCCTCGCCTTCTGGGAGCTGAGGATAGCGGGCGACGACGAGGGCATACACGAGACAGTGGCCAAGGCGGGAGCCCCCCACGCAGTGATGGCCGGGTACCGGGCTGTGCAGTTGTTGCAGGAGAAAGCGGCCGAACTCGCCGACATTCGGCATCTCTATTTGGGAGCGGAATCGATTTTCATAGGTCGTTTTCAAGGCGGCGACTACTTTAATCGAATGCCGGCCTCGTGCGTCATCGCCGGGACGCGCCGGTTTGGTCCGGGCTGCAGCCTGGATGCGATTCGCGAGGAGTTCGAAAGACTGGCAGCCCGTGTAAAAATGGAGAGCGGTGCAAACGTCGAAGTTTGGCTGGACGGGATAGAGGGTTACAGCGTCGACGAAAACGAACGGCTGGCAAAAGCGCTACGCCGCTCCCATCAGCAAGTGACCGGCAAAGAGCTTCCGCTGGCCGGGACCAGAGCTGCGGCCAACGTTCCCCACTTTGTGCACCTGGCCCACGTACCCGCGCTTTACTACGGCGCCAGCTATCTGACGGCACATTCGGAACTCGAGCGAGTTGAATTGGCCCAGGTCGTGCGCGCCGCCAAAGTATACATTCATGCCATCCTCGCCTATTTGGGCGTTGCGGAGTAATGCAAATGAGCGAAACGCGAACGGTTGTGATCACTGCCAACATGTTTCCCGGTTTGAAGACTGAGCGGGAGGCGCTGGCTCCGCACAACGTTGAGCTTGTCAAGCGTCCGTGTCGGAATGGCGAGGAGATTGCCGAAGCGGGGAGGGACGCGGTTGCGTTGCTGGTGGGCAATGTGCGCATCGATGCCGAGGTGTTGTCGCATCTGCCGCGTTGCCTGGCCATCGTCAAGCCCTCGGTCGGTGTGGACAACATCGACCTGGAGGCGGCGACTGCGGCCGGCGTCTGTGTTGCCAACGTGCCCGACTACGGTACCGACGAGGTGGCTACGCACGCGATGGCGCTACTGCTGAACGCGCTTCGCTATGTTGACGCTGAAGCGACCGCGGTGCGCGGGGGCCGCTGGCAGCCCAAGCCCCCTTACCCGATCCAGCGCAGCGCGGGGCGTACGCTGGGAATCATTGGATTCGGCCGCATCGGCCAGTCGGTTGCCAGAAAGGCGGCCGGTTTTGACTGGCGCCTATTGGCATGGGACCCCTATTTGGACGACGACGAAATACGCCGCGGAAACGCCGAACCCGCTGACTTCGAAACGCTCCTGGCGCAGTCGGACTTTGTCACTCTGCACCTGCCGTTGACGGAAGGGACGCAGGGAATGATCGATGCGAGCGCGCTGGCGAAGATGAAGCCGACCGCTTTCCTCGTGAATACGGCCCGCGGCCCTATTGTCGATTCCGCGGCACTGCTTGAGGCGGTCGAGTCAGGTCAGATCGCAGGCGCGGCGGTGGATGTGGTTGACGAGGAGCCGCCGCCGCCGGACCACCCATTGTACCGTACCGACAGGATTCTGGTGACGGCGCACGTTGCATGGTATTCGGAGCAGGCTTTCCGTGACGTGCGCGTGAAGGCGGTGCAGGAAGTGGCGCGTGTTTTGGGCGGCCAGTTGCCGCTTAACCTGGTCAATCCGGGCGTAAAGCCGCGCTTTGATGTGCGCGGCGTGTAGTGGCCTTCTGCTCTGGAGCCGGTTGAGATGGCGGGAGTTCGCGGTCAGGAGGGAGATTCTTCAAGGTCGAAAGGCGTTCTGACTTTGACTACACGAAGGCCTCGTTCGATTGTCATTCGCTGCGCTTCGTGTTCCTCCAGTAAAGTCCTATTCTGATATCGGTCTTTTTCGTTCTGACGAACTGTGTTAAGTTACCCCGGATGCCCTTCCGGCTCTGGACCAGCGTACGAAGACAGTTGCAAGAGGAAGAGCCAGGTCCCTCCAACCAAGACCGAGTCGTTTCCGCCAGCCGCCGACCCCGCAGGGACACGGCCAGGAGCTACCATTCATGGCCCGCCAAATCGATATTCTTTTCACCAAGCGCAACGTCCGAGGGGTTGCGACCCTACTTGACGATGAGGCGCCCCGCACGTGCGACGCGGTTTGGAACGCGCTGCCGTTGGAGGGGGACGCCTATCACGCACGCTGGGCAGGCCGCGAAGTGTACACGCTGGTCCCGCCCCTCGACACCGACCCGGGCAAGGAAAACGCCACAATCATGCCCATTGCCGGCGACCTCCTCTACTTCGAGGTCCCGGCTGCCTCAATCGACATCCCGCCCGAAAGACGTACCGGCCAGCCGTTCATCGACATCGCCCTGTTTTATGGCCGCAACAATTTCCTGCTCGGTCCCGAAGGCTACATGCCGGGCAATCTGTTCGCCACCATTACCGAGAACCTTGAAGGGCTGGCCGCGGCCTGCGAGAGCATCTGGCGTGAAGGCTTTGTGGGCGAACGCATGGTGATCAGCCGCGTCGACAGCGCCAGCGACCAATAAAGTTTGACTAGCGGGCAGCCGGCGTCCAAACGGTCCGGAGACGACAGACCACAGGATTCGTGAAACCAGCAACTGCCGCACAGGAGAATCAGAATGCAACGCTATTCGTCGAAGCCACATCTGCAAGCTCTTGAGGACGGCACGGCCCTGCCCTCGATCGTGGCAACGCCGCCCGGACCGCAGTCCCTGCAGTTGACCGAACGCCTGGGCAAAGTCGAACCACCAACCAGCTCCGTCATTCCACGCGGCCAGACGCCGGTATTCTGGGAACGCACGCGCGGCGCCAACATCGTCGATGTCGACGGCAACGTATACGTCGATCTGACAGCAGCCTTCTGCGTGGCAACGGCCGGCCATAGCAACCCCCGCATCGTTCAGGCGATAGCCAAGCAGTCGGGGACCATGATGCACAGCCAGGGCGGGCTCAACCCCAACCGGCACCGGGTCGAGCTGGCTGAAAAGCTGTCCGAACGCGCGCCGGGCGAGCTGTCGGTCTCGCACATCGCCAACACCGGCGCCGAAGCGGTCGAAACCGCGCTCAAGACGGCCCGCATCTTCACGGGCCGCCACAAGATCATCGCCTTCCAGGGCGGCTTCCATGGCAAGACGACCGGTGCGTTGTCGGTCTCATCGCAGAACTATTACCGAAGTCCTTTCCAGAACATGCTGGCCGATACCACACACGTGCCCTACGCCTATCCCTATCGCTGCCCGACCCATTCAGAAAGCGAAGATTGTTACTTCTGCGATGGCGGCTATCTGGAGCATGTGCTTACCATGCCGGACTCCGGCGTGGCCGACGTGGCCGCCATCATCATGGAGCCAATCCAGGGACACGGCGGCTGGATTGTGCCGCCGCGCAAGTTTGTGCAGAAGGTGCGGCAACTATGCGACGAGCACGGCATCCTGCTGATCGCCGACGAGATCATCACCGGCTTCGGCCGCACCGGCCACTGGTTCGGCATGGACTACTACGATGTAGTGCCCGATATCATGGTCGTAGGAAAGGGTCTGGCCAGCGGATTCCCAATTTCGGCCACGATTATGTCCGAAGAGGTGGCGGCGGCCTGGGGCCCGATGATGCATACCAGTACCTTCCTGGGTAACCCGGTTGGCTGCGCCGCGGCCTTGGCATCGCTGGCGGAAATCGAAGAAAAGAACCTGGTGCAACGCGGCGCCGAACTCGGTGACTACTTCAAGTCACGGTTGGAGGAACTCCAGCAAGAGCACCACCTGATCGGCGAAGTGCGCGGCGTTGGCATGATGGTCGGCGTCGAGTTTGTCAAAGATCGAGCGACCCGCGAACCGGCCACCGAAGAAGGCGCCCGCGTCGTTGACGGACTCCTGCAGCGGGGTGTCATCGCCACCAACTACGGCGGCTCCTACCACAACGTCCTCAAAATGTCGCCCCCTCTGGTCATCACCAAGGAACAGCTTGACTGCGCCATCGAAGCGCTCAACGAAAGTCTCTCCACGGTCGAAGCTGCGCTATAAGCGAGCAACGCGCGGCTGGCCGGCTGCGACGGCCGCTGCCATTTGCAACTGGAACCTGCAATGCTACGCATCGGCATTCTCTATCCATTGCACTCGGCTGAAGACGATTACCCCAACATGGCGGCGAGGCTGAAGCCGCCGGTTGAAGTAGCCGTCGCGCACACTGATGCTGTCGACCTGCACACTGTCGAGGACTGCCGGCGCACGGGGGACTGGGACCATCTTGAGCCCGGCGCGGCGGAGCTGCGGACGCTCGGCGTGGATGTGTGCATGTGGGCTTGTACCAGCGGCAGCTTTGTTTACGGCTTGACCGGCGCTGAAGAACAGGCGCGTCAGCTCGGCAGCTATCTGGGGGTCCCTGCCTCCAGCACTTCACTCTCCTTCTCAAAAGCCTTACAGACGTTGGGAATCACGCGGGTAGCGGTTGCCGCCACCTATCCAGAGGATTTGGCGGCAGAATTCGTCGGTTTTTTGGGCGAGGTCGGAGTCGAAGTGGTGCAACTGGATAGCCTGGGCATCTGGACCGCGGTCGAGGTCGGCGACGTCGGCCAGGAGCAGGTGATCGAATTTGTAAGGGCCAACAACCACGCCGACGCTGAAGCCATACTGATTCCCGATACAGCCTTGCATACGACGGCATTTTTGCCCGCATTGGATGTTGCCGCTGGAAAGCCTGTTCTGACGGCAAACCAGATTACGATGTGGGAGGCCCTGCGGCTGGGTGGACGGGTCCGGAAGCAAAGAGATTTCGGCCATCTGTTTGCATTTGCCGAGGACCAGGTAATAGAGCGAGAGTGAAGGGCCGCTTTCGTGAGTACGGCGACCGCGACCTGCCGGCCCTGGACGGCCTCTTCGCCAGAGCCGGCTCCCGTGACGGAGGTTCCCGGCTCAGGAAGCAATGACTATCCGACATGCAGCGACGGCGTGGCTGGGTCTCGAATAAAGATTCAAAGGACAGTTCACCACAGGACTCCGGAGGCTTGTATCCATGAGAATCGCCCTGTTTGCACATGATGACCACAACCACATTGGCATTGTAACTGACTTTGGGATACTGGATTTTTCGCGCGCGTTTCAAGCGCTACAGTTGATCCAGCACGGCGACGAAAGCCCGCAGCTAATCACTGACATGGTTGACTTGATGAAGGCGGGCCTGTTCAATGCAGAGACATTTCATTCGACGATGATGTTTGTCTTCGAGCATCACCTGAATGGTGCCTTCACTGTCGCCGATCCCACGCTGCGCACGCCGATTCCACAGCCGGGCAAGCTGATCGCGCTGGGGGGAAACTATTCCCATCCCGGTGAGGAAGACCCGGATGAGCCGCCGCTCTTCTTCAAGCCGACATCTTCCATTATCGGGCCCGGCGAGCCAATCGTCTTCAGGCGCGGTCTGAAGGTGGTGGAGCCGGAGATCGAGCTGACCGTCATTATTGGAAAGGAGGGCAGCCACATTTCGCGGGCGGACGCGAACGAGTACGTGGCCGGCTACACGCTGCTCAATGACGTGACCGCGCGCGACCTGCAAAATGTTGCCTACGAGGTGCAGCGTCCATGGTCATACACGAAGGGCGTCGACACCTTTACGCCGATCGGTCCGCATGTCGTGCTGCCAGGCGCGGTCAGCGACCCACACAATCTGGCGATGACGATGCGCGTCAATGGCGAGGAGATCGAGCACGCCAATACGAAAACGATGCTGTTTCAGGTTCCCGTACTGATCGAGTATATCAGCCAGTACATGCGGCTGGAGCCGGGCGACATGATCGCCACCGGGACGCCGGTGCATCCGCCGGGCCTCAAGCCGGGAGACACGGTTGAGTTGGAAATTGAGGAAATCGGAGTCTTGAGCAATCCGGTCGTGGCGGACAACTGAGATCGGAGAAGAAAGACTGTTGCGTTTTGAAGTGGCGGCTGCCGCGGGCGTGGAGCTGAATAGCGACGCTGTTGAGCGTGGTGAAGGAGGAAATGCAGATGGCACAGAATCATCAGACGCTGGGGGCAATCTATCCGGACGATATGTGGCTGGACTACGACATCGCCCGGATGCTCGATGAGTTCCGCAAGTATCTGCCGGAGCAGGTACCGATGGTGTCGGCACGGACGCATGTGCCAATGTTTCCGGTGGGGGCGGATGAGCCGGCCGATGGCAGCAGCGTGGAACTGGGCATCTGGCTGGCGGAAAACGGGGACATAGAAGCCGCCGCCGCCAGATTGATGCGGCTGAAGCCGAGCGTTTTCGCCTACTACTGCACGACGGCTAGCTTTGTGCAGGGCGTTGCCGGCGACGAGGCGCTCAAGAAACGGGTAGAGGATGCCACCGGGCTGCCCTGCACAACTTCCAGCAGCGCTATCGTCAATGCGCTCCACTGCCTGGACGTGCGGCGGGTCGCGACTGCCTCGCCGTATATGGAAGACGTGAACCAGGCGCTCATCAGTTTTCTGGCCGAGTGCGATATTGAAGTGGTGAACAGCAATCCCCTGCACTATCTGCAGGACCACAGCATCGTGCCGCCGGAAACGATTCGCGAGGCCGCGCGCCGGTCAGACGTGCCGGAGGCTGACGCGGTTCTGATCAGCTGCACGGGACAGAAGACTGCCGACTTTATCTCCGGGCTGGAAGAGGAGATCGGCAAGCCGGTGGTTACGTCGAATCAGGCGACGGGCTGGCAGGCGCTGAAGATGATGGGGGTCGAACCGCGTTTGCCCGGACGCGGCGCACTGTTCGGGAACTGAAGTCGATCCCAAATGTGACCGAGCCGCCGCGGTCAATTCAGTCCGCAGCTTGTTCCTCAAGACGATCTTCTACTTTGGGCCAGGGGGTGTGTTTGTAGAGGTCTTCCTCTTTGAGCGGAAAGGGTTCTGGCGGGAACTGCGCACATAACTCTCCGCTTTTCATCACCCACAGGCATTTGCGAGCAGACCATTTGGGATACGAGGCTATGAGGCTCGGACTCGAGTAAACGCCGGCGATGGCAATGCGGCCGCGTTCGCTGGGATTGGGCGGGCTGTAGTGCCACATGCTGCTGTGCCAGCAGACGATGTCGCCCGGTTCCACCTCGATGTGATGCACCTGATCCTGGATGCCGCGGGTCAGGTGGCGGGGCAGTTCGCCGTGAATGCTGTCCGGGTAGAGGACGTGTGGGATGATCTCGCCTTTGTGGCTGCCGGGCACCATTTGGAGGCAGCCGTTGGCCCTGGTTGCCGGGTCGAGCGCCATCCAGAAGTTGAAGGCTTCGGTATCGTCGTCGCGCCAGAGGCCGTTGTCCTGGTGCCAGGGCGTTGCGCTGCCGGTGCGGGCCGGTTTGAGAAAACAGCTGTTGAACTTGAGGACGAGGTCGTCGCCGAGGAAGTAGCGTGCGATGCGCGCTATCGCGGGGCCGCCGTGGACGTTGAGCCAGATGAGGGGGGCGCGGTAGCAGTAGTTGCTCAGCTTGCGGAAGCGCGATTCCCTCGCCTTGGCGGAGTCGCCCATCGGATCCATGGGGTCGGCGTCGGCCAGCACGTCGGGCTCCGGCATCAGGACCGTGTTCTTGATCACGCCGCGCAGCTCGGCAGCGGTTTCCTTTGGGATGACGTTGCGTACGATGAAGTAGCCGTCGTTCTCGTACTGTTTGGCCTGCGCGGCCGTGAGAGACCATTTCTCCATACGCGTATCCTCTCTTGGAGCGGGTTGTGTCTATCCCTTGACGCCGGTGAAGCTTATGCCTTCGATAAAGGTGCGCTGCGCAAAGAAGACGACGACGATCATGGGCAAGGTGATGAGCGTTGACGCCGACACTAGCAGGCCCCATTCAGCGCCGTGCTGAGTGAAATAGAGGCGCAGTCCGACTGAGAGGGCTTACGGGTCGGCGCGCCGCATAACGATTACTTCATAGAGGTAGGCGGAAAAATCCTGGATGACTGCTGCCCTCATCGTCCCATCCGGCGAAGTAGATTCTTCGACCAGGCGATTCTTCCATGCGCTGATTTCGACGAAGTTCGGGTTCTCTGCCTTCATCTCCGCTTCATCCGGGTGCCTTGGACCTCTCAAGACTGTCGCTGAAGATGTGAAACCGTCCGGTAGCCGCTTTATCCGCTCAGGTGCGTTGCCGCTGACCGGATCATATAGCCACAAGATTTTTCCGTCTCCATATATGCAGTTAGGGTACCCGTAGCCCCGACTATAGTAGAATTTGTTGTCCCCGCTCCATCCAAGCAGCCTGTATTCGCAACTGCCTCGGATGTCATCCATTTCGGATAAACCACGTCTGATTGCACCTGCCAGAGAGCTTTCGGGCCGCGTGAGCCAGTTGACCTCGTACCCTGGCGGCGACTCGAAAGTTTCGAGTGAACTGTAGGTGCCGTAGATCTCCTGAATCGCATATGGTGCGATCACAAGCAGGACCAATGGTACAAACGAGACTGCTCTCGCGATCCAGCCTCGTTGTGAAATAATCCATAGAAGTACGCTTAGGGCCAACCCAACACACCAGAGGACAAGAAATGGAGTTTGACCCGCATAAAACACCGAAGCCGGGATTATGGTGAAGATGTACAGGGGCAGACCCACCACGCCACCGACTATAGGGGTTCTCCACAGCGGTCTCAGCCAACCCAAGTCATATAGAAGCCAGTTGCCATAGAGCCCCAACAGCAAGGCGACGAACAGAACCCACATCAGGACCTTCAGGGCCTTTGACGGTCCTGGCATTCGATCGACAACCGCTGTGACGTGACTCATCGCGCCCTCCTCCCGGTATCAGGATTTCGTTACGTTCAGGCAGCCGAAAGTTGTCACTGAGAGCTCGTTCCACTGATTATTATAGTATATTGGAATCCAGGTCAGGGCAATCGCTCCATATATGGACGCATTATTGAACTGAGATTCGCCCGAACGAATGAAAATGAATGGGGTATACTATCTGCTAGGCGCCTGTGCCTTGGCGCGCACGATCGGAAGCGCCATGGAGACAGTCCTCATATGGATGCACGACAACAGCCGATAGGGAGCGGCGGTCGTGTTCCATCGTCTTTATGGTAAACGTCGCCCTTTTTTGGCCCGGACCAGGTTAAGCAATTCGTGCCCATCCCTACCAGGTCGTAACTCGTCTGTGGCCCTAATTTGAACTCGACCCGGAGTACGAATAACTCTTGGTATCACATTGAACTTAAATCTTCTGTAACTACTCAGCCACAATTAATTTGCGAACCTGAATGAGGCGAGTCAAGGAGTTCTTTCTCCCCTCACTGGTGTATTTTGGGCGGTCGGGCCTTCGGCCCTCCCTTGTGCAGGGGCTGCGCC
>MKWU01002618.1_pt1 | contig 26253 bp, 19 predicted proteins | sample 809101 | NCBI WGS metagenome assembly MKWU01 (sample SAMN05860141, study PRJNA318959) | sponge metagenome | host: Aplysina aerophoba | place: Slovenia: Piran, Adriatic Sea, Gulf of Piran | collected 2013-05-07 | reverse complement strand
GGCTGGCCGCCATCCAGGGGCCGGCCCGCAGCTTCCGGGAGTCGGCGCGGCAGGTCGCGCCGGGAGCCGCCGCGAACGTCGTCTCGATCCCGGCCGCCGGCGGCGACTGGACGCTGGTGGCCCCGACCGACGGGCGCGCCTTCCCGCACACCGCGACCGCCGCCCCGGACCGCATCTACCTCTACCACCGTGCGGACGGTCTCGTGTCGATTCGCTGGGACGGGACGGACGAGAGGGCGCACGTGAAGGTCACCGGCGGCGCCCCGCCTGCCGGCGGCGAGGCGGCCCCCGCGTCGCTCGTGCTGATGGCGCCGTCCGGCGATCGGGCCCTGGCGCAGGTGAACAACGACCTCTACGCGCTGGCCGTGCCCTACGCCGGAGGCGAGACGCCGGTCGTTTCGGTCGCGAATCCGTCGGGCGCTATCGTGCCCGTTCGCAAGCTGACCGAGGTAGGCGGTCAGTTCCCGGCCTGGAGCGCCGACGGGCGCCGCGCGCACTGGTCCATCGGCAACGCGCATTTCGTCTACGACCTCGACGCGGCGCGCGCGGCCGAGGAGGCTGCCCGGACGGCGGCGGCAGCGGAGGAGGAGGAGGAGGAGGAGGAGGGAGCCGAATCAGAAGCAGCGGCAGAGGAAGGGGAAGAAGGGGACACGGCGGTCGATGACGTCGGAGCCGAAGGTCCCGGCGCCGGCGGCGCCGAGCGGGAAGCCGCGGACGACGAGACCGGCCAGGCCGATGACGCAGCGGACGCCGCTGGCGCGGCAGGCGAAGCCCCCCCGGCCTGGGAGCCGGTGGAGATCCGTGTCCGGGTGGAAGCGACGCGCGACATCCCGGACGGCTACGGCGTCCTGCGCGGTGGCCGCGTGGTCACGATGCGCGGCGACGAGGTCATCGAGAACGCGGACGTCGTCGTGCGCGGCAACCGCATCGTCGCGGTCGGCGCTCGCGGCGCGGTGGAGTTGGACGACGCCGTCCGCATCCTCGACGTCCGCGGGACCACGATCGTTCCCGGCTTCGTCGACACCCACGCCCACATGCGGCCGAGCTTCGGCGTGCACAAGACGCAGCCGTGGACCTATCTGGCGAACCTCGCCTACGGAGTCACGACGACGCGCGATCCGCAGACCGGCACCACCGATGTCCTGACCTACGGCGACCTGGTGGAGACGGGAGACATCGTCGGTCCGCGCATCTACTCGACCGGGCCTGGCGTCTTCAACGCGGAACAGATTGCGGACCTCGACCACGCGCGGCACGTGCTGACGCGCTACAGCGAGTACTACGACACGCAGACGATCAAGATGTACATGTCGGGCAACCGCCAGCAGCGCCAGTGGATTCTGATGGCCGCGAAGGAGCAGGAGCTGCTGCCGACCACCGAGGCCGGGCTCGACATGAAGTACGACTTGGAGATGATCATCGACGGCTACCCGGGGCTGGAGCACTCCTTCCCGATCTTCCCGCTCTACCGGGACGTCGTGAGCCTCGCGGCCAGGACCCGCATCGCCTACACGCCGACGCTGCTCGTCTCCTTCGGCGGGCCGTTCGGCGAAAACTGGTTCTTCACCCGCGAGAATCCGCACGACGACCCGAAGCTGCGCCGGTTCATACCGCACGCCGAGATAGACCGGGTGACGCGGCGGCGCGGCGCCGGCGTCGACCCGGGCCCCGGCGGCTGGTTCCGCGAGGAGGAGTACGTCTTCCGGCAGCACGCGGAGGGCGTGAAGGCGCTCGTGGAGGCGGGCGGCATCGCCGGCGTCGGCAGCCACGGCCAACTCCAGGGCCTGGGCTACCACTGGGAGCTCTGGGCCACGCAGTCGGGCGGCCTGTCGGAGCACGAGGCGCTGCGCGTCGCCACCGCTCTCGGGGCGGAAGCCATCGGCCTCGACGGCGACCTCGGCTCGATCGCGCCCGGCAAGCTGGCCGACCTCGTCGTGCTCGACGCCAACCCGCTCGACGACATCCGCAACAGCAACCGCATCCGCTACGTGATGAAGAACGGCCGGCTCTACGACGCCGAGACGCTCGACGAGACGTGGCCGCGCGCACGGCCGCTCGGCAAGCCGACGTGGCTCGGCGACGAGCCGGACGGCGTTGCGGCCGGCATCCGCCAGGAGTCTGCGCCGTAGAACGGTCATCCGGCAGGTCGGGACCGTCTTCAGGGGCGCCCAGCCGCCCGATCGGCATGCGGACTGACGGGTGTGCGGTGCGGTGTACACCCTATGTGCACCGCTGGTCATCGGGCGTCGTGTCGCTCCGCGGGCGAACGACTTCCTGGCATCGCTGGAGATGGCGCCCGGGGGCGGCGTCTGGATGCCGGCGCGGATGACCCTCGCCGCGGACATCACGACGGCGCGCGGAGAGATCGACGTGACCGTCACGCAACGATTCTTCGAGTATCGGGAGGCGGAGACCGGAGCCCGGCTGGTCGATCCCGCTGGCTTCCGATGAGCGAGGGGCAGCGTTCCGCGCTCTTCGCTTCGAGACGGGAACAGCGCCTCTGGGCGTGGACGCTGGCCGTCGTGATTGCGATCTACTCGACCCTCGGGCTGGCGCGGACGCTGGCCGACGCGCTGGGTGACAGCACCTTGGTGGGCGCCGGTCTCTTCCTCCTGTGCTGCTTCCTGGTCCTGGCGACGGTCGTGACGCAGGGACTGCGCGTGCGGCCGGGCGGCGCGGAGCTGGCCGTCGCGCTCGGCGTCGCGGCCGCGTACATCCTGGTCTTCGTGCGAATGGCGATCCCGACGGAGCGTTCGCACCTCATCGAGTACGGCGTGGTGGCGGTGTTCGTCCACGAAGCCCTGCGGGAACGGGCGCGCCACGGTCGCCGCGTTCCCGCGCCGGCGCTGCTGGCCGTGCTCGCGGCGGGTTTCGTCGGCGTGCTCGACGAGTGCATCCAGCTCCTGCTGCCGAGCCGCGTGTTCGATCCCCTCGACATGCTGTTCAACGTGCTCGGCGGGACGATGGCCGTAGCCGCGAGCGCGGCACTCGGCTGGGCGCGACGACGGCGCGGCTGAGGAGTCTGCGCCGCAGAGCGTGCGATGGGACACCCTGCACCGATGTGCCAGGCGCCTCCGGTCGTGCCGTGATGCCGCGCCTGCGGGCCGCGCGGGAGGCAGGGCTACAGACCCAGCCGTCCTTTCAGGTATCGTCCCGTGTGGCTGGTCGCGTGCAGCGCGGCGACGGCCTCCGGGGTGCCCTCGGCGACGATGGCGCCGCCGTTCTTGCCGCCCTCCGGTCCGAGGTCGACGATCCAGTCGGCGGCGGCGATGACGTCGAGGTTGTGCTCGATGACGACCACGGTGTTGCCGCCCGCGATGAGCCGGTCGACGATGTCGAGCAGCCGGTCGATGTCGGCGGGGTGGAGGCCGGTGGTCGGCTCGTCCATGACGTAGACGTTGCCGGAGCGGGTCAGCTCGGTGGCGAGCTTGAGTCGTTGTGCCTCGCCGCCCGACAGGGTGGACACCGGTTGCCCCAAGCGGAGATAGCCGACGCCGACGTCGGCGAGGAGCTGCAGGCCGCGCGCGATCGCGGTGCCCTGACCCCTTCGATCGTCGACGCCTCCCGAGGCGAAGAAGGCGAGGGCATCGGTGACCGTCAGCTCCAGGACGTCATGGATGGACCGGCCGTGGTACGTCAGCGCCAGTACTTCCTCCCGATACCGCTTGCCCTCGCACACCTTGCATTCGAGGCGGACGTCGTCGAGGAACGACAGCTCGACTTCCAGATAGCCGCGGCCCTTGCACTCCGGGCAGGAGCCCTTGGCGTTGAAGCTGAAGAGGGCGGGGGAGACCCGGTTGGCGGCGGCGAACGCCTTGCGGATCGGGTCGAAGACGCCGATGTACGTAGCCGGATTGGAGCGGGACGAGCGGCCGATGGGGCGCTGATCGATGACGACGACCTGGTCGCGGTCTGTGGCGGTCGCCGGCCGCCCTTCCTCGCCGGGCCGCGAGTCTGCTCCCGGACTTCGCCGGAGCGTGCCCACGAGCTCGGAGACGAGCGAGCTCTTGCCCGACCCCGCGACACCGGTGACGCACGTCAGCACGCCCTTCGGTATGCGGACGGTCACGTCGCGCAGGTTGTTGGTGGTCGCCTTCTCGATGCGCAGCACGTCCCGGAACGGCCGGCGCTGCCGCCCCGGGGTGGCCGCTCGTTCCTGGAGCGCCCGCGAGGTGGCGCCGCCCGCGTCCAGGAGGTCGTCGAGACCGCCGGAGAAGACCAGCTCGCCCCCGCCGGCGCCGGCGCCGGGGCCGACGTCGACCACCCAGTCCGCGGCGCGGCTGACGGCCGGGTCGTGCTCGACCACGAGCACGGAGTTGCCCTGGTCTCGCAGGCGGCGGAGCATTCCGATCAGGTGGTCGATGTCGCGCGGATGCAGCCCGACGGTCGGCTCGTCGAGGATGTAGATGAGATCGACGAGGTCGCAGTCGAGTTGGCGGGCCATCTTCACGCGCTGGCTCTCGCCGCCGGACAGCGTCGGGACGCCGCGGTTGAGCGACAGGTAGCCGACACCGATGTCGATCAGGTGCCGCAGCGTGCCCCGCATCCGCGCGACCAGCGTGGCGACGACGTCGCGGATCGGCTCGTAGTCGTCCCGCTCGACGAGGTCCCCGAGCATCTGGTCCAGCTCGGTCAGCTCGCACTCGACGAGCCGGCCGAGGGTCCAGCCGCCGGCCAGTTCGACCGCGAGCGCCTCGGCGTTGAGCCGGGCGCCGCGGCAATCGGGGCACGTGCCCTCCGTGAACAGCCGCCGGTACGCCTCTCGTGACACGCGCGGGATCTGATCCTCGTTCTTGTCGACGTGCAGCCGCTCGAGCTTGCGGGCCACCCCGTCGAAGGGCCGCTCGTAGGTGGTGCCCTCGTGGACCTTCTTGATGATCAGGCCGTCCGCCCAGAGCAGCCGCTCCCTCTCGGCCTCGGTGAAGAGGCGGAGCGGCTTGCGGGGCGGGACCACGCCGCTCTGGACGATCTCCCGCCAGTACCACTTGCCGATGTCGAAGCTCGGGTGCCGGATGGCGCCTTCCTCGATGCTCCGGTCGGGGTCGAGCAGCTTGTCGACGTCGATGCGGATGCGCTTCCCCAGGCCCCTGCACGCGGGGCACATGCCGTCGGGGTGGTTGAACGAGAAGCGGTGCGACCAGCCGATGAACGGCCGGCCGCAGCGCGAGAAGAGCATCCGGAGGTAGGTGTAGACCTCGGTGACCGTGCCGACGGTGCTGCGGCTGCTGGCCCCGAGGCGCTTCTGGTCGATGACGATGCAGGGGGAGATGTTGCGGATCGCGTCGACCGGCGGCCGCGTGAGCTGCGGCAGCCGCCGGCGGGCGTAGGTGCTGAACGTCTCGACGAGCTGGCGCTGCGCCTCGGTGCAGATCGTGTCGAACACGAGCGACGACTTGCCGCTGCCGCTCACGCCGGTGAACGCGACGAGCCGGTGCTTCGGAACGTCGACGTCGAGTCCCTTCAGGTTGTGCGTCCGGGCGCCGCGAATCTCGATGTGCGTCACGTGTCGCCGTCCGGGTCGGGCCGCGCCGGCCGCCGCTCCGGCGGCGAATCGGTAGAAACCCTAACATTCACGGCGGTGTTTCGAGTTCGGAAACGGCGGTCTACCAATGGGGTCTACCAATATGGATACCAATCGTGACCGCGTTGGACGGCACGCCGTCGGCACCGTAGCGACGACCGACGAGTAGATCGCTAGGGGAGCCGAGGCGGTACTCTGCCTCGGCGAACAGCGGCCGGTGTTTCTCGAGGCGTTGCCGCAGCGGACCACCGTGATCTCGCGCGTCGGCTTGCGTGGCACCGTCGCACATGTTTTCATGCGTAGCATATGAGCAGGATGATCCAGATCCGCAATGTTCCCGACTCTCTGCACCGACGGCTGAAGGCGCGAGCCGCAATGGAAGGCGTTTCGATGTCGCTCTACGTACTGCGGGAGATCGAGCGGGCGTTGGCACGACCGAGCCGGCAAGAGTTGCTCCGGGCGATTCGGGAGCAGCCGGCCGTCGTGCTCGATCGCGCGCCAGCAGACGTTCTCCGCGAGGCGCGAGAGCTGCGTTGATGGTGCTGGATGCCTCCGGCGCCATGGAGTTCCTGTTGAACACGGCTCGCGGCAGACGAGTGGGTGCGAGACTCGCCAACGGCGCCGAGCTCGTGCACGCGCCCCATCTCATCGACGTCGAGATCGCCCATGTCCTGCGGCGTTACGTGCTGGACGGCACCTTCGACGAACGGCGTGCGGCTCGAGCGCTCCACCACTGGCGGCAACTCGACGTGGGAACGGTACCCCCGGGAGCCGTTCCTCGACAGAGTCTGGAGTCTCCGCAATAACGTCACCGCATATGACGCGATCTACGTGGCCCTGGCAGAAACGCTCGGGGAGCTGCTCGTCACCGGGGACCGCAGGCTGGCCGGCTCTCCCGGGCTGAACGTCCGCGTCGAGCTGGTATAGGAGACAACTCCATGAGGACCGTCATCGTCACCATCGTGCTGCTCGGCGCCGCGGCGGGCGCGGGGGGAGCGCATGCACTCCAGGACGAGCCCCCGCTCGTCTTCCGTCGCATCTGCAACATCGAACGGGGTCAGGACGCCGCCGCTGCGGCGCTCGCCCGCGAATGGGTCGACCTCGTCGAGAGGAACTACCCCGGCGCCGAGATGTCGGTGACGACGGGTCGCTGGATGACCGGCTTCCAGAACATCGAGCGGCCGTTCAACCAGATCCTCATCAGCGAACAGCACCTCGATGAAGAGATGCGCCAGGACTTCACCGGTCTGCTCATGGCCGACGAGGAGTTCCGGGCCCTGCAGGGGAAGATGCTGGACGTCATCGACTTCGGCACTTGCACCGAGACTCAGTTCCGCGCGCGTCCCTGAAGGCCACCACGAATCGCCACGCGCGGCGGGGCCGGGCCGTCGCCGGCCGCCCCGCACCACGGAGAGGTAGCGACCATGCGATGGACCCACGCACTGACGGCAGCGGCGACGGCGGCGGCATGCCTGGTTGCCGGTCCGGCGGCGGCGCAGCACGGGGCTCCGGCCGACGGCGAGTGGCGCAGCTACGCGGGCGACAGCGGGAGCACCAAGTACTCGCCGCTCGACCAGATCACGGCCGACAACTTCGGGGTCCTCGAGGCGCGCTGGCACTGGAGGTCGGCCGACACGCACCTGGTCCATTCCACCGGTGCCGGCGACTCGCTGGTGGCGGCCGACACCCTGTTCGACATCCTGCAGGCGGAGGAGCCGGACCTCTGGACGGGGTGGGACGGGGTGCGGCAGACGCGCACGCGGCCGTCCATCCGCGCACTGGTGGCGACGCCGCTGATGGTGGACGGCGTCCTCTATCTCAGCACGCCCCTCTACCAGGCCGCGGCCGTCGACGCCCGCACCGGCGAGACCCTGTGGGTCCACGACCCGCGGGCCTACGAGTCGGGCATGCCGGCCATCGCGCAGTGGCGCCACCGGGGCGTCGCCTACTGGGAGAACGGCGGCGACGCCCGCATCGTGTGGGCCACCGGCGACGGCTTCCTCCTCGCGGTCGATGCCAGGACGGGCATCCCCGATCCCGACTTCGGCGAGAACGGGCGTGTGGATCTCCTGGACGGCGTGCCGCGCGCGACCCGTGGCGAGCGCGACATCCTGAACCTGCTGCCGCTCTCGTCGCAGTCGCCGCCGCTCGTCATCCGCGACACCGTCATCGTCGGCTCGACCATCAACGACCGGACCATCACCCGCGAGGCGACGCCCGGGTTCGCCCGTGCCTACGACGTGCGGACCGGCCGCCACCGGTGGGACTTCCACACCGTGCCCCAGAGCGGCGACGAGTTCGGGTCCGACACCTGGCTCGACGAGTCGTGGCGCTACAGCGGCCACACGAACATCTGGTCGATGATGAGCGGCGACGAGGAGCTCGGCTGGGTCTACCTGCCGATCGGGACGCCGACCAACGATTACTACGGCGGTCATCGACTCGGCGACAACCTCTTCGCGGAGAGCATCGTGGCGGTCGACGTCGAGACCGGCCAGCGACAGTGGCACTTCCAGACGATCCACCACGGGCTGTGGGACTACGACCTGCCGGCGGCCCCCAACCTGCTCGACATCACGGTCGACGGGCGGGAGATCAAGGCGCTGGCGCAGGTCAGCAAGCAGGGCTTCGTCTACGTCTTCGACCGCGTGACCGGCGATCCCGTGTGGCCGATCGAAGAACGTTCGGTGGCCACCGACACGGATCTCGAAGGGGAGATTCTCTCGCCGACCCAGCCCTTCCCGACGAAGCCGGCGCCGTTCGAGTACCAGGGGACCTCGATCGACGACCTGGTCGACTTCACGCCGGAGATCCGGCAGATGGCCGTCGACGCGGTGGAGGGCTTCCGGCTGGGGCCGCTCTACACGCCGCAGACGCTCCGCGGCACCATCATGCGTCCTCCCGTCGGGGGCGGCGCGAGCTGGTCGGGCGCCGCCGTCGACCCCGAGACCGGCTACCTCTACGTGCCGTCGTTCAACGGCCACTCGACCATCCAGCTCACCGAGCCGGAGCCGCACGAGCCGTCGACGTTGCGCTACATCCGGCGCTCGGTGTCGGCCGGCCCCGTGATGCCGCGTGGGCTGCCGCTCTGGAAGCCGCCCTACACGCGCATGACGGCGATCGACATGAACACCGGCGAGCATGCCTGGATGATCCCCACCGGCCGCGGCGACCGGATCCGCAACCATCCGCTGCTGCGCGACCTCGACCTGCCGCCGCTCGGCGGCGAGGCGAGCCGCAGCGGCCCCCCACACCCCCCCCCGCCCCCCCCCCCCCCCGCGCCCCCGCGCGGGGGGGGGGTGAGCCGCAGCGGCCCGCTGCTGACGAAGACGCTGCTGATCCATGCGCTGACGGCGGGCGGCACCGACGGAGGGCCGCGCCTGGTGGCCTACGACAAGTCGACCGGAGCGGAGATTGCCTCCATCGACCTGCCGGGCGGCGCCCTCGGCGCGCCGATGACCTACCTGCTCGACGGCGTGCAGCACATCGCGCTGACTGTCGGCGGCGAGGTGCCGGGGCTGATCGCGTTCCGGCTGCCGGAGTGATTCTCGCTATGGCTACGGACGTGGGAGAAATCTCGGTCGACTTCGAGTTGGAGAACCCCGTCGATCGCGAGATTATCGAGCGGGGGTCCGGCGGCCAATCCGGCGTTCGGCGCGCCCGCGTGCAGGGCATCGTCGACACGGGAGCGGTCATGCTCGTGCTTCCGCAGAACATCGTCGAACGCCTCGGCTTGAGGGTCCAGGAAACCGTGGTTGTCACCTACGCCGACAATCGCAGGGAGGAACGCCCCGTGGCCGGTCCGGTGACGGTGCGCATCGGCGACCGTTCGACGCGCACCGACTGCGTGGTCGGCCCGCCGTCGACCGAAGTCCTGGTTGGCCACATCATCCTCGAAGCCCTCGATCTGATCGCGGACTGCACGAACCGCACGCTGATGCCGCGGACGCCGGGCTACCCGCTGCTGAATCTGTTGTAGCGGTCCACCCGGAGCAGGCGACGGATGCCAGGGAGAGCCGGCCCGCAACGCGTCGAGGACCTGGAGGTTGGAACATGAAGAGACGCTCGACAATCGCGCTGCTACTCGTCCTGGCCACAACGCTCGCGACCTCTGCGCTCTCGCTGGGGGGCAGGCCGGTTGCCGCGCAGGCGGAAGGACCCGCCGAAGTTGCGGTGGTGACGTCCGGCGGTCTGGCCGCGGCGTACGATCGGCTCGCGCCGCAGTTCGAGGCCGCCACCGGCATCCGGCTGGTCACCGCGTACGGGGCATCGACCGGTGGCGCGCCCGACTCGATCCCCGTCCGGCTGGCGCGCGGGGAGCGCTTCGACGTGCTGATCATGTCGCAGGCGGGCTTGAACGCGCTCACCGCGCAAGGTCTCGTTCGACCCGACACGCGGCGGGATCTGGCCAGCTCGTCGATCGGCATGGCGGTCCGCGAGGGGGCCCCGCTGCCGGACATCGGCACGCCCGAGTCGTTCGCGGCGACCCTGCTCGCCGCGGAGTCCATCGGCTACTCGGCGAGCGTGAGCGGGACGTACATCTCGACGGAGCTGTTCCCCAAGCTCGGCCTGGCCGAGCAGTTGGCGCCGAAGAGCCGGCGCATCGTCAGCGAACGCGTGGCTGCCGTCGTCGCCCGGGGCGAGGTCGAGATCGGGTTCCAGCAGGTCAGCGAGATACTGTCGATCGAGGGCGCAGCTTACGCCGGCCCCATCCCGGATGAGTACCAGCGGGTCACGACATTCTCCACGGGGATCGCGACGAGCGCCGAGAATCCGGACGGCGCGCGAAGTCTCATCGAGTTTCTGTCGTCCGATGACGCGGCCGGCACGATCGCAGAGACCGGCCTGGTCGGCGTGGCGACGACGCACGCGCAGGAGGCGGACCTGGTCTCCCTGCAGGCGGACCCCGCCCAGTGGGTCATGCCCAACGGCAACTACGCGGCATGGAACTACAGTCCGCTGGATCAGATCACCGTGGACAACGTCCGCGACCTGTCGGTGGCCTGGACCTTCCCGCTCCCGATCCTCGATTCGCACCAGGCGGCCCCCCTTGTCGTGGGCGACACGATGTACGTCGTGACGCCGAAGCCGAACCGGGTGTATGCGCTCGATCTCGGGCGCGACGGGTTCGTCAAGTGGGAGTTCCGCGCCGATCTGGAGGACCTGGAGCTGGCCACCGAGCGCGCCTGCTGCGGGGCGCAGACCCGGGGCCTCGCCTACGCCGACGGCAAGCTCTTCTTCAACACGCTCGACGGGCAGGCCACCGCCCTCGACGCGTCCACCGGCGAGTTGCTCTGGCAGGACGACCCGACGGACTATCCGGTCTCCGAGGTTCGGACCGGAGCGCCGCTGGTGGCGGGCCGCAACGTGATCTTCGGGGTCTCGGGCGGCGACCGCGGCGTCCGCGGCCACGTCACCGCCTACGACGTCGACACCGGGGAGGTGCGCTGGCGCTACCACAACCTCGGGCCCAACGCGGACGTGGGCATCGGCCCGCGGTTCCGGCCCTTCTACGCCGACGACCGGATCCCCAACCCGGCGCTCGATTCCTGGTTCGGCGACTCGTGGCGCCTGGGCGGGGGCGCGGTGTGGGGCTGGTTCAGCTACGACCCCGACCTGAACTACGTCTACTACGGCACCGGCAACTGCGGGCCGTGGAACCCCGACTACCGCCGCGAATGGGGCGTCATCGATCTCGACGAGCACGGCGGCCTGGCGACCTACCGCAACAACTACTGCGCCTCGGTCCTGGCGCGGGACGCGACGACCGGGGAGCTCATCTGGGCCTACAACGTCACGCCGCAGGATCAGTGGGATCTGGACGAGATAAGCGCCGGCGTGCTCGTGGACCTGGAGCTCGGCGGCGAGACGCGCCGCGCGTTGATCCGCGCCTCGCGCAACGGCTACTTCTACGTGCTCGACCGCGCCACGGGCGAATTGCTGGCCGAGCCCTGGGCTTTCGCCCCGAACGACATCATGCAGGGCGTCGACAGGGAGACCGGCCGGGCGCGCTACAACATCGACAAGATCAACTTCACCGACCTCGAGGACCGCCGGCGCTACCTGCCGGACGCCGAGAGCACCAACGTCGCCTGGTGCCCCGGCATCTGGGCGCGGAACTGGCAGAACGACGCGTACTCGCCGCGCACGGGGCTGCTCTACACCTCGACTTCGAACCGCTGCGGAGCCATGCGTGTCGTCGAGGGGGAGTTCGTGCCGGGGGAGCGCTACAACCTCCGCGCGAGCGGCGGCCCGCCGCAACCCTCGCCGCGGGGCGATCACGTGGACGAGCTGCAGGCCAACGATCCGGTCTCCGGCCGCACGGTCTGGCGCGTGGAGTGGCCGACCGGCAACAACACGCCGGTGATGGCCACCGCCGGCGACCTGGTGTTCCAGGGCGGCTCCGACCAGGGCGTGCTGCGCGCCTTCGACGCCCGCACGGGCGACATCGTCTGGACGTTCGGGACCGGCACCGGCTTCCAGAGCTCGGCCATCTCGTACCTCGGCCCCGACGGCCGGCAGTACGTCGCGATCGTCGGGAGCAGCCGCCCCGGCGATCCGCCCGTTGCGCTCGACACCCCGGGGGACGCCGCCACGCGGTACCGGCGCGAGGGCACGATGCTTTACGTCTTCGCGCTGCGCCCGTGAGTCGGGTCCGACGGTTCGCGGAGCGCTCCGGCGCGCAGGCGTCAGGCGGACACCGAACGCGGCAGGGCGCCCGAGACTCGACGACACGGGCGAGTGGCCGGCGCGCGGGACCGACGCGCGGCCCCGGCCGTTCCCGGCAGTCGGCCCGGAGCGCGAAGGCCACCCATCGTGACACGGACATGAGAATCCATTATCATGAAGAGCGATTCTCACATCTGCCATGTGGGCTCCTACGGTCGACGCGTCACCATGAAGGACTCTTTCGCAACCGTCCCGTCGAGCGCGTTTCTGGCGTCCGGATCACGACTGGCGGCCTGCGCGGCGGCCTGGTGCAGCCTGCACTGCGCACTCACACCGTTCCTGGTTGCGGTGGCACCCGTGCTCGCGCTCGCCGAAGGCGTCGAGCGAGCCGTCTGGGCAGGGACCGTCGTTCTCGGCGCGGTGATGCTCGTGCTGGGTCCGGCTCGCAAGAACGCGGTCGTGATGCTCACCTTCGGTGCAGGGACCGCACTCTGGGGAGCCTCCCTCGCGGGTTGGCTCGAGCCACTGCCCGAGGCCGTGACGTCGGCCGCCGGCAGCCTGACCCTCGCAGGCGCTCTGCTGCAGAGCTCGCGTGTCTGGCACGCCGGCGCTTGCTCGGTACGCGCCGACGAGGAGCGAGCGGATCCGGCAGGCTGACGACAACCGCCCTTCCGTCGTCGGGACAGCTCACCCGGGGTCACGGTCGGTAGTGGAATGCAGCGAGACACCCGGCAGCGCGGCGCGATCCGTCGCGTCTTCATGCGCGTCGAGCGCCCCCTCACGCCGGACGAGGTTCTCGAGTACGGCCAACAGGTCGTGCCCTCACTCGGGTTGGCCACCGTCTATCGGAACGTGAAGGCCCTCGCTGCCGAAGGGTGGCTGTCGGAAGTGGATCTTCCTGGCCGTGGACGACGGTACGAGTTGGCCGAGCGCCCGCATCACCACCACTTCCTCTGTCGCTCCTGCCACCAGGCGTTCGACGTCCATCGGTGTCCGAAGGAGGTCGAGGGGTTGGCGCCCGAGGGCTTCGAGGTCGACGGCCACGAGCTGGTTCTCTTTGGTCGCTGCGCGGCTTGCAGGTGATCCCCAGCATGGGGAAGCAGCCGCCGGTGACCCCCTTCGCCGCCACGCCGCTCGCGCCGCCGCTCTTCTCGCGGTCGACCTGCGGGTACGAACCGGGTGGCCGCGATGGCGCTGAGGACTTCGGCGGTGCCGCGAGGGTCAGGTCCGTGGCCGCCGCGGGCGGCGCTTCCCCTGCGCGTTCTTGTCGACGCGCAGCTTCCACGCGGTGCGAAGCGCCCCCGCCACGGTCTCCTCGTCGGCCGGGGCCAGACGGATGTGTGTCATCCCCATGCGCCCCCAGCCGCCGGAGATCGGGAGGAAGACCTCCGGCGCGTCGGCGATGAACATCGCCTGTATCTCGGGCGTGAGCATGAGGTTGCCGTAGCCCTGCGCCTGAGAGGCGAGAGTGGCGAAGATCCGGCCGCCGACGCGAAAGTCGGGTGCGCCCATGTGCGAGCGCTCCTCCGCCCCATCCAAGGCGAGCGCGAGCCGGCGGAAGTCGTCGGCGGTCGCCACCCCAGCATCCTCGCAGGTTCGCCCCGGCCCGTCCAGTGCGGCAGCCTTGCGGCCCGGTCAGGGCGCAGTCGTCCCGACCGTCGATGAATTCACGTCGGCTGCTCGCCGATTTTCCATCACCTTGACAGTGGCCTGGAAACAGTAGTTGACATCGCCAGAAGGAGTACACTATAAGCCTTCTGGACAATCATGTGGAAAATCACGCTCTCTCTTTCTCAGCCACGACGGGAGCTGGTCTTATGAAGAGCCTTGCGTCACTAGCGTCACTCCGTGTATGGCGCATGCGGCTTGTAGGTCTCACGACCATTGGGTACGTGGGATGTATTGCGCTGATCGCGGGAGGCGCCCACATCCAGGCAGCAGGGCAGCAGCCGCAATCGTCAACGACGCCCGCCGCCGTTCCCCTTCAGCAGGCCTTCATCACGCAGTACTGCGTGACCTGCCACAACCAGGGGATGCAAACGGGCGGGCTCGTTCTCGAGACTGCCGACCTCAGCGACGTCAGCGCAGATGCGGAGACCTGGGAGAAGGTCGTGCGGAAGCTTCACGGCGGTCTCATGCCTCCACCGGGAGCGCCCCGCCCGGACCGAACGACCTCCGGGGACTTTGTGTCGTGGCTCGAGACGCAGCTTGACCGCGCGGCCGCCGCTCGACCCAATCCGGGCAGAACGGAGACGTTCCACCGCCTGAATCGGGCTGAGTACCGAAACGCGGTTCGCGATCTCCTCGACCTTGACATCGACGTGGCCTCGCTGCTTCCGGCCGACGGCTCGAGCTATGGCTTCGACAACATAGCCGGCGTTCTCCAAGTTCCGCCGACGTTGATGGAGCGATACCTTACCGCGGCAAAGAACATCAGCCGCGCCGCCGTCGGGACTCCTCCGTCAGCTCCGAACTACGATGTCTTCCGGGTGCCCGCCGATCTGCCTCAGGACGACCGGGTCGACGGTCTGCCGTTCGGCACCCGTGGTGGGACGTTGATCCGTTACAACTTTCCCGGCGACGGCGAGTACACCATCCGCGTGCGTCTGGCGCGCGAAGCCGTGGGGGCGGGCGGAGTGGATGTCCCTCGGTATGATGTGCCGCAGCAGCTTGAAGTCGCGTTGGATGGCGAGCCGCTCCGGGTGTTTACGTTGCCTGCGACGGATCGGGCAGCTCTGGCGCCTCGGGTCCGCAGTTCACGGCCGAGTCGAGACCCGGTGCGTGACGAGCAGCCCCCACAACCGGAGCCTCGACGCTACCGACAAGCGGATCGGAGCCTGGTAGACGCAGATTGGCAGGTTCGCTTCTTTGCAGAGGCTGGCCCGCGCAACGTGTCGGTGACGTTCATCAACAGGTTGCCCGCGTTGCTCGAGTCCTTGAACGAACCGTACTTGCACCCCTATCCGGCCGGGGGGGAGACCCTTTGGGGCTCGCGGAAGGGCGCGTACCTCAGTCGGGTCGACATCAGTGGCCCCTTTCAGGTCGGAGGGCGGGGTGACACGCCGAGTCGTCAGCAGATCTTTCAATGCTATCCCGTGGATCCTTCTGAAGAGCTGGCCTGCGCAAGGACCATCCTTTCGACACTGATTCGGCGCGCCTATCGGAGGCCCGTGACTGCCGCGGATCTGGAAGGACCGCTCCGGTTCTACGAGCAGGGTCACGCGAACGGGGGGTTCGAGGCAGGTATTGAATTGGGGATCCGACGACTGCTCGTAAGCCCGGAATTTCTCTTCCGTACGGAAGCCGATCCGCCCAACGTCGCGTCCGGCGCACGCTCCCCGGCGGACGTCGCGGTCGTCTCGGGCGCCCCGGCGAGTCACCCGGAGAACATCGACTCGGAGGCCTATGACGTGAGCGATGTCGAGCTCGCGTCTCGCCTGTCGTTCTTCCTGTGGAGCAGCATTCCCGACGACGAACTACTCGACCTCGCGACGCAGGGCAGGCTCAAGGACCCGGTCGTGCTCGAGACACAGGTTCGGCGGATGTTGGCCGACCGCCGCTCGCAGGCGCTGGTCGACAATTTCGTCGGCCAGTGGTTGTACCTGCGCAACGTGCCTGCCTTGACGCCGGACTTGTACACGTATCCCGACTTCAACGAGGGCTTGCGCAGAGCCATGAAGCGGGAGACTGAGCTGTTCTTCGAACACATCATGCGGGAAGATCGGAGCGTTCTGGATCTTCTGACGGCAGACTACACCTTCTTGAACGAAAGCCTGGCAAGACACTACGGCGTTCCGAACGTGTACGGGGACACGTTCAGGCGCGTCACCCTCCCGGAGGGCAGCGTGCGTGGCGGGCTGCTGGGCCAGGCGAGCATCCTCGCGGTGACGTCGCTGGCGAATCGGACGTCTCCCGTCGTTCGCGGCAGATGGATTCTCGAGAACATCCTCGGCTCGCCCCCACCAGAACCTCCCGCGGACGTACCTCCGCTCCCGGAGGAGACCGGCGATGGTCCGATGGCGATGACGATGCGCCAGCGGATTGCCGCACACCGTGAGAATCCGGTGTGTGCGAGTTGTCACTCACTGATGGATCCGCTGGGCTTGGGGCTCGAGAATTTCGATTCCACCGGACGCTGGCGGGAGGTCGAGGCCATGGGCGACGCGCGGGCAGCGTCCTTCGCCCCGATCGACAGCTCCGGGGCGTTTCCGGACGGCACGGAGTTCAACACCGTTCCCGAATTGAAGCAGGCCTTGATGGCACGGTCGGATCGCTTTGTTGCCACCATGACGGAAAAGCTGCTCACCTACGCCCTGGGCCGCGGACTCGAGCACTACGACGCGCCCGCGGTGCGGGCGATTGCGCGCGAAGCGGCCCGCAGCGACTACCGTCTGTCTGCGCTCGTTCTCGGCATCACGAAGAGTGTGCCGTTTCAGATGAGAGGGAGATCAGGGTCATGACGTTCATTAGCAGGAAGGCGTTGCCACGACGGACGTTCCTCCGTGGCATGGGCGCCACGGTCGGGTTGCCGCTGCTGGAGGCGATGATCCCGGGGGTCTCTGCCCAAACGGTGACCGCTTCGATTCGTCGGCTCGGGTTCCTGTATGTGCCGAACGGCGTGTCGATGAACCACCTCGGCGTCAATTACTGGAAGCCGAAAGCTGCAGGCAGCGACTTCGAGCTGTCGCCGATTCTGACTCCGTTGGCGCCGTTTCGCGACCAGTTGACGGTGGTGAGCGGGATGAGTCTGCCGATGGCCGAATCCCTGGGAGACGGCTCGGGCGATCACACGCGCGCCTGCGCAGCGTGGCTGAACGGTACGCATCCATTGAAGACGGAAGGGGCTGATGTGCGAGCGGGCACGACGGCCGACCAGATGGCGGCCGCTGTACTCGGCAAGGAGACAGCCTTGCCCTCGCTGGAGCTCGGCATCGACCTCGAGTACCTCGTCGGCATCGGCGAGAACGGCTACAGCCAGCTTTACCAGAACACCATTTCGTGGCGCACTCCCACGACCCCTGCCCCTATCGAGAACATTCCGCGCATCGTATTCGAGCGGTTGTTCGGCGACGGCAGCACTGCGACAGAGCGGCTGAGCGGGATCCAAACGGACCGCAGCATCCTCGATGACGTGGGCGAGGAGATGAACCGGCTTCTGGGAAGGCTCGGAGTGCGCGACCATGCTCGGTCCAGCGAGTACTTCGAGGCGATTCGGGACGTCGAGAAACGCATCCAGAAGCTGGAGAGCAATTTTGAGCTCACGCAACCGCCACCGGAATTGACGCAGCCGCCGGGTGGCGTACCTGAAGACTATGCAGACCACGTCAAGCTGATGTTCGACTTGCAATGGATCGCGTACCAGGCCGATCTCACGCGTGTCTTCACGTTCATGTTCGGCAGGGAGCTGGGCGGTCGACCGTACCCGGAGATCGGCATTCCCGAAGGCCACCATGCGGCATCGCACCACGGCAATCGGCCCGAGGACATGGAGCGACTTGCGAGGCTGAACGCTTACCACATGGATTTGTTCGCGCATTTTCTGAAGCGGCTGCAGTCAACGCCGGAGGGCGACGGAACGTTGCTGGACCACACGCTGATGTTGTATGGCGGCGGTCTGAGCGATTCGCAGTTGCATTCGCACGTCGACGTGCCGCTGGCCGTTGTGGGTGGTGGTTCCGGCAAGGTCAAGGGCGGCCGTCACATGGCGGTGGCCGGGAACCCGCCGATGTCGAATCTTCTCGTGAGCATGCTCGACAAGGTCGGTGTTCACCCGCAGCGGCTCGGCGACAGCACCGGCAAGGTCGACTTCAGCGATCCCGACTTCAGCGACCCGTTGGGCTGATGGGCGCCATCGCTCGTCGCAGGACGGAGCGCTGACTGGGAAGCGACAGATGGTCCGAATGCCAAGGCACGAGCCGGCGAAGTACGGGATTCAGGGCAATGAACGGCCAGGAGAATGAGTTGATATGTCGAGAAAATGCCTGAAGGGTTGTCTGGTCGTGGCACTACTCGTCATGTCGGGCGTGGGTGCGGCGGGGCAGGACATTCCGTTGATGGAAGCCGTCAAGGAAGGCGACACTGTGGCCGTGCGCGCGTTGCTCGACAAGGGCGGCGACGTGAATGCCGCGGAGGTTGACGGAACGACGGTTCTGCACTGGGCGGTGCACCACGATCACGTGGACCTGACGGACCTCCTGATTCGCGCCGGCGCCGACGTGCGCGCCGTGAATCGGTACGGCGTGGCTCCGCTTTCGCTCGCGTGCCTCAATGGAAGCGGGGCAATGGTTGCGAAGCTGCTGCAAGCCGGCGCGGATCCCGAGGCTACTCAGCCGGGTGGAGAGACCGCCGTCATGACAGCCGCGCGCACCGGGAACGCTGATGTCCTGCGGCAGTTGCTTGCCCACGGAGCTGATGTGAACGCGACGGAGGAGTGGAAAGGACAGACGGCGCTGATGTGGGCCGCGGCGGAAGACAATGCTGCAGCCGTGAAGGCTCTCATCGCAGGTGGCGCAGACATCGGGGCTCGCTCTCAGGTAAGCCCCGGTGTCGCGGAGTTGGGCAACAGGGGTTTTACGGCGCTCGCGTTCGCCGCTCGCGCGGGGGCCATTGACGCTGCCGAAGTGCTCCTGGAGGCTGGAGCCAGTGTGAACGAGACGTTGGCGGACGGCACGAGCGCCCTCGTTCTCGCGGTCATGAGTGCCCGGTACGAGATGGCTGCGTTTCTGCTCGATCACGGTGCCGACCCGAACGCTGCCGCACAAGGGTGGACCGCCCTGCATCAGATCGTGTGGACGCGCAGACCGAATCGAGGATTCAACACCGTCTTCCAGGCGCCAAAGGGCCGCGTCGACAGTCTCAGTCTCGTCGAAAAGCTTCTGGCACATGGCGCTGACATCAACGCGCGTGCTACAACACGGCGGGCACCGCGCACCGTCACCGGCCGCAACCTCTTGCGAGTTACCGGTACGACACCTCTGTTCCTGGCCGCTCATCGGGTTGATGTCGACCTGGTCCGCCTCCTGCTGCGGAGCGATGCCGATCCTCGGTTGCCGAACGAGGACGGAACGACGCCGCTGATGGCTGCGGCCGGAGTCGGCTTGTACAACCCTGGTGAGAATCCGGGAACGGCGGAGGAGTCCGCCGAAGCGGTACGGCTCCTGTTGGAAGCCGGCGGGGATCCCGCGACCGTCGACGCCAACGGGGACACCGCACTGCATGGTGCGGCATACTGGGATTCGCCTCGCGCGGTGGAGCTGCTGCTCGCCGCGAACCCTCGGCTGGACCTCGATGTCGTGAACAACAACGGCTGGACCCCCCTGCGGGTCGCGGACGGTGTGATGGTGGAAGCTGGGACTGCCCTGCACTTCGGTCCGGCGGTAGCTGCCCAACTTCGTGCGCTGTTGAAAGAACGTGGCTTGCCGGTACCCGACCCGGTTCCCTTCGATGCCGCGCAGATTCCACCCTATTCCGACCGATGAGAGTCGTCCCTGGGCCCTGACGGAAACCGATGGTCACTCTGGCAGGGCGAGTGGTATGCTTCTCATAAGTATTTCAAAACACACCACTTACTGCTACCACCCTAATCGCACTTCCCTCGTTCCTTCCGCCATTGCAGACGGGAATCTACTGGCCCACCCGACCCCGCTCTGGACCAGTACGGCTCCGCAGACGCGTTCAACGCCCAGCCCGATGACGTCCGCTTGGCCCTTGGCGAGCGCCGCGAGGTCGTCCGCTGGGCCGCGCGAATGCAGGCGGTGCCGCAACGAGTCTTCGTCGTCCGCCCGGTGGAGGCCCACTTCCCTGGACTTTACAGGACCAGAAGACCGGTGAGATCATGGACGCATGTGGAGACGAGCGTACCGATGGCTGCGCGAGATGGAATGGTGGGTCAGCCTGTCGGCCTTCATCACGGAGCATCTCGGGCCTCTTGCGGTTGGAACGCTGGCGATCCTTCATGCATGGCTCGTTGCCGCATGGCCCCTGCTCGGAACTCTCGCGGTGGTGATGGTGTCCTCTATTGTGAGCGTCCTGGCTGTTGTGGCCGTTCAGCGCTGGTCGAAAGGCAAAAACGCAAGGAGACTCGCTCCCCTGATCACACAGCTGGAAGCACTCGGCGATCTCTTCGAGGACGAAATGAAGGGTGGAAAGCCACCGAGCACGAGGCTCGCCCGCCGAACCATCCAGGTGGCGCGTGACCTTCAGAATCTGGGCATTCCGCACCCCAACTTCCACGGCCTTTCGGTCTGGCCGATCTTGGCATGGCTGCCGTTCGTGGACACCCTGCTGCCCGCGCTGCGGCGCAATGACATGAAAGCGGCACGCGACGCCGTGAACCGTATCGACATGCCGGTCGGCCTGCGCCCCCACCCCTAGCACGACGCCGCTGGCGCCGAGCTGCATTTCAGACACAGATCCCCCGGCCACCGCACCAGCGACGAGTAGCGCCCGCATCCTCGGCACCAGTACTGAGGTGCCACGGACACTCCGCAAGCTGAGCAAACGGCATCGCCGTCCAGCACCTCACCCCACGCGTCCCACACGAAGCAGCTACAAGTCGGATTCCCGAGCCTCCAAGGCTGCGGCAAGCCCGGGAGCGTGAGTTGCCGGTGCGTCGGCATGCCGTCGTGTGTCTCCTGCCCCGGAGGTGCCGGGGGCTTGCTCATGACAAGCCGGAGTTGAGCGCCAGCAGTTCGCGGAGGGCCTCGTCGTGGGAGATGTCCGAGGGCCAACCGTACGCGGCGGCCACGGCGGCGTCAAGGGCCGAGTGCGCGTCCGTGAGCCACTGCGGCCGGGCGTTGTAGAGGTTCGTCAGCGTGCGCTTCCTGAGCGCCTTGGCGGAGTCCTCGTCGCGCGGAACCGGCCGCTTCGGGTAGCCCGGCACCGGCTCGGCCACCCACTCGACCCACTCCAGCGGGTTGAGCCACCGGTCGCGCAGTTCGACGAGCCTTCGGGCTGCCAGGGCTACAGCCACGGCACGGGGTTCGTCAGCGTAGTCGGCGGCGGGGATGTCGGGCGTCAGACCCTCCGGGAACGGGAACGTCTCGAACGTGGTGCTCGGCGTGTAGCGGGGGTCGTTGCCCTTGCCGAGCCACGTGCAGAGCCGGAGCGACCAGATTTCGTGGAACCGGCTGTGGAGGATTCCGAATGTCGTGTCGTCGTCGCGGGCGATGACGATCAGTTGATGATCGGGGCAGACGCGAGTGTCGAACCACGCGAACAGGCGGTGCTTGGCGACGGTCGGCGTCGCGATAAAGCGCGACGGTCCATCGAGCGCCCGCCACATGCCCTGTCGCGGCTCGACGTGCCGCCACCAGTACTCGCGATAGGCTTCGCGGCGGTTCGCCTGACGCATGGGATAGACGTGTTCCCTCACCCACCGGAACGGCTCCTCGTACAGCGCTGCGTCGCTGGCTGACATCTTCCACCCGAAGTCGACGATCCACTTCCCCGCCGGTCGCCGGGTGAGGTCCATGCCGTTCACCCACGGCCTCAGAACGTCGCCGTTCGTCCGACCGTTCGGATTGGCCGGCAGACGGAGCCAGGACCGCGCCTGCTCACCGGCAACGTCGAAGGGGCCGCCCTTCGTGTCGCCCATGAATGCAACTCCGGCGTTCTCAGGAAGACGCCGCACGTTCGTCAGGTCCACGCCGACACCGCCACGCCGCGCCGTCAGGTCCGTGTAGATCTCATCGACGGACTGGCCGTCGAGCCGAGCGCCGCACACGGACTCATCGTCGGCCTGCGAGAAGCAGACCAACGACACTCGCACGGCCGCGCCGTCGACCACCCACGGTTCGTCGCTCCATGCCTCGAAGATGCGCCGTGTCTGGATCGCCGCTTGCAGTGCCCGCCGGTTCGCGCCGCCTCGTATGGAATTGGTCGCAACGAGTCCGGCTCGCGCCGCCTTGCCGGATGCAATCTGACAGCCTGCCTTTTCGAACCAGTAGCAGACGAGGTCAGCTTCCGCCGGCACGCGTCCGGCGTAGGTCGTGAACATCCGGGACACGTAGTCCTCGCCCAAGTGCGTGATCAGGAGCTTGCCGCCGAGGAACGGCGGATTGCCAATGACGACGTCCGCCTCCGGCCAGTCCGGTTCTGCATCGTCCGCCGTCACGATCGCGTCGCGGCACTCGATGGTGTCGAGCGGCTTCAGGATCGGGTCGCGGGCCTCCGAGAAGCCGTTGCGCCGCATCCATTGGATCTCGCCGATCCAGACCGACACGCGGGCCAACTCGGCCGCGTACGGGTTGATCTCGATGCCCTTGACGTTGGCCGGGCCGATCTCCGGGAACGCCCGCTGGAAGCCAAGCGCCTCCGCCTCGAACTGCACCCGGTGCTCCAGGTCCTTGAGCGCCTGCAAGGCGAGGTACAGGAAGTTGCCCGAGCCGCACGCCGGGTCGAGCACCGTGAACGCCCGCAGCCGGTTAAGGAACGTCCGATACCGCCGCTCGGCCTCGTTTCGCCGCTTCGTGCGGGCAGCCAGTGACTTCGCAGCTCCTGCACGCTCCAACTCGGCGGCGATCTCGGCCTTCTCCGCCTCCCACTCGGCGAGCCACGGGCGGATCACCACCGGCTCGACGAGCAGCATGATCTTGTCGCGGTCGGTGTAGTGCGCCCCGAGCTGCGCCCGCTTGCCCGGGTCGAGCCCGCGTTCGAACAGCGTACCGAGAATCGACGGGTCAATCTCGGACCAGTCGAGGTTCGACGCCGCCAGCACGGTGTCGATGTCGGACTTCTCCAGCGGCAGCGCCGTGTCGTCGTCGAACAGCCCGCCGTTGAACCAGTCGACCGTCTCGAAGCCGACGCGCCCGCCGGACGCCATCACCCGGAACAGGTCGCCGGCAAGGTCGGCGAAGTGCGCCGGTGTGCGCCGCGCCTGCTCCAGCATTCGGGTGAACATGTGGCCGGGCAGCAGGCCCACATCGTCGGCGAACATGCAGAACACCAGCCGGTTGACGAAGTGCGCGACCTCCTGCGGGTCGTGGCCCCGCTCCCGCAACGACTGCGCGAGCGTCGCGAAGGACTGCGCCGCCTTCTCGGTGAGCGATTGCCGCGTCTGGCCCGGCCGCAGCCGCTCCGGGTCCGAGAACGCCCACTTGAGTCGGTCACGTGTCGCGGCGTCGGCCAGATCGTCGAGGCCGAACTCGTGCGTCTTGCTGACGCAGTTGGTCCAGTTGGTACGGATGCGGAACCGCTGCATGTCGGAGACGATCAGCAGCGGCGGGTTCTCCAGCGCCAGCGCGTACAGCCGGAGCTGACCGAACGCCGCGTCCAGGTCCGCCCGCTTGCCCTTGTACTCCCACGCGAAGTGGTGGCGCTTCCAGACATCGGCCCAGCCGTCGCCGCCGGTGTCCTTGCGGGCTCCCCGCTCGAAGCAGTACGTCTCACCCTTCGGGTCGGCTTCGGCCGGCGTCGGCTCGCCGAGCAGTCGGCAGAGGTCGATGAAGTGCTCCTGCGAGGCCGAGCGTTCCTTCAACTCGGCGGCCCGCCACTTGTCGATGAACTCGTACGGCGTCATGGGCGCGTTCAGCGTAGCTCATGATGCCGCCACCTGCTACGACGGGCCGGGCGGCACGTCCTCACCGTGGCCACCGCCGGCATCGTCGGGCCAGCAGCGTGAGTGTGTGCTCCCCGCCGTCAAGGCTCTCCGCTGCGCTCCGACCCCGCTCCGCGGGGCTACGGCCTTGACGCCGGCTCCGCGCACGCTCGTCCGGATTGGCCCTTAGACGACGATGCCCTCTCAGACGCACCCTCCGGAATGACGCCCTTCGGGTGTTCCCGTTTCGTCCGGCAAGATTCGGCTGGGTGCAGGTGTAATAAACTCCGATTACCCAACAACTTACGTGGATTCCCTGTGCTATGCTCGGCCCCCACGATGCGTGGCGAGACAACCCCCTCGGCCGCCCCCGGACGGCGGGCCGAAACCACAGGAGGACGACATGACGACCCGACTGCTCACGCTCCGCGACGTGATGGCGATGACCGCGCTGTCACGCTCGGCCGTCTACGCGCTGATGGCCGAATCCCGCTTCCCGAAACCGATCCGAATCGGCAGCAGGGCCGTCCGATGGGTCGAGCAGGAGGTGCTCGACTTCATCGCCAGCCGGCCCCGTGGAGGTTCCGAGCAGCCCGGCGCCTAGAAACGATCCGAGAAGGCCATCGTCGGGGAAACAGACCGACAGCCGATCCGAAATGACCAGCGCACGGACGACGGAAACGGCGCACGGGAACCGCTGGCTCCTGCCCTGTAGATGGCAGGAGCCAGCATACCCAATGTCCGACATTGGGCTGGCGCGGGGCCGCCGCCGCTCCTTTCTGAAGATGCACCGATGGCTGACCGCCGCATCGTGAAAGCCTCCGTCCGCGCGTCGGCGGCCGAGTTCGCCGCCTGGAAGGCCAAGGCCGAGGCGGCCGGCGTACCGCTCTCCGACTTGCTGCGGCAGGCGATGGCGCGGACCCGCACCTGGACCGCGGCGGCGGCCGAGGTCGAGCGCGAGCGCACCCGGCAGGTCGCCCGCATCGGCAACAACCTGAACCAGATCGCCCGCTGGGCGAACACCCACGCCGAGAGGGCCGACGCCTTCGAGGTCATCGCCCACCTCGTCGCCATCGAGCGGGAGATCGCGCGGCTTGCCGGCTGCGGAGACAAGCGGTCCGATGCACGTTAAGTTCATCGCCCGCGGCACCGGCTCGGCGAAGGCCGCGGCCGACTACCTGCTCGGCGAGCGGGACGCGGCCGGCCAGCTCCGCGAGGGCGTCGAAGGTCCGCCGCGGCGACCCCGACGTGGTCGCCGCCGTCGCCGACGCCCTCGAGTTCGAGCACAAGTACACCTCCGGCGTGATCGCGTGGGCGCCCGAGGACCGACCGACCGACGCGCAGATCGAGGCCGTGCTCGACAGGTTTGAGCAGACGGCCTGGGCCGGGCTCGAACCGGACCGCTACGCCTGGTCCGCGGTCGAGCACCGCGAGCGGGGCGGCGGCGTGCACGTGCACATCTTCGCCGCCCGTTGCGACCTGGAGACGGGCAAGAGCCTCAACATCGCGCCGCCCGGCTGGCAGAAGACCTTCGGCCCGCTGCGCGACGCCTTCAACCACGAGCACGGCTGGAGCCGGCCCGACGACCCGGCGCGGGCCAGGGCGGACCAGCCCGGCCACCGCGCCTACATCGACGCGGCGAAGCTGCGGGCCGGCCTGGAGGTCGAGGCCGACCCGCGCGAAGTCATCCGGGACTATCTGATGCAGCGCGTCGAGCACGGCGTCGTACGGGACCGCGCCGATGTCGTCGCCGCGCTGAAGGAAGCGGATCTCGAAGTGCCGCGCCAGGGCAAGGACTACGTGACCGCCCGCGACCCGGAGACCGGGCAGCGGTGGCGGCTGAAGGGAGCGTTGTACGAGCATGACTTCAACCCGGAGCGACTTGACCTCACGGTTCCAGCGCCGGCTGGAGAACGAGCGGGCGGAGATCGAGACGACGGCCGCGCGCGAGCTGAAGGTGCTTGGCGAGAGCTTGAGAGGCGTCGCGCACAGCGCGCTCAGTACCATCGAAGCCGATACGGCAGCGTGGATCGAACGGGTCCGCCGGATCTTCCTGCGCGCGTGGCTGTGGCCCCTGATGTTCGGCCTGATGCTCTCAGCGGGCATCTGCGGCGGGAGCTGGGCCGGGACGCAGTGGCTGTGGACGACCATCGAGCAGCAGATCGAAGCGCTGACGGTGCTCCGCGTGGACATCGAGGAGGCCCGCCAGAGCTTGGCGCGGCTGGAGGAGAAGACCTGGAGCGTGGAACTGCGCGAAATCGACGGCGAGCGGTTCGTCGTGCTGCCGGCTGGCTCACTGGAGCGTCCGCCGTGGACCGTGGGCGGACGGCCTGCCTTGAAGCTGTCGAGCGAGTGAGGGAGCTGTATGACCGCGTTGGAACGGCAGTTGACGAGAGCCTGTCGGGAGTTGTCCGCGCAGTACGAGCGGGAGCGGACGCAGCACGCCGAGCAGATCGCGGCCTTGCAGCGGCAGGTCGAGTACTTCGCCGGGCAGGTGACGCGCTTGATCGCGGACTACAGGACGCTC
>MKWU01002615.1_pt1 | contig 26267 bp, 25 predicted proteins | sample 809101 | NCBI WGS metagenome assembly MKWU01 (sample SAMN05860141, study PRJNA318959) | sponge metagenome | host: Aplysina aerophoba | place: Slovenia: Piran, Adriatic Sea, Gulf of Piran | collected 2013-05-07 | reverse complement strand
TCGCCGAGACCCGTTTCCGCGAGGTGCGGGGCCACGGCGAGAAGCGCCCGCGCGAGGACCTGCCCCACGGCGATCCGGCCCAGCGGCGGGGCGAGGGCGTCCCCCTTCCACCGCCCGCGCACCCCGCGCCGGGCGACGAGCGGGCGGGAGCGGCGGGGCCGGCGGCGACGGCGTCGTCGTCAGCGTCCCGGGCGGCGGGTCCCCGGAGCGCATGCCGGAAGACGAGGACGAGGACGACAAGAAGGGAGGGAGCGGCGTCATCGTCATCCAGTGACGCCTGCCCGGCCCCGCGTCCGACCGCGGGCTAAAGGTCCGCAAACGGGAGCGCGGTCGCGCCGTCGCCCAGCGGCAGCCGGACGTCGCCCGGGTGAACCACGTATCCGGGCCACGCCTCCGCCCCGAGATCCTTCCTGAACGTCCGGATCGCGGCCGCCATGCCCGGCCGCGGCGTTGCGGAGAGCTTGGCCTCGACGGGCACGAGCCTGCCTTGCGCCGCCACCACCACGTCCACCTCCGTTCCCGCCTGCGTCCGCCAGAAATGCACCTGCGGGTCGATCGCCCGGTGGGTGAGAGTCTTCACGATCTCCGAGATGACCGCAGTCTCGAGGATGGCGCCGCCGAGGGATCCTCTCTCGCCGCCTCCCCCACGTCGGGCGGTTCGAGGGAGACGTAACGATGGGAACCGCCGAAGAGGCGACGCAGCACGGCGGTCTTCCCGGATTGGCGCGGCCCGGTCAGCACCACCGCGGGAAACTCGGTTGCCGCTCGCCTGAGGATTGGCTCCAGGGACCGCTCGATATAGTTCACGATCGTCCGGCGCTGGAAGTGGAAATCATGCATTCAAAATGCACGATTTTCATCATGAGGCCTCGCCGGTGCGTTTGCAAGCCCGAGCTCGCGGCGTATGAAGTGAAGTCCGTCCCCCCGTCCCGAACCGGTCGATTTGCCGATCCGTTTCGCCCGCCGCTGCCGACCACCGCTCCAGACGCCTCGAGGGGCCCCGATCCTCACGGATGAATCAGGTCTGCAATGCGGCGTCCTGTACGTGAGGTACGAGGCTGCTTCCGACACGACGCGCCGGCGGTTGCGGAACCGTCCGATGGCTCCGAACCCCTGTCGTCGGTCGGAGGCGCGGCCTCGCTGGGGGTGGAAGCGCAAAACGCCGGAGCGGCCCCCGAGGAGGGCCGCTCCGGCGTCGAGGCGGGACGTCGCCGCGTTTCCTAGTTGAAGCGCTTCTTCTCGTCCGGCGACGCCGGGCGGTGCGGGGTCGGGATGAGCTTGTCCACCGTGATGTCGGTGCCCTGCACGTGGACGAGGATCTCGCGCGTCTCGTCGAAGCCCATGTCGCGGAGCAGGATGAACAGCCATTCCTCGAGCTTCATCGCCTTCGCGGTGGTGAGGTACTCGTAGCGCCGGACGGTGGCGGACTTGTTGATGAGGTCGTGGGTCTCGTAGCCGGGGAATTCGTCGGCCATCACCCCGATGATGGTGAGCGCCTCGCGATCGTCGAAGTAGCGCAGGGTCACCGTGTACGGGGTCATCATGCCGTGGCCCGCGCCGGTGTGGGTTCCGCCGCCCGAGCCGCCGGTGACCGCGGTTCCGCTCCCCGCGCCGCTCGCCCGCGGCGGGGAGTAGCGCTCGAGCTTGCGGGCCAGCACCTCGCCGAGGCCGCCCGCGATCTCGCGTGCGCGGTCGCCCACCACCTCGCTGATGCAGATCGAGGACTCCAGGCAGTCCTTCGGCGCCGGATATTCCTCCCGGGGCATCTCGAAGGTGTCGAGGAACTGGTTGGAAGCGGCGTCGTAGAGCTCGCCGTCGATGCGGGTCTGCACCTTGGTCGCGAAGGAGAGCTGCTTGGCCTGCGCGTGGATGCGGAACAGCACCCAGGCGCGCACCTGGTGCGACGCCTTGCCGCTCTTGCCCATGAGCTTGATGGACTCGATGAGCTCGCGCTTGGGACGCCGGTCGGAAATCTCCCAGCCCAGGTCGGCCGCCACCGATTCCTCGTCGATCATCCGGAAGCCGTGGCGCTGCATCGAGCCCTGGAGCTCGGCGATGACCCGCTTGAAGATGTCGCTGGATCGCTTGACCGTGTTCGGATCCTCGTCCTCGCTCATGACGAGCACGGGAATGTTGGTGCCGACGTTGCCCTGCGCACTCGCGGCGGGGGGCACGGTGGCGCATGCGGTGGCGAAGGACACCACGGCCGCGAGGCCGAGCAGTCTGGCGGTGGAAGGCAGGGGCTGTGACATGGTTCGGTTCCTCTCGTGAGTGAATGCGGTAATCGTACAGTGCCGCCAATGGAAGGAACGGGCGTGAAATTGCCGCCCTCCCGCGGTCCCGCCGCGCGCGCTGGCGCGGTCCGGCCCGAACCGTCGCCCGGCCCGGGCCGTGCGAATGCGCCTTCGCGGTTGCGGCCCGAGGCGATGTTTTCGAGAATGGTTTCCGGACCTTCCATTTACGGGCCAGGTACCGGAGGTTCCACTGGCCACCCGCTGCACGGAAGGCAGGCGGATACCTGGCCGCAGACCGCTTCGTGCAGGAGAGAGAACAGCATGGTGAAGAACGTCCGCACGCTCGCCAGGAGCGTCCTGCTCGCAGCCGCCGCTGCGGCCGCGTCCGCTCCCCTCGCCACCGCGCGGGCGGAGTTCGCCAACCCGGACGGCGTCGCGGTCATCGTCGGCAACCGCAACTACGTGAACGACCGCGTGCCGTCGGTGGACTTCGCGCATCGTGATGCGGAGGCGTTCAAGCGCTACGTGCTCGACGTGCTCGGTTACGACCCGGAGAACATCATCGATCTGCGCGACGCCACGAAGGTGGAGCTCGAAACCACCTTCGGCAATGAGCGCGAGCACGGCGGCGAGGGCGATCTCTGGAGCTATCTGAATCCGGAGGGCGGTTCGGACGTCGTCGTCTACTACTCCGGCCACGGGGTGCCGGGCCAGAAGGACGGCCGGGGGTACCTGCTACCGTCGGACGCCCACGCCGACACCGCGGAGATCAACGGATTCCCCATCGACGTGCTCTACGGGAACCTCGCGAAGCTCACGGAGGCGCGCTCGGTCACGATGTACCTCGACGCGTGCTTCTCCGGGGACAGCCCCGGCGGGACGCTGGTTCGCTCAGCCTCGCCGGTCTACGTGGAGGCGAGCCTTCCCGTGCAGACGCACGGGCGGTTCACGGTGCTGACCGCTGCGTCGAAGGCCCAACTCGCGTCCTGGGATGAGGAGGCGGGGCATGGAGCGTTCACCCACCATCTCCTAGATGCCCTGTACGGCAAGGGTGATCGGAATCAGGACGGCCGGGTGACTGCACGGGAGGTGAAGCGGTATCTCGACCGTCACATGACGCGGGCGGTTCGGAGGAAGTTCAAGCGGCGGCAGCGCGCGAGCCTCATCGGGCGGACGGAGACGGTGGTTGCGATCGCATCGGAAGGAACGTATCCAGCCCGGCCGATGCTCGAGTCGGCCGGCGACGAGCGAGAGGGATCGAAGACGCCCGGAGCGGGAACGGCGGCCGGCGGCCCGGCGGATGGCGCGAGCGAGACGTCGCCCCTGCCGGTCGAGCTGGCGGCGGCGCGAGAGATGACCCTGGATCTCGTGCGGGCGGACCGGACCATGGTCCAACGCAGCCTTGCGTCTCTCGGCTTCGACGTCGGCGCCGCGGACGGCAAGTTCGGTCCGAGGACGCGCGGCGCGATCCGCGACTACCAGGCGGCCAACGGCAAGCCGGTGACGGGATTTCTCACTCGCGGGGAGGTCGACGCGCTGGTGGCGGCGGTGGCGGACGCGGAGCGCCGGGAGGCCGCTCGCCGGGCCGAGGAGGCCCGTGTGGCCGCGGCAGCACGGCTCGAGCGCGAGCGCCTGGCCGAAGAAGAGGCACGCCGGGCGGAGGAGGAGCGCCTGGCCCGCGAGCGGCTCGCGGCCGAAGAAAGAGGCCGTGAGAAGGAGCGTCGTGCGGATGAAGCGGCGTTCGCGCTTGCAGAGCAGCTCGATACGATCGAGGGCTTCGAGCAGTACCGGCTCACGCAACCGCAGGGACGCTTCCTGGCCGACGCGTTCCGGCGCGAAACGGAGCTCCGGGAGGAGTCGGCCCGCCGCGAGCTTCAGGAACGCCTGGAGCGCGAGCGGCTCGCCGCGGAGGCGAAGCGGCGCGAGGAAGAGCGTCGGCGGGAAGAGGCGAGGCGCGCGGAACGGGCGGCGCATGCGCGCGCGATTCGCGTCGCCACGGTCGCTGCCTACGACGACTATCTCCGGTCGCATCGGGACAGTCCCGGCGCCGCGGAGATTCGCGGGCTACGTGCCGCGGCGGTGCGACGCGCCGAGGAGCGCACCCCCGGGCGGACGTTCCGGGACTGCCGCGAGTGTCCGGAGATGGTGGTGGTTCCGGCCGGAAGCTACCTGATGGGCTCGCCCCGGACGGAGATGGGCCGCTCCGACGACGAAGGACCGCAGCGCCGCGTATCCATCTCCGAGCCGTTGGCGGTGGGACGATACGAGGTGACCTTCGCCGAATGGGAATCGTGTTTTCGTGCCGGGGCCTGCAAAAGAAACCCCGACGATCAGGGCTGGGGAAAAGGCCGCCGTCCCGTCGTCGGTGTGCGCTGGAAGGACGCGCGCGCGTACGTGAAGTGGCTCTCGCGGAAGACGGGCGAGCCCTACCGCCTGCTGACCGAGGCCGAGTGGGAGTACGCGGCCCGGGCGGGTTCGACTTCCCGGTACTCCTGGGGCCGGAAGGTGGGGAAGGGCCGGGCGAACTGTTCCGGCTGCAAGTCCGAGTGGGACGGACAGAAGCGGACGGCTCCGGTCGGCTCGTTCCCCCCGAACCCGTTCGGCCTGCACGACGTGCACGGGAACGTCTGGGAGTGGACGGAGGATTGCTGGCGCAAGACCTACGAAGGAGCCCCGGTTGACGGAAGCGCCTACCTGGCGGCGGAGTTCGGCGGCAAGTGCGTGTTCCGGACGCTGCGTGGCGGCTCCTGGCTCAATCGTCCCTGGAGCATGCGTTCTGCGAATCGAAGCGGGATCGCCTACGCCATCCATCGCAACGTCGGTCTTCGGGTGGCGCGCGACTTCGATTGAGGGTGCCCGGGTCCCGGCGGGGCGGCGTGCGATGGGTTAAACTGGCGCGATTCACCTGTCCCGGCAACTGGAGAAATCGGCATGGCCGACGCCATCGCGGTCTTCTGGCAACCGCACTGAACCAGTTGTCTCAGGGTAAAGGAATACCTCTCGGTCCGTGGGATCGAGTTCGAATCGGTAAACGTTCTCGAGGACGAAGGCGGGCTTGAGCGCCTGAGGTCGCTGGGTGCCCGTTCGGTCCCGGTCGTGTCCCGGGGGAGCGAGTTCGTCTTCGCCCAGGTCATCAAGGACGTCGTGGACTTTCTCGGCCTGGGCGACGATACCCGGCCGCAGCTCTCTCCCGCCGAGCTCGCCGAACGCTACCGCCGCGTGCTTGCGACCGCCGTCCGCCTCACCCGGCAGATGCCGGACGACCGGCTCGAGAACGAGCTTCCCAATCGGCCCCGTTCGTGGCGGGTCCTGATGCATCACCTGTTCCAGATCCCGAACGCCTTTCTCGACATGGACGCGTCCGGGACTCCCATGCGTTACGAGGACCTCACCGCCCCGCCGCCCGACGAAATCCGCTCGAGCGCCGACATCGCCGCATTCGGCGAGCGGACTCGAGACCGGTTCCACGGGTGGTGGAACGAGGTGGCCGACGAAGACTTCGATCGCGAGATGGAAGTCTATTTCGGCACCACCACCCGGCACGAGATGCTCGAGCGCACGGTGTGGCACTCGACCCAGCACGTGCGCCAGCTCGCCTCGCTGCTCGAGCAGACGGGAGTAGAGCCGGACGCACCGCTCACGGCCGAGGACATCAAGGGGCTCCCCCTCACCGAGAAGGTGTGGGACGAAACCTGAGCTCCTCGTCGGCACTCGGGCCACGAGATCCTCGCCGAGACCATGGAGGACGTCCCGGTGCTGCCCCTCTATGCCGATCGGCTGTTCCTCGCCCATGGCAACCACGTGCAGGGGCTGGTGCAGAATTCCCTCTTCTCCGTCAATACCTACAGGGTGTCGCTCGGCGAGTAGCCGTCCCCGGAAGTCAGCCCCGGCCCCGGCTCCGCTCCCGTCCTACGGGTCGCGGGCCGAGGCCGTCCGGTTCGAGTAATCACGGATGCTGTGCCATGTAGTGCGCAGGCTGCTCCTGATGGGCGTCACGGTGAACGTGATCCTCGCCGTCGCCATCGCCTATACCACGCGGGTGGCGGCGGTCATGCGCTCGGTGGTCGTCACCATCCGGCCGCGTCCGTTCATCGAAGCCTCGCAGGCGATCGGCATGGCGTCGTCCCGGGTGCTGTGGCGGCACGTTCTCCCGGACGGCGCCGCGTTTGCCGCGCCGGCGTTCCTCGGGCCCGGGCGCGCGCTACCGGCCGGTGAACACGGCGTCGCGGCCTTCCCGGAACGCGCGCGTCCCCTCTTCGAGGTCGCGGGTGTCGCCGAGATCGCGGAACGAGTCGGACTCGAGGCGAAGCGCCTCGTCCAGGCTCATGCCGTGGATGCGGTGCATGACCTCCTTGGCCATCCGCTGCGGCAGGGGGGCGCGGCTCGCGAGCCGGGCGGCGTAGTCGAGGGATTCGGCGACGAGGCGCTCGGCGTCGACGATTCGGTTCACGAGGCCGATCCGGAATGCGTGCTCGGCGTCGACGAGATCGCCCGAGAGGATCATCTCCATCGCGCTGCCGAGCCCGACGATCTCCTTCAGGCGCACCAGCGCCCCGTCGCACGCGTGAAAGCCCCAGCGCGTGTCCTGGAGCCCGAACCGGGCTTGCTCCGAGCAGAAGCGGATGTCGGCCGCGAGGGCGAGCTCGAGTCCCCCGGACACCGCGTAGCCGTTCACCGCCGCGACGATGGGCTTGAAGACGGGGAGGTTCCGGGTGATCCCGCCGAACCCCGGGCCGTTCGTGAACCGCCGGCGGAATTCCGGGACCGGGGTGGTGGCGTAGGCCATCGTGTAGGTCTTGAGGTCCGCCCCGGCGCAGAACGAACGGTCCCCGGCGCCGGTGATCACCGCGCACCGGGCGTCGTCATCCGCGTCGAACTCCTTCCAGCGCTCGATGAGCGCGTCGTTCGCCGCGAAGTCCATGGAGTTCATGCGCGCCGGCCGGTTGATGGTGATGAGCCTAACGTGGCCGTGCTTCTCGTAGAGGATGTCGTCGCTCATTTCGGATTTCCTCCCCGGTCGGGGTCGAACGGTCGGGCCGGCTCCTCGAAGTCGGCAGGCCGGAGGCTCCCGGAGCGGGACGGTCAGGGGTCGAGGGCGGGAAGCCGCTTGCCGACCAGCTCGGCGAACGTGCCGAGCACCCGCAGGGTGAGGCCCCAGATGACGTGCCCCTCGAACTCGATTCCCGCGTGCGTGGTTTCCGGCCGGCCGGGACGCACCCATTCGATGGTGGTCGCCGCGCCGGGATCGAAGAGATGGCGGAGCGGCACCCAGAACGCCTCGCTCACTTCGTGGCTGAGGGTGGCCCGCCAGCCCGCCTCGCCGCCGCGCGTGAACCCCGCACCCAGGTGGTAGACGAAGGGGGAGAGGGAGCCGCGCGGACCGATGCGATGGAGCGGCTGGACGGGAAGGGCGCCGACGCATTGCCCGCGCGCGAGGCGAAGCCCGATCTCCTCGAACGTCTCGCGTTCCGCGACCGCCGCGGCATCGGCGTCCCCGGGCTCGGCCCGTCCGCCGGGGAACGCGACCTGGCCCGACCACGGATCGCCGTCGCGCTCGGTGCGCAGGATGAAGCAGGTCTCCAGCCCGTCGCCGTCCCCGGCGAGCGCCATCGCGACGGAGGCGTTGCGCCACTCCGGGGTGAACGGCGGATCGGAGTCCGCCGGCTGCGGGCGTTCGAGGGCCGCGCGGATGTCGTCGAGGATCAGCACGGGGAAGATGGGTGAAGAACGAACGTGGAACGGTGCGTGAAGGGGCGGGCGGCGGAGGGCGGGGGGAAGCGGGGGGCGGGCCGGGGCGGGCGCCGGAGGCCGTGCGAAAGCGCGGGCCGGGCCGGAGCGCTCAGCCGCCCGCGGCGCGGCGGCGCTCGATCGCCTCCCAGACGGCGGGCCCGATGGGGGATCCGGCGCGGCGGTGGGGCTCCCCGGAGGCGGGGCGAAAGCGCGGGCCGGGCCGGAGCGCTCAGCCGCCCGCGGCGCGGCGGCGCTCGATCGCATCCCAGACGGCGGCCTCGATGCGGATCCCGTCGAGGCGATCGATCTCCTGGATGCCGGTCGGCGACGTCACGTTGATCTCGGTGAGCCAGTCGCCGATCACGTCGATCCCGACGAATACGAGGCCCCTTTCCCGCAGCACCGGCCCCAGCGCCTCGCAGATCTCGCGGTCGCGCGGGGTGAGGGCGGACTTGCGGGGCGTGCCTCCGGCGTGGAAGTTCGCCCGCGCCTCGCCCGCCGCCGGCATGCGGGCGACCGCGCCGGCCGGCTCGCCGTCGACGAGGATGATGCGCTTGTCGCCCTCCTGCACCTCGGGAAGATAGCGCTGGATCATGAGCGGCTCGCGCCAGAGCTGGCCGCACATCTCGAGCAGCGCGTTCAGGTTTTCGTCGCCCGGCCGGAGGTGGAAGACCCCCGCGCCGCCGTTGCCGTGCAGGGGCTTGACGATGATGTCGCGGTGCTCGTGGCGGAAGGCGTGGATGTCGTCCGCGCGGTTGGTGATGAGGGTCGGCGGCATCAGCTCCGGGAAGTGGGTCGCGAACAGCTTCTCGGGTGCGTTCCGCACGCTCACCGGATCGTTGACGACGAGGGTCGCGGGGTGGATGTGCTCGAGGAGGTGGGTGGCCGTGATGTACGCAAGGTCGAAGGGCGGGTCCTGCCGCATCAGGACGACGTCGAACCGGGCGAGATCGACCGTCTCGAAGGCGCCGAGGGAAGCATGTCCGCCGTGTTCGCGCCGGACCACGAGCGGCTGGGCGTGGGCGGTGAGCCGCCGGTCGCGGAAACTGAGATCCGAGGGCAGGTAGTGGTAGAGGGTGTGGCCGCGGCGCTGCGCCTCGAGGGCGAGGGCGAAAGTGCTGTCGGCGTCGATGTCGACGCCGTTCACATGGTCCATCTGGATGGCGACGGAGAGAGTCACGGACGGGGAGGCTGCACGGTTCGGGAGCGCCCGTGATTCTACCCGCAACCGCGGGGCCGGCCGAAGGCACCGGCAGCGCGGCAGTGCGCTTCGCGGTCCATCGGGCAGCGGCGGGCTCGGTACGATTGAGTCGGCGGCCGCCGCATCGGTCGCCACGGAGCCCGAGGATGGGACATGCTGTTCCGGCGCCGCGGGTGCCCTGCGCAGTCCGAATTGAAATCACGCTTTCCTTTCCGCTTCCTGTCGCCCGGCACGGTCGGCGCAGACGCGGGTCTCCAAGTGTCCCGATTTCCCGTCTTCGGCTGCTGTGCATTGCGGTACCCGTATGCGATCATGGTGCGGCACGGACGCGACGGCTCGTTGGTGCGGCGCCGTGTCCGCGGCGCGGGCGAGGAACCCGCGCGCCGGGCCAAGCGCGCAGGTTGCTGCTTCGACGGAATGCGCGCGGAAATTTTCTCGCGGTTGCGGCGGGCAGGAAACGGGCCCTGGACCGCGCCTTCGGTCCGGAGCCGGCGGGCGCGTCGAGCGCTTTGAGAAGGAGGAGTCGGGCCATGGCGTTCACTGCACCGATTGAACACTTTCGATTTTCGGAGTCCTACCGCAGCGCTTTCGCCGGCAAGCGGGTCCTCATCACGGGGTCGGGCCGCGACGGGGGCATCGGGCAGGCGCTCGCGCTTGCCGCCGCCTTGAACGGCGCCGCGGCGGTGGGGGTCCACTTCCATCGCAGCTATCGGGACGGCTTCGATCTCGTCGACAAGCTGCGCGAGCAGGGCGTCAGGGCCTTCGCGCTCCAGGCCGACGTCACCAACATGCAGGACCTGTGGGCCTCGCGGGGTTACGTCGTCGATCAACTGGAAGGGGGCGGGCCGGACCTCATCATCTGCAATTCCGGACTGTCGGAAGAGGGGTATCGGTTCGGCCGGGCGCTCCCGGAGCGCGAGGGCGAGAGCCGGGCCGAGCGGCGAGCCCGGGTCCGGCAGAGCTTCATCGACCGCCTCGAGGAGTCGCGGATGGTGCTCGACACGAAGATCGACGGCTTCGTGGCGATGACCCACCTCTGGGCGGGAGAGGCGGTCTACCACAACCGTCCGTTGACGCTGATCTACGTGTCCTCCCGGCAGGCGATCGATCCGGGGGTCGGGGTGCCGGGCTACGTCATCGCGAACTGGGCCGTCCTGCCCCTGCCCCTGGTGCTCCAGGCCAACCTCGGTCGTTCCGCGCACCTCGTCGATGCCTGCTGTCTCATGCTGCCGTTCGTGCGAACCGGCATGACCGAACGGTACGCCGGGGAGCCCAGGGTGTTCGAACGATGGCAGCCGCGAATGCTCGAGCCCTGCGAAGCGGCCCATGCCGTCACCCGGCTCCTGGCGAGACCGTCGGCGGAGCTCGATCTCGAAAGCTTCGAGCTGCTGGTGGAAGGCACCGCGACGGCGGCGAGGCTCACCTGGTCGAGGATCAGCCTGGAGGTCAATGACGAGATGTTGGACTGGAGCGTTGCCGACCCCCTCGTCTATCGGGCTCCGACCGCCGCCGGCACCTGATCGCCACCCGGAGCGCGCCGAGGCGAGCTCGTCATCCCCGTTCCCTTTCGATGGCGTCGAGGCGGCGCTGAAGTGCGAGAAGCTGCGCCCGCAGGGCCAAGATGTCGTCGCGCCCGGCGGCGACCGGGCTCGGCCTTGAATCCTCCGCCTTTCGCTCCGCCTCTCGCTCCGCCCGGCCGGCCCCGTCCGCGGGGGCGTCGTGGTCCCCCGGAGTGAACAGGCGCGTGAAGTACTCGGCGTTTCGTTCACCGAGCTCGCGGAACGTCGCGAGTGCTCCGACCGGATCGAAGGGGCTCGACAGGTGGCGGAGGAGGTCTCGCTGATTCGCGGCGAAGACGTCCATGCTGCGCTCGAGGTACGCCGAGAGGTGTTCCCCCAGTCCTTCGTGGTAGTAGAGCAGGAGGCGCCGGAGATAGTCCGACGACAGCAGGTTGTTTCCCTTGGCCGCTTCCTCCGCGACAATCTGGGCGAGGACCGAAACGGTGATGTCGCGGTCAGTCTTCGCCTCGCGGACGACGAATTCCTCCCCGCGGCGGATCATCGCCTGCAGGTCGGCGAGGGTCACGAACTGCCCGTTGCCGGTGTTGTAGAGCCTCCGGTTGGCGTACTTGCGGATGATCGTGGGTGCGTTGGTCTTCGGGTCCACGGGTGACTTCCCGGTGCGGGCGAGCAGCGTGTCGAAGAAAGTTGTATACGATTCCTCGTTGCAATGCAAAAATCCGACCGGACGGATGGTGCCGGCAGTCGTACCATCTTCCGGTCGTTCGTCCATTCGTTTTCAATGGCTTCAAATCAATTGGTTGAAACCGACCTCCTTCTCCTCGCAACCCTCCCGGTCCGAGATGTGTCGCGCCAGCTTCGGGGGTTGACAGAAACGATACGGCCACTATCATTTTGCATTGCAAAATTTTCCGTTGCGCCGCACCAACCGCGGCGCGCACCTGCCGAGGAGGTTCGAGATGAACGCGAGCGAGAAGAACGGGGCGAAGCAGTCGGTTTTCGGGGTCGCGGGCCCGGAGATGGTGGAGAGCGCGGCCGCGCTTGGTCGTGAGGCGCTCGAAAGGACGATGCGGCTGACGGCGGAGGCCACGGTCCGCGCCTGTCGCGGGGCGGCGGCGGCCGGCACCGCCCAGCTCGAAGCGGCGCAGGCCCTGCGCGGGAAGATGGACGGGGGCGGCGGTGAGTACGTCGCGGCGCTGTCCGCGTCGACCGACGCGGCCGTCACCGGCATCGAGACCTGCATGGAGAAGACGATCGACTACACGCGCGCCGCGGCGGATGCCGGAGTCGAGAGCGTGAGCCGCTCGCTGGCGGCCACGACGATGAACGAGTGGGTCGGAGTGCAGATGGATTCGGCCACCCGTATGATGAACCTGGGGCTTGCGCAGGCCGGAGAGATCGCTCGCATCGTCACCGACACCTCCACCCGTTGCGCGGAGCCGCTCGGGAGGCGGGCCGAGAGCGCCACGAAGCCGTCGTAGGACCCGGCGCGCGCAAGGGTCTGCACGCCGGCCGACCGACCGGCCGGCCGAGGCCGCCGCGACCCTGCGGGCTCCGTCATTTCGTCCCCGGGGGGAGAACGAATGTCGAGCGTATCCGACGAGAGTCGACCGGAGCGGCCCGCCGGGTCCGATGCCGGCGCTGACGCGTCCGCCCGGACCGCCGGGTCCGGGGAGACGGTCGCGGGCGAGTTCGCCGACCGCCTCCACGCGATGATGGCGGACCTCGCCGGCGCATGGGCCGCGGGCGCCGGCAGCGCGGCCGGCGCGGCGGTCGAGGCGATGGGCGAGCTGGCCGGCAAGGTCCGCTTCGAGCCGACCAGGATGGTCGAGGCGCAGATGCAGCTCTTCGAGGACTACCAGCGGCTGTGGATGGGAACGACGGCGCGGCTGCTCCAACAGGCTCCGGCCGCCGAGCCGGTCATCGAGCCCGCCCCCGGCGACCAGCGCTTCCGCGACGCCGAGTGGACCGAGAACCCGGTATTCGACTACATCAAGCAGGCGTACCTGCTCAACGCCGCATGGGCGAAGCGCATGGTGGAGAGCATCGACGGGCTCGACGACGATGCCGCGCAGAAGGTGGACTTCTTCAGCCGGCAGATCGTCGACGCGATGGCCCCCACCAACTTCGCGCTCACCAATCCGGCGGTCATCCGCGAGACGTCGGAGCGCCGCGGGGAGAATCTCCGTCAGGGGTACGAGAACCTCGCCGCCATCCTCGCCAAGGGCAAGGGTCCGCTTGCGGTCGAGCACGTTCCCGCGGACGCGTTCGATATTGGAACGGACATCGCGGTCACCCCGGGCGAGGTGATCTTCCAGAACGAGCTGTTGCAGCTCATCCAGTACGCACCCGCGACGGAGACGGTCTTCAAGCGGCCGCTCCTCATCGTGCCGCCCTGGATCAACAAGTACTACATCCTGGATCTCCGCCCCGAGAACTCGTTCGTCGCGTGGTGCGTCGGTCAGGGGTACACCGTGTTCATGGTGTCGTGGGTCAATCCCGACGAGCGCCATCGCGACTCGAGCTTCGACGACTACCTCCGCGACGGGATCCTCGCCGCGGTAGCCGCCATCGAGCAGGCGACCGGGGAATCGGAGGTCGGCGCGATCGGCTACTGCATCGGCGGCACGCTGCTCTCGATGGCGCTCGCGTGGCTCGGCGCCCGGGGCGACACCCGGATTCGTGCGGCCACGTTCCTCGCGACGCAGGTCGATTTCACGGAGGGGGGCGAGCTGCGGGTGTTCACCGATCCGTCCACCCTGAAGCTCGTGGAAGGGGAGGTGGAGCGCCAGGGCTTCCTCGACGGTGCCTCCATGGCGGCCGCCTTCAACCTGTTGCGCTCGAGCGATCTCGTGTGGCACTACGCGATCGAGAGCTTCCTGCTCGGCAAGACCCCCCGTGCGTTCGACCTCCTGTACTGGAACGCGGACTCCACCCGGTTTCCGGCCCGCCTGCTGTTCGACTACCTGCGGGGCATGTACCAGGAGAACCGTCTCGCCGCCCCGGGCGGGTTCGAAGCGCTCGGCCAGCCGATCGATCTCGCCGACGTGCGCATCCCCGTGTACCTCCAGGCGGCGCGCCAGGATCACATCGCGCCGGCCGCTTCGGTCTACAAGGCGATGAATCTCTTCTCCGGCCCCCGGCGCTTCGTCCTCGCCGGTTCCGGACACATCGCGGGGGTGGTCAATCCGCCGCACAAGGGCAAGTACCAGCACTGGATCAACCCCGGGCGCCGGCGGCCCCGCTCGCTGGACAATTGGCTGCAGGGGGCGGAGGAGCATCCCGGATCCTGGTGGCCCGACTGGCACCGGTGGATGTCGAGGCGCTCGGGCCGGCGGGGGGCGGGGGGCCCCGCGGGGCGCGGGGGGTTGTGGGGGCGCTCGGGCCGGCGGGTGGCGGCGCGCGGGCCGGGAGACGGCGGTCTCGCGCCGATCGAGCCGGCTCCCGGGTCGTACGTCCGCGTGCGGTGCGACACGTGAGCCGCGCCGACTCGTGCTTCTCTCCCGGCCGCCGCCCCGGCGGCGGGGAGTCTTTCCGCAATTCGGCCACCACCGGAGCCAGCTCGGGAGGCTGTCCATGAAGATCAAGATCGACATCGACTGCTCGCCGGAAGAGGCGCGCGCGTTCCTCGGATGGCCGGATGTCGCGGATTTCCAGCGCGCCGCCATGGAGCAGATGCACCGTCGCGCCTCGGAGTACCTCGATACCCTGGAGCCGGACAAGCTCGCGAAGATGTTCATGCCGGCGGGCATGGAGGCGTGGGATGCGATGCAGCGGACCTTCACGCGGTTCGCTGCGGGCGCGGCGGGCGGCAAGCCGGATCGGGAGTGATCGAGCGGCGCGGCGGCCGCCGCCTCTTCGGCCGCGCGGCGCGATGGTCCCTCCGGGTCCGGATTCGCGGCCGGGTCGTCATCCGGCCGACGTGCTGACGAACGCGACCCCCACCACGACGAGGCCGACGCCGGCGAGCACCCTTGCGGTGATGCGCTCGTCGCCGAACGCGGCCGAGACGAGCAGCGTGAACACCGGATAGGTCCCGACGATCGGCGAGACGATGACCACACGGCCGAGCATGAGGGCGGCGAAGAGCAGACCGATCCCGCCCGCGATGCACACCCCGGTAATGCAGAAGTAGCCGACCCCGGCCGGTGGCAGCTTCCGCGGCCACCGTCCCCGGCGCAGGCGATAGGTCGCGGCCAGAATCGCGAGCGAGACCGCGAACGAGCAGAATGCGGCCATGGACGCGTTCGGCAGGAGCTCCATGCCGACCTTTCCGGCTGCGTGGCCGAGCCCCCGGATGACGGCGGTGGCGGTCGCGAACGCCAGCGCCGCGACCACCAGCCGCTGGCGGCGGCTTCCGCGCGGCGCCCACGAGAGGGCCACGATCCCGGACACGCTGAGGAGGGTGCCGGTCGCGATCGCGAGGGTGAGCCGTTCACCGAGGAATGCGATGGCGAGGGCCGCCGCGAACATTGGCGCAGTCGCCGCGAAGGTCGATGTCACGGTCGCGCCGGCCCGCGCGTACGCCTCGTTCGCGAGGTACATGGAGAGGGACGGCTGGATGATGCCGATCACCACGAAGACCCAGAATCCGGCCGTGAACCAGTCCTCGGCGCGCATCCACCACGGCGCGAGCAGGAGATAGACGCCGAAGCAGGTTCCCACCGCGACGACGGCTCCCGCCAGCGGATCGACGTGGGCGAGACCGCGCTTCGCCGCCACGCCGGAGCCCCCGAACGCGACCGCCGAAGCAACGGAAATCAGGACCGGAAGGAGGGACTCGGGGGGGATCGCCGTCCTCCTGACGCCCGGTCGAAAAGGGCCATATTCCTATGAACGGGCGGAGCTTTCGCCCACGCCGGGAGCAGGGGCGCATGCTATCCTGCCGATGGTCCGAATGCGAGCAAGCGAGGGCGAGAAGGTACCCATGAGCACATCCGAAACCCGACTTCGAAGCCAGCTCTGGTTTCACGATCTTGGCGACCCCGACAACACCGCCATCCATATCGAGCGCTACATGAATTTCGGGATCACCCGGGAGGAGCTCCAGTCGGGCAGCCCCATCATCGGCATCGCCCAGTCGGGAAGCGATCTCTCGCCCTGCAACCGCGTGCACCTGCGGCTCTCGGAGCGGGTGCAGGCCGGGATCCGGGCGGCGGGCGGGGTACCGCTCGAGTTTCCGGTTCACCCGATCCAGGAGACCGGCAAGCGGCCCACCGCGGCGCTCGACCGCAACCTCGCCTATCTCGGGCTGGTCGAGGTGCTGCACGGATACCCGCTCGACGGCGTGGTCCTCACCACCGGATGCGACAAGACGACACCCTCGCAGCTCATGGCGGCGGCGACGGTCAACATCCCGGCCATCGTGCTATCGGGCGGACCGATGCTCGACGGCTGGTACAAGGGCCGGCTCACCGGCTCCGGGACGATCCTCTGGGAGGCGCGCAAGCTCTACGCGGCCGGGGAGATCGATTACGAGGAGTTCATCGAGATGGTGGCCTCGTCGGCGAAGTCGGACGGTCACTGCAACACGATGGGCACCGCGTCCACGATGAACTCCCTCGCGGAGGCGCTCGGGATGGCCCTTCCCGGATGCGCGGCAATCCCCGCCCCGTACAAGGAGCGGGGGCAGGTCGCATACCGGACGGGACGGCGCATCGTCGAGATGGTCCGCGAAGACATCACCCCGTCGAAGATCATGACCCGCGAGGCGTTCGAGAACGTCATCGTCGCCAACTCCGCAATTGGCGGGTCGACCAATGCGCCGATCCACGTCAACGCCATCGCCCGCCACGTCGGCGTGCCGCTCGCCATCGACGATTGGCAGCGGATCGGGCACCGGATCCCGCTGCTCGTGAACATGCAGCCGGCCGGAAGCCATCTCGGCGAAGGGGATTTCCGGGCCGGCGGGGGGGGCGCGGGGGGGGGGGGGGGGGGGGGGGCGGGTTGCCGGCGGTCATGGGGGAGCTGCTGCGGGCCGGCAAGCTTCACGCCGACGCCGTCACCGTGAACGGGCGGACCGTCGGTGAGAACTATTCGGGCTCGCAATCGGAAGACACGGACGTGGTCCGCCCCTTCGATCGGCCACTCAAGGAAGATGCCGGGTTCGTCGTGCTCAAGGGAAATCTCTTCGATGCGGCCATCATGAAGACGTCGGTCATCGACGAGACCTTCCGCCGGCGCTATCTGGAGCGTCCCGGGCAGGAGAACGTCGTGGAGGGACGCGCGATCGTCTTCGACGGCCCGGAGGACTATCACCGTCGCATCAACGACCCGTCGCTCGAGGTCGACGAGGGCTGCTTCCTCGTCATTCGCGGGTGCGGCCCGGTGGGGTATCCCGGCTCGGCGGAGGTGGTCAACATGCAGCCGCCCGACGAGCTCATCAAGCGCGGGATCCGGGAGCTCCCGACGATTGGCGACGGGCGTCAGAGCGGAACCTCCGGGAGCCCGTCCATCCTGAATGCCTCGCCCGAGTCCGCGGTGGGGGGCAGCCTCGCCGTCCTGGAGACGAACGACGTCATCCGCGTGGACCTCGAGGCCGGGTCCATCGACATGCTGGTTCCCGACGAGGAGCTCGAGGCGCGCCGCCGGCGTCTCACCCCCCCGGACCTTCCGAACCATACTCCGTGGCAGGAGATATACCGGGCCCATGTGGGACAGCTCGCGGACGGCGGGGTGTTCGACATCGCCACCAAGTACCAGGACGTGAGGCGGTTCGTGCCCCGTCCCTCCCACTAGCCGCCTGCGGCGCCCGGGTCGGCATCGGTACGAGGCGAAGCGAGCGGGTCCGTCTTGATGGAGTGGCTGGTCGAGTTCGGCAAGTGGTTCGTCGTCGTCGCCCTGGTGCTTGGCGGGCCGCCGTTCTATCGGCACTTCTTCTCGCACGGAAGCGCGGTGCGCCGGAAGCTGACCCGCTCCGAGCGGCGCGTCCGACAGTTGCGGGAGGTCACGGAGCGCTTCGAGCGCCTCCAGGTCGAGCAGCGTTCGGTCGAGGCGCGGCAGGCGGCCCTGGATCGGGACGATCTCGAGCACCTGGCGATGCTGCAGCAGGTCTGCATCGGCCTCGTCGCGCATGCCGAAGCGGAGCGGCTCGCTCCCGGTTCGACGGGGCTCGAACGGGATCTCGAGGCGTTGCTCGACGCCGCCGCGTCGCTCGGGGACGAGTACACCCGCAGCGCTTCGCTCGGCCACATCCTGGAGGTCTACGTTCAGGCCGGCCTCTTCGAGCAGGCCAGAAGCCACGCCAGATGGGTGACCGACGCCACGGTCCGGGACCGGCTCGTGTCCGATCCGAACCTTGCGCCCCTCCTTCGCCCGGAGGGCCCGGCCCCCCTGCTCCTGCGCACGCCGGAAAGAAGTCCGGCACCGGTCGAACCGTCTCCCTCGCCCTCTCGAAATACCGCCGACTGACCCGAACGCATCCTCGCGGCTGGCCCGGGCCGCGCGCGCTGCGCGGACACGACGCCGCGACTCCGGCGCCGGCAGTTTGAACCTGGTCAGGTTTCTGGTCTACTATTTGGTCATGATCAAAGTCAACATCGCCGACGCGAAGACCCATCTCTCCCGCTATCTCGACGTTGTGGAGAGAGGCGAGACGGTCGTCGTCTGCCGGCGCAATGTACCGATCGCGGAAATTCGTCCCGTTCCCGGGCCGCGGACGGAAGAGCGTCCGATCGGAATCGATCGCGGAATGGTCGTTCCGTCCGAGTTCTTCGAGCCGCTCCCGGGCGAAGTGCTCGATGCATTCGAAGGCGGCAGCGAGTCCGGGTGAAGGTCCTGCTCGATACCTGCACGTTCCTGTGGCTGGCGGCTGACGACCCGCGCTTGACCCCGACGGCGCGGTCGGTCGTTCGGAACCCGGAAAACGAGGTCTACCTCAGCTCTCTCTCGGCGTGGGAGATCGCGATCAAGCATCGCCTGGGACGCTTGCCGCTGCCGGAGCCGCCGGCACGCTACGTGGTGAGCCGGCGCAACTGGCTGCAGCTCGAGCCGCTCTCCTTCGACGAGGCGTGCGCCGCGCACGAGGCGCTTCTGCCGCCGTACCATCGTGATCCCTTCGACCGTGGACTCGTCTCCCAGGCCATCCTGAACGGGATGACGATCGTCACCCCCGATCCCGCGATCGCTTCGTATCCCGCGCCCGTCCTCTGGTAGGGTCCGGCGCCGGACCCCTCCTTCCCTCCCGCGGATTCCTCGGGGCGGAACGAACGGCCGTGCTGCCCGCGAGGACGCGCGGAACCGCCACGGTGGAGCGCGACCCGGGAAAGGGGACCGTCCGGGGAGCGCTGCGGGACGAAGGCCGGTCGGGATACTTGCGCAAGCGAGTCGGAAACGCTCGCGGGTACCAGCCGTCCCGGGCGAATTGCCGAGCTCGGGCCAAGTTTCGATAATGCAGGGATTGGATGGCCTCCCTGGCGCGGAAGTCCGGGGCGGTGGTGAATGTGCGGAAAAGAGGTGGCGAAATGACGGAACTCAAGGTCGGTCTGGTCGGTGCGGGGTGGATGGGCAAGGCCCACTCCATGTCGTACCGGACTGCGCGGCTCGCATTCGGCGGAAAGCCGGTGGCCGCCGCGCTGGAAGTCGTCGCGGATGCGAACGAGGAGATTGCGGCACGCGCCGCCGCCGAGATGGGATTCCGGCGTCACGCGCGCGACTGGCGCGAGGTGGTCGAGGATCCCGGGATCGACATCATCGACATCACCACCCCGAACGACCTGCATTTCGACATCGCCATGGCCGCGATCGCGGCCGGAAAGCACATCTACTGCGAGAAGCCGCTCACGAACGACGTGGTTACCTCGTACGAGATGGCGGAAGCGGCCGAGAAGGCGGGCATCACCACCATGGTCGGCTTCAACTACATCAAGAATCCGGTTCAGTTCCTCGCGCGAAAGCTGATCGAGGAAGGAGAGATTGGCTCCGTCACCTATTACCGCGGTCAGTTCAACTCGGATTTCCTCGCCCGTCCCGACATACCGTTCTCGTGGCGCAACGAAAAGGCGCGAGCCGGGTCCGGCGTGATCGGCGACGTGGGCGCCCACTGCTTCGCCTACTTCCGGCACCTGGTGGCCGAGCCGATCGAGGAGGTGATGTGCGACCTTCGCATCGAGATCGGCGAGCGTCCGCGGCCCGCGGATGAAGGGGCCTTCAGCCAGGATGCCGAGGGTGGCGAGGAAATGTTGCGGGTCGACACCGACGACGTCGCGACCGTCCTCATTCGGTTCGCGGGCGGCACGACCGGCCACATGGAGATGAGCCGGGTGGCGCGGGGGCGACGGATGGAGGTCGGGTACGACGTGACGGGCTCCGAAGGCGCGCTCCGCTACCAGTACGACCGGCTCAACGAGCTCCAGGTCTATCGCGAAACGGGGCCGCAGGAGACCAGGGGGTTCCAGCGGATCGAGATGGGGCCGACGGATCCGCGCTATGCGGCGTTCTTTCCGGTGCCCGGAATCGGGGCCGGCTACAACGACTTCAAGGTGATCGAGGCCCAGGCGTTCCTCGAGGCGATCGTGGCCGGCGAGCCGGGCTATCCCGACTTCCGGTTCGGGGCGGAGGTCCAGCGCCTGGTCGATGCGTGCATGCTCTCGGACGCCGAGGGTCGCTGGGTGAAGGTCTCCGAGGTGGGGCCCTGAGCCCCTGAGGCGGTGCGTCAGTCGGCGGCCCCGGCCGGCGCGAACGCGGGCGGGCGCCGCCGGCCGGGCCGCAGCAGGCAGGCCGCGGGGGGGGGGCCCTGAGCCCCGGGGGCGGTGCGTCAGCCGCCGGCCCCGGCCGGCGCGACCGCGGGCGGGCGCCGCCGGCCGGGCAGCAGCAGGCAGGCCGCGGTGGCGCCGATTGCCGCGATGCCGAACCACACGTACAGCACTTCGAAGTTCCCCCGCGTATCGAATATCCAGCCGGCAAGCATGACGGTGATCCCGGCGGCGCCGAGGGCCAGCACGAACCTGGCCCCGAAGGCGAAGGCGCGCCAGCGTATCGGGGTGTAGTGCGCGATCAGCATGTTTTCCGCCGCGGAGTAGGAAAGATTGAAGCTCAGCACGAGCAGCGCGACGACGAGGAGGGGCAGGTCCGCCAGTGAGGTGATGACGAACAGCAATGGCACCTGCAACCCCCAGAACACGAAGTAGATGGCGCGCGCCGAGAAGCGGTCGGCAAGCCAGCCGCCGAGGATGCTGCTGGCCGACGCCGTGCCGGAAATGATGCCGACGAACAGCCCGATCTCGGTGTAGCTGACCGCAAGCTCCGGTCCGAGTCCCATCTCGAACAGCTTCGGCATGGTATTGGTGAGGCCGGCGTAGACGAACCCCGTGCACGCCATGGTGAAGGTGAGCACGACGAAGATCCGGTACACGGCGCTTCGATCCGCCGCTTCCGGCGCCGGCATCCGGTCGGTCTTCGCATCCGACACCCAGCCGCGCCGCCACGCGAACAGGAGGGCGATTCCGGCCAGGAGGGACAACACGCCGGGGATGATGAAGGCGGCCCGCCACGACACGAAGTCGATCATCACCCCGACGAACACCGGTGCCACGGCGTTTCCGACGTTGCCGAAGACCGCGTTGATGCCGAGGGTCATGCCTCGCTTTCGGGCCGAGGCGACGATCCAGGCGATCCCCACCGGGTGGTAGATCGCCGCGAAGAGACCGATCAGGGTCAGTCCGACGAACAGCATCTCCGGGCCGTCCGCGAGGCCGGTCACCACCGTGCCGATCCCGACTCCGATGAAGAAGACCACCATCATCCCCGCCACGCTCCACCGGTCGCCGAGCCAGCCGGCGGGCAGCGCGGCGACCCCGAACAGGATGAGCCCGAGGCTGGAAAGGCTCAGCAGCTCGCCGTACGGAAGGCCGAACACCTGAGGAAGGTGCAGCACCGCGGTGGCATAGAGCACCGTGCACAGGTGGGTGCACGTGTGACCCGCATTGGAGAATGCGATCGAGGTACGGTATCTGGCCGGCGCGTTCACTGCAGGGTCGGGTTCCGGGACGCGACCGGCGGGCGGTATGCCGGAGGAACGTTCACCGGACGATCTTATCCGAGCCGCCGACTCACCGCGTGTCCGCGCCCACGAGGCCGGCGCGGGCGCCGCGAAGCCGCCGCACCGAGGGCTGGGTCACGGCCACGATCAGGACCACCGCCCCCAGCAGGGCGGCGTTGATCGCGGCGGCGGTGGGGGGCGAGGTCGCGTTCGCGACCGCACCGCCCAGCAGCCCTCCGAGCGGGATCAGGCTGAAGCAGATGCCGTGCATTCCCATTACCCGCCCGCGGAGCCGGTCCGGCACCGCGAGCTGCATCACGGTCATCGACGAGACCAGGAACATCGCGGTGAACATGGCGGCGAACACCGAGCAGACGACCGCGAGCGGATAGCCGGCCGGGTGTCCGGACAGCAGCGCCACGCAGACGTTGAAGGCGAGGAACGAGAGGGCGGCGCACCCGAGCGACGCCAGCATGAGCCGTCCCAGCCGCGGGCTTCGCTGCAGGGTCGCGACCATCAGGGTTCCGGTGACCGAGCCGATTCCGGTGGCGGACAGCATGAAGCCGAACCCCGCTTCGCCCACTTCGAGCAGGCGCGCGAACGCGGGCATGAGCTGCACGTAGGAGATGCCGAAGAACGTGGTCGCATAGGTGAGGAGGATCAAGGTGAGGAAGAGCCGCTCGGCGGCGATGAAGCGCAGGCCGTCCAGGAACTCCCGCCCGGAGTGGCCCGCCGGCGGGCTCGCCTCCTTCGCCGGTGCGAAGGTCGCCATCACCACGGCCATGGTGGCGAACCCGGCCGCGCCGAGCGCGAAGACGACCCAGGTGTCGCTGAGCGCGATGATGACGCCGCCCAGGGCGGGCAGGAACATGCGGGTGCCCTGCCAGAGCATGGCGTTGAGGGCGACCGCGCTCATCATGTGCTTGCGCCCGATGAGGCTCGGGAAGAACGCCATCCGGGCCGGGAAGTCGAAGCCGACGATGAGGGCGATCGTCCCCGCGATGGCGAGCACGTGCCACACCGCCACCACCCCGGAGCCGTCCAGGGCGGCGAGAAGGGCGAGCAGCGCCGCGGTGAAGAGCGAGGTCGCGATGAGCATCCGGCGCCGGTCCACCCGGTCGGCGATGACCCCGCCCGCGAGCGAGGCGATGATGGTCGGAATCGAGGAGGCGGCGCCCAGGAACCCGAGCTGCAGCGGCGAGCCGCTCAGCTCGTAGACGAGCCACCCCTGGCCCATGATGAGGAGCTGGAACGCCCCCACCGAGGCAACCGAGCCGAACCAGTACCGCCGGAAGGGCGGACCGCGGAGCGCCGCGAAGCGGGCGGCGAAACCCGCGCCGAGTCGTGTCCGCTTCACGGAGCACCCGCCGCCGGATTCGCGCCGGCGGGCGGGCGCAGCAGGTTGCATAGTGGCTCGCCGCGCTCGAGACGGAGCAGGTTCTCGACGATCACCGTCCAGCGGCGCTCGAGGAGGCGTGCGCTCCAGCCCGAAGCGTGCGGCGTCATCACCACGTTGGCGAGGGTCTCGAACGGGAAGCGGGACGGCAGGCAACGCTGCCCGCGGCCGCCGGACGGATCCGGGTACCGGTACCAGGTGTCGATGACCGCGCCCCCGATGGTCCCGTCCCGGCAGGCGGCGTAGAGCGCCTCCTCGTCGACGATGGGGCCGCGCGACACGTTCACCACCACCGCGGCGGCGCCGAGCCTGGCGAGGCGCCGGGCGTCGATGAGGCCGCGAGTGGTCTCGGTCAGCGGGCAGGTGATCACCAGGTAGTCGACCGCGGGGAGCATGTCGTCGAGGCGGTCGATGCCGGCAAGGTCGCCGACGAGCTCCGCTCCGGGACCGGACCGGTCCGGCGAGCGGGTGCGGGCGGCCATCCGCACCCCGAACGGGGCGAGGCGCCGGGCGGTGGCCCGCGCGATGCGCCCGTAGCCGACGAATCCCACCGTCTTGCCGTGGAGCTCGCCGTGGAGGGGGGCGCCGAGCGCGAAGCCGTCCCGCCACTCTCCGCGCCGCAGGCCCGAATCCATGCGGGCGATACGGATCTCGCGCTCGAGGAGGGCGGCGACGATGTACTCCGAAATCCCGATCTCGTGTTCGTACACGTTGCACACGGCGCAGCCCGCCGGCACCGCGTCGAGATCGACAGCGTCGAATCCCGCTCCCGGAAGCTGGAGGAGCCGCAGGCGGGGGGCAGGAGGCAAGTCCGCCGTCCAGTATTGGGTAACCGCCGCATCCGCGACCGCGAGGCGGCTCGCGAGGACGTCCGGCGGGTCCGAATGGCGGCCCGGGGTGACCGTCCATCCCGGCCCGAGCCGTTCGGCGGCGGAGGCGCCCTGCGTCTCGTCGCAGCCGTCGAGAATGAGGAGGTTCATGCCGCCGCCCGCGCCTCGAGGAACTCCGCGAGCACCCTTCCGGTGTGGCCGACGGGGGCCACGTGGGCGATCTGGTCCGGGGTTCCTTCCGCCACGATCCGACCGCCCTCGTCGCCACCCTCCGGTCCGAGGTCGACGATCCAGTCCGCTGCGGCGATGACGTCGAGGTTGTGCTCGATCACGATGACGGTGTGTCCGGCCGCCGCGAGCCGATGCAGGACCCGGACGAGCTTCTCCACGTCCGCCATGTGCAGTCCGACCGTCGGCTCGTCCAGGAGGTACACGGCGTGGTTGCGCCGCGCCCGCGGGGCATCGCTCGGCCGCGCCTTCGCGAGCTCGGTGACCAGCTTGAGCCGCTGCGCCTCGCCGCCGCTGAGAGAAGGGCTCTGCTGCCCGAGCCGCAGGTAGCCGAGCCCCACTTCGCGCAGCAGGAGGAGCGCGTGGTGCACGCGCGGATGGGCGGGAAAGAACTCCACCGCCTCGTCCACCGTCATGTCCAGGATCTCGCCGATGCTCTTCCCGCGGAAGCGCACCCCGAGCGTCTCCCGGGTGAAGCGCGCCCCGTCGCACTCCTCGCAGGGAACCCGGGCGTTGGGCAGGAAGCTCATCTCGACCTTCCGCTCGCCCTGCCCGCCGCACGCCGGGCAGCGCCCGCCGCCCGCCGCCTCGCCGGTATTGAAGGAGAACCGGCTCGCCGACCAGCCGCGCAGGCGCGCTTCGGTCGTCTCCGCGAAGATGCGGCGCACGTGGTCCCAGATCTTGAGGTAGGTGACCGGGCACGAGCGCGGGGTCTTGCCGATGGGGGTCTGATCGACCTCGAGGACCCGGGTGACCGGCGCGACGCCTGCGATCCCGTCGCATCCGGGCCCGATGCCGGCTCGGGCGGGCTCCGCTCCGTTGCCGGTTCCGGCTTCATCGACGGGCCGGCCGGACGCTCCGCGCACCGCGCCTTCGAGGCCTTCGCGCAGCACCTCGCGGACCAGGGTGCTCTTGCCGCTGCCGCTCACCCCGGTCACGCAGACGAGCCGGCCGAGCGGGAAGCGTGGGCAGATGCCCTTGAGGTTGTGCCGGCGGGCGTTCCTCCCCTCGAGCCATGCCTGCCCATCGCCGCCCGCGAGGCGTACCGGATGCTCGCTGCGCAGCGGCGGAGGCGGCCGCGCGAGCCAGCGCCCGGTCACCGAACGGCGCGCGCGCCTTACGCGCGCGAGGGGGCCGGCCGCCACCACCTCCCCGCCTCCCGCGCCCGCGCCGGGTCCGAGGTCCACCACGTGCTCGGCGCGCCGGATCGTCGCCTCGTCGTGCTCCACCACCACCACCGTGTTGCCGTGCGCGCGCAGGTGGTCGAGCGCGTCGAGAAGCAGGGAGTTGTCCCGCGGATGAAGCCCGATGGTGGGCTCGTCGAGTACGTAGCACACCCCGCGGAGGTTGGAGCCGAGCTGCGCCGCGAGCCGGATGCGCTGCGCTTCGCCGCCGCTCAGGGAGGGGGCGGAGCGATGCAGGGACAGGTACCCGAGGCCCACCTGCAACAGGAAGTCGAGCCGCGAGCGAAGCTCTGCGAGGAGGTCTCCGGCGATCGCCTCGTCCCTTCCCGCGAGGGCGAGTCCTTCCACCCAGGCGCGGGCGGCCGCGATCGAGAATCGTCCGACCTCGCCGATGGACCGCTCCCGGAAGCGAACTGCGCACGCTTCGGGCCGGAGGCGGTCTCCGTCGCATGCGCCGCAGGGAACCCCACCCTCCGTCGCAGCCCCGTCCGGCAGCTCCTCGCGCTCGTACTCCGCGACGGTTCGAGGTTCGCTCGGAGGCCGGTTTCGCACGGCCTTGCGCCGGCGCCGGCGACCGCGGGCGGTCGCCGCGGCGGGGGCGGGCGCGGGCGGGTCGAGTGCCCGGCCGCGGGCGCCGCCGCGGGCGGGGTGCCCGGGCGGCGGGGGCGGTCGCGGTCGGCCCGCCTCCCGTGCCCCGGCAGCGCGGGCACCACCCGTGCCGCGAGTTGAACGAGAAGAGCCGCGGGTCGAGCTCGTCGAAGCTTCGCCCGCATCCGGCGCACGCGCGCGCCGTCGAGGAGCGGAGGTGCCGGCATGCCGCCCCGCCCCCGGCGCCGGCGCCGTCCGTCGAGTCGCGGCGTCCCCGGCATGCGGCCCCGCCGCCCCCTTCCTCGTCCCGCTCGGTCACGATCACCGCGGATCGACCCAGCTCGAAGGCGGTGTCGAGGGCGGTGCGCAGCTCCGTCT
>MKWU01002614.1_pt1 | contig 26270 bp, 23 predicted proteins | sample 809101 | NCBI WGS metagenome assembly MKWU01 (sample SAMN05860141, study PRJNA318959) | sponge metagenome | host: Aplysina aerophoba | place: Slovenia: Piran, Adriatic Sea, Gulf of Piran | collected 2013-05-07 | reverse complement strand
CGCCCGCCGCGAGCCCTCCCCGCGAGTATAGGGCGCGCGAGCCCATTCGCGCGCCCCGCCAGCGGCGGGGCGCGCCGCCGCCTCTGCTATACTGCGTCGTTGTCCCATCTCTTCTGGCTGCGGAAGTGGCGGAACTGGCAGACGCGCAAGCCTCAGGAGCTTGTGGGCTTCGGCTCGTGGGGGTTCAAATCCCCCCTTCCGCACCAATCCCCGGCGTCCGTCGCGCGGCGCAGAGAGGAGCTTGGTTCAATGGCAGGTCGCACCTTCGCGGCGGTATCGGCAGCATGTCTCGCGGTCGTCTTGCTCGGCTCGCCGGCGGCGGCGCAGGACAACCCGGCGGTGGTGCTGGACACTAGCATGGGCGCCATCACCATCGAGCTCTTCGAGGAGCAGGCCCCGATCAGCGTGGCCAACTTCCTCTCCTATGTCGACGAGGGGCACTACGACGGCGTCATCTTCCATCGGGTCATCCAGGGCTTCATGATCCAGGGGGGGCGGTTCACCCCGTCGATGAGCCCCCGGGCGACCCGGGCCCCGATCCGCAACGAGGCCGCCAACGGCCTCGACAACGACCGCTACACGGTGGCCATGGCCCGCACCTCCGAGGTCGACAGCGCCACCGATCAGTTCTTCATCAACACCGTCGACAACGCCTTCCTGAACCACCAGGTGCGCGACTACGGCTATGCCGTCTTCGGGCGCGTCGTCGGCGGCACCGACGTCGTCGACCGGATCGAGTCGACGCCGGTTTCCAACGCGGTCCCGAACGAGCCGGTCGTCATCGAGTCGGCACGGCGGCGGTAGCCCGCGCCCAGGACCGGACCCTGCGATGGGTGCCCCGAGCCGTCGGTGTGCGTCCCGGCTGGCGATGGCGGCGATTCTGGTGGCCGCCACCGCCGGTGCCGCGTCTGCCGGACAGTGGTTCCGGGACGGCCAGCGGCTGCCGGACCAGCCGTGGAGCAAGTCGGAGGGCGCCTTCGGCGCGATGATCGTCCTCTCGGACGAACCCGAGGAGTTCCTGGCCCGCTGGTCGCGCCCCACGCCCGGCGTCTCCATCCGCGCCACGGGCTCCGTTCGGCGCGGGGTGCCCCTGGCGCCGTTCGTCCTGTTCATCGGCTGCCGCGAGGGTGCGGCAGGCGTCTGCTCCGCCTCGTTCGATCTCGAGGTGCTCAAGCCGGACGGCACCAGCTTCTTCCGCACGGACCGCCTCGAGCTGTGGCGCGGCAAGCCGGCGCCGCCGGCCGGTGCCCTCGGCCTCTCGATCGGCTACGCGGAGATCGAGCTCGGTCCCGGCGATCCGCTCGGACGCTACGTCGTGCGGGCGAACGTCCGCGACGAGTTCGCCGGGATCACGCTGCCCCTGGAGCAGACCTTCAACGCGATCGGCACGGTGCGAACCGTGATCGGCAGCGGCGCGCCGGGCCTGTCCGACGGCGAGGTCAACAACCCGTACGGCGTGGTCATCGGCCCGGACGGCGCGCTCTACTTCTGCGATCTCGACAACCAGCGCATCCGCCGCCTCGATCTTGCGTCGGGCGAGACGACGACGGTGGCCGGCAACGGCGAGCGCGGCTACGCGGGGGACGGCGGGCCGGCGACCGAGGCGTCGCTGAACATGCCGCACGAGATCCAGTTCGACGCGGAGGGCCACCTCTACATCGTCGAGCGGGACAACCACGCCGTCCGCCGCGTCGACGCCGAAACCGGCGTCATCTCGACCGTGGCGGGAACCGGGGTCGCGGGATTCTCGGGTGACGGCGGGCCCGCCGCGGCAGCGCAGCTCAACCGCCCCCACAGCATCGTCTTCGATCCCGACGGACGGCTGCTGATCTGCGACATCGGCAACCACCGGATGCGCCGCGTCGACCTGGACACGGGACGCATCGAGACGTTCGCCGGCACCGGGGAACGGGCCCCGACCCCCGACGGCGCGCCGCTCGCGGGCACGCCGCTCAACGGACCGCGCGCCATGGCACTCGATCCCGCGGGCAACCTGTACCTCGCGCTCCGCGAGGGCAACGCCATCTACCGCATCGACCTCGAGCGGGAGACGATTCACCACGTCGCGGGCACCGGCGAGCAGGGCTACGAGGGCGACGGCGGCCCGGCGCGGCAGGCGACCCTCGCCGGCCCCAAGGGGCTCGCCTACGCGCCCGACGGTGCGCTCTACGTCGCCGACACGGAGAACCACGTCATCCGCCGCATCGACCTCGCAACCGGTGTCATCACGACCGCGCTCGGCACCGGCGAGCGCGGGGACGGACCGGAGCCGGAGCCCCGGCGGTGCCGGATGAATCGGCCGCACGGCATCTGGGTGGACGAGGCGGGCGCACTCTACGTCGGCGACAGCGAGGCTCACCGCATCCGCGTGCTACGCTGAGCCGCACGGACAGGTCGCTCCGCGGTAGCCCCGGAGCCGCCGCGGTGGAGCGGCTCCCTGTTGCAGGCAGCCCTCGGAGGCTCAGCGGCCCGGCCCGGGGCCGGACGACGAGGCGTCGGACGGGGGCTCGATCGCGAACGGCACCGCGGCCATCGTCGTGTCCCACAGAATGGCCAGCTTCCCGCCCGTGGCGCTCATGTCCAGGAACAGCCACGTGAGCTGATCGACCGACCACGGTAGCGTCGTGAGCTCCATCGGCACCCGCACTACGTCCTTGTCGGGCGTGTAGCCGTACGCGCCCCAGAGCTCCTCCGTGTTCGTCGGATCGAAGCGTCGTTGCGGCTGCCAGTTCGACACGATCAGCGTCCAGTCGTCCGGCGCCAGATCGATGAACATCGAGTAGCCGCCCGGCGCAACCCGGACGCCGCCCATCACGAGCGTCGCCTGGGTCATCAGATAGGTCGACACGTCGGCGCCCGCCCTCCAGACCGGGGCCTGGCGGTTCAGCCACCTGCCGTACGTGGAGCCGGAGCCCCAGAGCTCCCGGCCGCGCTTGATCGGCCGGCCGTAGCTCACCTCGATCCACTTGCCGCCCACGTAGTACGGCGTACGGGCGCCTTCGTAGCGGCCCCCGACCTCGGTCGACGCCAGGCCGTCGGGGCTCGGCGCGCGTTGCTGGGCCATGACCATCGCGCCCGTCGCGACCGTCAAAATCCCGCCGAGCAGGATCGTGTGTCTTGCAGTCATCGCCGTCCCCTTCATCGCCGTCCCTTCCCGCAGGCCCCGTCGTGCCTGCGCTCATCCCTTCGGCACCGCCGGCGGCCATCCCTCGCCCCAACGGATCTTCCGGGCGGCGCGATAGCGCGCCCTCTCCCTCCGGGTCACCACTTCCTCGCGCACGCCGGCAACGGTGCACAGCCGCAGCCGGCGGCGCCGCGGCTCGGCTGACGGTCGGCGCAGAACACGGCCCGCGCAGGGATCGGGTTCCGCGCGGGTCAGTGCCACATAAGCGTACTTCTCGTCCTCATAGGCCAGACGCCCCTCCTTGAGGCGCCGCTGCAGGCTCGAGCGGCTCACGCGGACGGCGAAGTGGCACCAGTCGTCCGCGGCGAGCGGACAGGCCCCGCCGTGGGGACACGGAGCCGCGACGCGCGCCCCGCGTCCGATCAGGCGCTCCCGGGCCCGGAGCACGCGGGCCGCGCCCGCCGGAGTGCCCGGCTCGATCAGGACGAGCGCCCCCGCCGTCACGTCCCACGCGGCGTCGATCGCCCGGTCGCGTGCCGCGGCCGGCATCTCCCCCAGCACGTACGCCAGCAGCACCAGGTCGTGCGATCCGGCCTCGCGGGCACGGGTGACGTCGCGCTCGCACCAGATCTGGCGGACGTCTTCTCCCGCCGGACAGGCTGCGAGCAACCGGCGGCCAAGTTCGGTCATGCCGGGATCGATCTCGACGTGCGTGGTGCGCCTGAGCTCGGGGAACGTCGGTCTCGCCGCCCAGAGGCCCGGCGCAGGTCCCGCACCGAGCTCCAGGAGGCTCTCCGCACGCAGCGTCGGAGCGCGGCACCGAAGCTCCGCGAGCACCGCACGGCTCGCCTCGAACGTCGACGGCAGCCGTGCCGCCACGTAGGCGAGACGGTCCGCTCGCGAGGCGACCGGGCGCATCGCGGGTCCAGCATGGCGATACGCCGCGCTGAGTCGCGCCGACGCGCGCTTGAGCTCCGCCATCGAAGCTCCTTCCAGCAGCCCGTCGATCGCGCTGCGGAGGGCGAGGCTCAGCGGCCCGTCCGTCTCCTGCATCGTCGTGAGACACTATATGCGTGCCGGGACCGACCGCAGCAACCCCCGCGCACCGACCCCGCGGCGCCGACGACCTGGCCATCGTGCTCACTGGCGGCGGCGCTCGCGCTGCCTACCAGGTAGGCTTCCTCAGGTGGGTCGCCCGGCATATCCCCGACGCCCACTTCCCCATCGTCTCGGGTGTCTCCGCCGGTGCCATCAACGCCGCCTATCTCGCCGCCCACCCTGGTCCGCTGGCGGTCGCGGCCGAGCGGCTGTGCGATCTGTGGAGCCGCTTGACGGCCGACCGGGTCTTCCGCGCCGACGGGCCGTCGCTTGCCGGTCTCGTTGCGCGCTGGGGGATCCGGTTGCTGGCCGGGGGCACGCCCCTGGCGCCGACGGTGCAGGGGCTGGTCGACACCAGCCCGTTGCGAGATACGCTGGCGGGCGTCTTCGACAGCGACCCTGGCGACGGCGCCATCTCGGGGATTGCCGACAACATCGAGGCGGGGCGCCTCTGGGCCCTCGCGCTCGTGACCAGCCACTACGGGACGGGCCATTCCGTCGTCTGGACCCAGGGCCGGGACCTTCATCAATGGGAGCGCGCGGACCGACACAGCCGCAACACCGCCCTGACGCTCGACCACGTGCTGGCGTCCTCCGCGCTGCCGCTCTTCTTTCCCGCCGTGCGGCTGGCGGACGGCTGGCACGGCGACGGAGGCATCCGACTCACCGCCCCCTTCTCGCCCGCCCTGCGCCTCGGGGCCAACCGGGTCCTCGCCATTTCGACGCGCTACGTCGCGGCTGAGGGAACCGGCGGCGACGATGCTCCCGGCCATCCGCCGCCGATGCAGATCGCCGGCCAACTGCTGAACGCCGTCTTCCTGGACGACCTCGACCGTGACGCACAGGAGCTGGAGCGGATCAACCTGCTGCTCCACGACGTTGCCCCCGAGAAGCGGCGAGGCATGCGCGAGGTCGAGCTGCTCGTGATCCGCCCGTCGACCGACCTGTCGCGGCTGGCCGCGGAGTACGAGGCGCACCTGCCGCGCGTCTTCCGGCACCTGGTGCGCGGGCTCGGGTCTCGTGAGATCGCGTCGCCGGACGTGCTGAGCCTGCTGACCTTCGAGCCCGAGTACCTGCGGCGGCTCATCGCCCTCGGAGAAACCGACGCCGCGGCGCGGGCGGACGACATCCGCGCCCTCATCGCCGGCGGCGGCCGGCGAACGGCAGCGAGTGGGACGTCCGCTGCATCGGCGTCCGGAACCTGCGCCCGCGACAAGGCGGAATCGAGGAGGGAGGACCGTGCCGAAGAGCTACGTTGATTTCGAGACCCCTATCGGCAGGATGCGCGTAGTGGGCGACTCGGAGCATGTCGACCGCGTGGACTTGCCGAAGAGCGCGGGCTGCCGGCCCGACCCGTCCTGGAAGGAGGCGCGAGGGAAGCCTCCCGCCGCGCTCGGCGAGGCGCGGCGGCAACTCACTGAGTACTTCGCGGGCAGGCGCCGCGCCTTCGATCTGCCTCTGGCTGCGGGTGGCACGCTGTTCCAGCAACGCGTCTGGGACGCGCTGCGCCGCATCCCGTACGGCGAGACGATCTCGTACGGCGAGCTCGCGCGGCGCATCGGCAGGGGGGGGGGCCCGCCCGCCCCCCGCGCCGGGGGCGCGCGCGCGCGGCGCATGGGCAGGCCGAGGGCCTCCCGCGCCGTCGGTGCCGCGAACGGCCGCAACCCGATCGCCATCGTGGTGCCGTGCCACCGGGTCATCGGCGCCGATGGCACGCTCATCGGATACGGGGGCGGCCTGCCCGTAAAGGAGGCGCTCCTGGCGCTCGAGCGGCGAGCGGCTCAGTGCTGAACACACCTCGGTCCCAGGAGAGCAGCAACTCGAGCCGCGCTACGGGAGGCTGAACGCGACCCACTGGCCGGGGACATCGCGGCCGCCGATCGGCACGACGACGTACTGCTTGCCCTCGTGCAGGTAGGTCATCGGGACGCCGGTGGTGCCGGCCTCGAGCTCCGTCTCCCAGACGACGTCACCGGTTCGCTTGTCGTAGGCCCGGAACCACGGCTCGCCGTAGTTGGTCACGATGCTGAGGGGCATCCCGTCCATGACGCGCCCGCCGGCCTCGATACCGACGTTCGACCCCTCGCCGATGAAGAGGAGCGTCTTCGTCAGAAGCGGGCCGGGGCGGCCGGGAGTGCCGAGTCGCCCCAGATTCAGGTGTGCGATGGCGGGATGGTCGTGCGGACCCCATCCGTTCGGCACCATCCACACGATATCGCCGGTGTTGAGGTCGATGGCGGTGATCCGGCCGTAGGGCGGTTTGAAGAGCGGGAGTCCGCGCGGCCCGCCAATCCACTGGCGCCGGCCCTTGATGAAGGCGAGGTTCGTCCGGTCCGGGTTCCCCTCGAGGATGTCGGCGACGAAGGGCGAGGTGATCGACGGGACGTAGAGGTAGCCGGTCTCCGGATCGACCGCCGCCCCCTGGATATCGGCGCCCCCCTGCGAGCCCGGCAGTTGAATGGTCCCCTGGTTGTCGTTCGGACCGTCTCCCCGGACCGACGGCGGCGTGAACATCGGTCCGATCGTGTAACGCTCGACAATCTCGAGCGCCTCGGCCCGGAGCTCCGGCGTGAAGTCGATCAGGTTCTCGATCGTCGCTCCCTGGCGGTCGAAAGCGGGCGGCTTCGTCGGGAAGGGCTGGGTCGGCGACGTCGCCTCGCCCGGAGTGGACGACTGCGGCACGGGACGTTCTTCAATCGGCCAGACCGGCTCGCCGGTCACGCGGTCGAAGACGAACGCGAACGCCTGCTTCGTGACCTGCACGACGGCCTTGATGTCCCGCCCGTCGACGGTGATGTCGGCCAGGATCGGCGCGGCCGGGATGTCGTAGTCCCACAGGCCGTGGTGGACGAGCTGGTAGTGCCAGATCCGCTCGCCCGTCTCGGCGTCGACGCAGACTATCGACTGCGAGTACAGGTTGTCGCCCGGCCGGTGGCCGCCGTACATGTCGTTCGTGGCAGAAGAGGTCGGCATGTAGACGTAGCCGAGCTCCTCGTCGGCGGCGAAGAGCGACCAGACCGGCGCATGCCCCGAGTACTCCCACGAGCCGTCGCCCCAGGTCTCGGTACCGGGCTCCCCCGCCTGCGGAATGGTGTGGAAGACCCAGCGGAGCTCCCCCGTGCGCACGTCGAAGGCCCGCACGTCGCCACGGATGGCCTCCTTCGTGAAGAAGGTGTCGCCCATCGACTGGCCGACGACGATGACGTCGCGAACGACGGTCGGTGCCCCGCCCCAGCGGTAGCGCGCTCCCTCCGCGAGCCCGGTCTTGAGATCCACGCGCCCCCCGTCTCCGAAGCCGGGGATTGCGGCGCCGGTTGCCGGATCGAGCGCGTAGAGCCACTCGCCGCGGTGGGCGATGATGCGGCGCTCGGTGCCGTCCGTCCAGTAGGCGATACCGCGGTGGCCCGCGCCGCGATAGGCGGCCGGGCGATCTCCGACCGGCTCCTGCACCCAGATCGTCTCGCCGGTGGCCGGGTCCCATGCCTCGACGAGGCCGACCGCGTTCGGCGCGTAGACCACGCCGTCGACCATCAGCGGCGTCGCCCGGTTCGCGTTGCTGTAGGCGAGGTCGGGCGCGGCGGCGAGGATCGAGGGGTCGACGGTCGGGCGCGTCCACGCGACCTCGAGCCGTGCGACGTTCGTGGCGTCGATCTGATCCAGCGGAGAGTATTTCGTCGCGCCGTTCTCGGCGCCGTAGGCGCGCCACTCTCCGTCCGCCGCTCCGTCCTGGGCGAACGCGGGCGGCGCACTCATGGACAGGGCGGCGACGACGACCAGCGTCACGGTGCCGGCGAGCATCTTCTGTTGGCGCATCTCTTCGTTCCTCCGTCGTGGCGCGGACGACGCCTGAGCTGCCTAGGCCGCCGGGGAGCTCACTCGGGCGCCCGGCAACCGCTTGACGATCCCGCTGAAGGTGAGGAGCAGCCGGTCGCCGGCCGTGAGCTGCCCGCGGACGAACGTGAGCGACCGGGTACGGCGGGTCACCTCGCCCGTCGCCTCGACCACGTCGCCGGGTTGCCCGGCCGCGACGAACTCGCAGTTGCAGGTGACGGTTACGCACTTCTCGCCCGGCTGATCCCAGACCGCGGTCAGGCAGAGCACGTAGTCGGCGAACGTCATCAGCATTCCGCCGTGCAGCGTGCCCCCGGTGTTGGCGTGCCGCTGGTCGGAGCGGAACGCGAACGAGATCGCACCCCCGTCGATCCGGTACCCGATGGGCCCGACGAGGTCCTCGAACGGGTCCTCGTAGTCGTAGGTCCGGTAGCCGGGTGGGAGCACGGGGCTCACGGTCGCGGTTGACTCCATTGGCACATGGTAACGAACAACGCCCACGGTCGGCCCGTCAACCCGCGAGGTCGGCGATGCTCTCAGGTCCCGCCAGCCAGTGGTGCGGCGCTTCGCGCGCCAGTGCCTCGCGCGAGAAAGGCCCCCAGAGGATAGCCGCGGTCCGGACCCCAGCGGCCCGCCCGGCGCGGATGTCGTGGGGCGAGTCGCCGACGAAGAGCGCATCGTCCGGCGCGGCTCCCAGGCGCTCGAGGGCGGCGAGCACGGGCGCCGGGTGGGGCTTGTGCTCGGCGACGTCGTCGTACCCGACGAGGACCTCGAAATAGTGATTCAGGCCGCACCGCTCCAGGCCGCGCCGGGCGAGCGCGTGGGTCTTGCTGGTAACCACGGCGAGGCGGATTCCGGCGCCGCGCAGGGCGGCGAGCCCCCGGTCGATCCCGGAGTACGTCCCCAGCAACCGGTCGTGGTGCGCGTCCGTGTAAGTGCGGTAGGTGTCCACCATCCGTGCCGCCTCTTCGTCGTTCCGCGCGAACGCGCGAAGCTGCGTGCGGAGAGGCGTCCCGAAGCCGGCCCGCCAGCGCGTCTCGTCGGGAACCGAGCCGAGGTGCGTGCGCATCGTGTGGCGGAACGACGCCATGATGAGACCGATCGAGTCGATCAGGGTGCCGTCGAGATCGAAGAGGCAGGTTGCGATGCGCGGCGCGTCGGACACGACGCCGGATCATAGCCCACCGCTCGTCGCCTGTCGGCTCCGCTCGGTGCCCAGCCAATCCTGCAGGAGTCCGCGCCTTTCCACGGTGCAGACTCCTGGCCCGACAGCGGATCGCCTCCCGACGGCGAAGCGCTCACGCGGCCACGCCGGCCGCCGCGATGCGGCCCGAGATCTCCCGGAGGCGCAGCCACTGCTGGTAGTAGAGGGGGAGCAGGATGACCGAGTCGCCGAACTGGAAGACGTACATCACGACGGCAAACACGCTGCCGTACTCCGTGGTCGCTTCGGCCGCGGCGCCCACCGAGTAGACCAGCAGCCCCATCATGAACAGCCAGACGACCCCGAAGTTGGCCGCTTCGAGGTCCGAGAGCCGGATGTTCCAGCGCATCAGGTCGCGGAGATGCCGGCCCACCTGCACCGGGTCGCCGCTGCCCACCGCGTCGACCTGCCGCTCGTGCTCGTCGTTGAGCCCCCGGTTGTAGCGCGTCGTCAGCCGGCCCGTCAGGGCGTAGATCGCGGCCGTGATGCCGCCCACGCCGAGGCAGCCGATCGCGATGGTCGGGTTCAGAGCGGACAGGATGAGGATCGTGCCGCCGAATCCCACCGTAACGTTGATCAGGTTCGGGAGCGAGTTCTCGAAGAACTCGACGATCTCGCGCAGCATGCCGAGGCGCGCCGTCAGTTCGGAGGTGCCGCCGCCGGAGTCCCGGCGAACCAGGTCCTCCCCCAGCCGGGCGTAGATCCGCGCGTATGCCCGGCTGTCGACGACGCGACGGGCGGTCGCGATAGCCATGGCCGCGACGCCGAGTCCGCCGAGCTCGTACAGACCGCGAAGCGAATCTCGCAGCACAGCATCGATCGCGCGGCCGATGGCCAGCGGAAACAACGTCCAGGCCACCGCCTCGAGCACGACGAGCGTGAGCGTGAGCGCGAAGCGACCGGCGAAGCGTCTGAGCAGCGCGAGCATCGGCGGGCCTTCCCTCGGTTACCTACACCGGGCGGGGCCCGGCAGTTCAACGGTCCTGCTGCATCGGCGCGGGTTGCGCTACATTGGAATCAGACGCCCGCAGCCGCGACATGGGACGGCTGTCGCCCGGCGCCCCGGAAGTCCACGCCGCGAACGAGCAGCGCGAACGAGCAGGACGCCAGCCAACGCGCGACCCTCCCCGCCCCGCGGCACCGCGGGCCATCGGAGGACCCCCATGACTGCTCGCGCTGCCCTGGCTCAATCGCTGGCTCAGGTGCGGGCGTCGCTCGAGGGAGGCCGGACGCGCGACCCGCACACCCGGATCCGGACGCGCGCCGAGGCCTACCGGTTCATCGAGCGGACGCTGGAACGATTCGACTATCCCCGCCAAGGCAAGGCCAGGAAGGGGATTCTCCGGTACCTTCTGGGTGAAGTCACCGGGCTCTCCCGCGCGCAGATCACGCGGTTGCTGAGCCAGCACCGGACCACCGGGCGTCTGCGGGACCACCGCGGGGCTCCCCGACGCCCATTCCCGAGCCGCTACACCGCCGCCGACATCGAGCTCCTCGCCGAGCTCGACGCGCTCCACGGGGAGCTGCCCGGTCCGCTGGCGCGGGCGCTCTGCACTCGTGCCTGCCGCCTGTTCGGCGACCGGCGCTTCGAACGCCTCGCCGGCGTCTCGAACGGGCACATCTACAACTTGCGGCGCTCGACGACCTACCGGCGACGCCGCGATACGGTCCCGTCCGCGTGCGGTCTGGTGCCCCGGATCGGCGAGCGGCGTCGGCTCCAGCGCTTCAGCCGGCCGGGACACATGCGCGTGGTCTCGGTCTTCAGCCGCGCCGTGGTCGGCGCCGGGAGCCTGTACGCGCTGCACCTGCAGGACGAGGTGACGCAGTTCCAGTTCGTCGGCTGCGCCGAGCGCCTGCGTGCCCCTTCCCTGGCACCGGTCGTCGACGATGCCCGCCGAGCCTTGCCGTTCCCCCTGCTCGACTTCCATGCTGCGAGAGGGTCGCAGCGGACGACGCGCGAGGTCGCCGACCTGCTCGCGGCTCTACACGCCGAACACCCCGAGCCGGGCGAGCAACCGGAGCCGGCCGGCGACCTCGTAGCGGCTCGCCCGGAGGGCGCGGGCCCGGCCCCCGGCCTCCCCCCCCCCCCCCCACCCCGACCCCCCGGAGCCGGGCGAGCAACCGGAGCCGGCCGGCGCCCTCGTAGCGGCTCGCCGGAAGGACGCGGCCCGGACCGCGTACCTCGTCACCCACTACATACCCGCCGGCTACGCCGTCCGGTTCGGAACGTTCAACCGGCAGGTGCTCGCACCGTATCTGAACTACCACCGGCTCCGCTATTTCCCGCTCGCATCGTCCGCCGGGACCGGCCGCCGCAGGCGCTGCCGCCAGCCGGCCGTCCTGACGCCGTACGAGAGGTTCCGTTCATTGCCCGAGGCGGCCCGGTACCTGAAGCCGGGCGTCACCTTCGCGCAACTCGACGCGGTGGCCACGGCCATGAGCGACAACGACGCTGCGCGCGCCCTCAACGAGGCCGCCGCCCGGCTGTTCGGGTCGGTGGTGGACGGACTACAGCCCCAGGAAGAGGACGGCGGCGCCGCTCGCCGCCACGACGAGGCCCGCCGCCACGTCCGTGTGACGGCTCCAGCGTCCGATTCCGAGCAACTCGACGCCGCGGTGGCCCGCGGCGACCGCGGCCAGCATGACCCCGACCGTCAGCACTCCGAAAATGGCGATCACTGCCCCCAGGGTGAGCCAGTCGTGCGCCATGCCCGGCACCACCATCAGCGGAATCAACGGCTCGCACGGTCCGAGCACGAACACGATGAACAACGCCCACGGCGTGACCCGGGTCGCGGGGTTGCGCCGAGTCGGATCGTCGTTCGTGCGCCGCCGGCGCCAGGCCGCCCATGCGGCGTAGGCGAGGCCGAAGCCGATCAGGAGCGCCGCGGCCAGCTCGCCGCGGGCCGATTCGATCCACAACAGCGCATCGGTCGCGATGCCGAGACCGACCCCCACCGCGCCGATCGCAACCGACGAGAGGACGTGCCCGCCGCCGCACGTCGCGGTGACGAGCAGCGTGCGCCGCAGCGACCAGCCCCGGGCGCGGCCGAGGGCGACGAACGGCAGCGAGTGGTCGACACCGAGCAGCGCGTGGACGATGGCCAGCGTGGCGGTGGTTCCGAGCAGGACGGTGGCGGTCGGAAGGGGATCGGGCATCGGAGCAGGTACGTGGCGACGACGTTGGGGGGACCGGGTGTGTGGCGCTAGACTTACAGTGAACGGGCGCGAACGACGAACGGGGCGCGAACGAACGGGCCTGCGCCGATAGCGTGCGCGGGCGGCGCCTTCGCGCCGGCGCAGGCTCTCAATGAGCCGGTCAGGGCGCGCGAGCGCCCATTATGACGCGATGGCCCCCCTGGACGACAAGACGGCCCAGCTCCGGCAAGGCCTCGGCGACCTCGGCGAGGCGGTGGTCTGCTTCTCGGGCGGCGTCGATTCCGGATATCTCCTCGCAGAGGCGGTCCGCGTTCTCGGCGACCGCGCCGTCGCCCTGACCGCGGTCTCCCCCAGCCTCGCCCCGGAGGAGGGCGCCGCCGCGCGCCGGCTGGCGTCCGATCTCGGGGCGCGCCACCTGCTGGTCGACACGGCCGAGGTCGACGACCCGCGCTACGCGGCCAATCCCGTCAACCGCTGCTACTTCTGCAAGACCGAGGTCTACGGGCGGGCGGTGCGCGAGGCGGCGCGGCTCGGGGTGGCCCACGTCGTCGACGGCTTCAACGTCGACGACCGCGGCGACGTGCGCCCCGGGCGGCAGGCGGCGAAGGAACGGGGTGTCCGCTCGCCCCTCGACGAGGCCGGGTTCACCAAGGCCGACGTCCGCGCCGCGGCGCGGCTGGTCGGGCTTCCGGTCTGGGACAAGCCGGCCCTCGCGTGCCTGTCGAGCCGCTTCCCCTACGGCACCGCCATCACGCCGGAGCGGCTGACCCGCGTCGCGGCTTGCGAGCGGGTGTTGCGCGAGCGCGGCTTCCGTGTCTGCCGCGTGCGCTACTTCGACCGGCGGGCGCGTATCGAAGTGGCCCCGCAGGAGGTGGCGCGCTTCGACGACGCGGGGCTCCTCGCCGAGGTCACCGCCCGCTTCCGAGCGGCCGGCTTCGACGAGGTCGAGGTCGACCCCGAGGGCTACCGCCAGGGCGCCCTGAACGAGCTCGCGTCGCCAGCGCGGAGTCAGTCGGTCTCGGGCCGCTGAGTCTTCCGCACGATGTCGAAGAACGAGTAGAGCTTGGAGATCATGCCGCGGTCGGCGTTGATGAACGCGGAGTGGTCGCCTCCCTCGATCTCGATGTAGACGTGCTCCATGCCGAGCTCCCGCATCCGGGCCACCCACTCCCGGGTGCGCGCGACCGGCACGGCCCGGTCCTGATCGCCCTGCAGGACGAGGATCGGGATGTGCCGGAACGAGGCAAGCTGATCCGGGCTGACCGACGGCGCCGGCGCGGCGACACCAAGCGCGGCCCAGACGTGCGGGTACCTGGCCGCCAGGTGGTAGGTACCGGCGCCGCCCATCGAGTGGCCCCAGAGGTAGATGCGATCGGGGTCGACGTTGAACTCCTCCGTCACCCGGTGCAACACGTTCATCACGTCCTGCTCGGCGAGCGCACCGAGGTTGGCGGGCAACTCGGCCGGGTCGTCGTCGGCGCCGCGCAGAGCCGGGATGCCGGGCCCCCGGCTGCCGTACCACGCGCGCGGGTGGTAGCCCTTCGGCGTCACCAGGATGTAGCCGTCGCGCTCCGCCATGTCGACGTAGCCCTCGTAGCTCATGATCCAGTCGTAGGGACGGCCGAAGCCGTGCAGGCCGACGATGAGGGGCCATGCCCGGGACGGGTCGTAGCTCGACGGGACGAAGAGCGCATACGGCACCTCGGCCCCGGTTTCCTCGAACGTGTATGTGAGGGTCTCCAGGCGCGGATCGGCCGCGACGGTGCTCCCAGGCTCCTGGGCCCACGCCCCCGCGGTGCCCGCCAGCAACAGCGCCGCCGCCGTGATGAAGATGATGGGTCGATTTGCACGCATATCTCTGCCTCCCAGGTTCCGCGGCCCCGGCGCCCGCGCGCTGCGGGCCACCCTGGCTCCGAAGGTCAGCCGCCCGACACGGCCCCGAACATCTCACCGACCGGCGCGACGCGCACGCGGTCGGGATTGATCGCCAGCACGAACGCCTCGATCAGCGCGTCCTCTGCGCGTATCGCTGCCGGCACCTCGGTGTTGTAGGTCGCCGGCGACGGCTCGTTGGCCAGCAGCCGGTCCCGGAACGCGGGGGCATCACGCGTGACGATGCCGACCGCGAGGTCGTCGTACTGCAGGTGCCGCCGGATGGCGGCGTTCACGTCGTCGACGGTGAGCGCCTCGAGCCGCCGCTGGAGCTCGTCGATGAAGTAGCCGCCGCCGTAGACGGCGGAGTCCAGGTGATAGCCGAGCCGCCGGCTCGTCGTCTGCACGTAGAGCTTCGAGTAGTTCAGCAGGAACTCCCGCGTCGCCTCGAAGGCTTCCGGCGTCAGCCCCTCGTCTACCAGGACGTGCAGCTCGCGGATCGCCTGCCGCAGGGCGAAGTGCGCGTTGTGGTGCGGCACGGGCCGGATCCAGATGCTGAAGAACTGCTGGCGGCGCGGGATATTGGGGACCGGCAGGCGCGACCCGCCGTCCTGGATGAAGCTCTCGATGTACGAGTAGTCGCCGTAGTTCAGGCCCCGCTGCCCGCGCATCTTGTTCATCAGGAGCCCGTTGAACGTCCGGTGCTCGCCGAAGTAGGAGTTCGCGACCAGCAGGGCGTAGAAATCGTCGTCGCCGCGGGTGACCTCGATGGGAAAGCCGATCGAGATGGCGGTCGCGATCGCGTCCTTGTCGACCAGGAGCAGCTCGATCCCGTCGAGCGGGCGCGGGCCGGGGAGCGGCTTGCGTTCCGCGCCGCCCGCCGGCAACCCGCCGAGCAGCTCGCGCTCGACGCGCTCGGCGAAGCCGTCCGGGTAGCCGCCGGCGATGCCGACGAGGGCTCGCTCGCGCGTGTAGTGCGTCCGATGGAACGCACGCACGTCGTCGAGCGTGATGGCGGCCAGCCCCTCCTCGGTGCCCATCGCCGGCGCCTCGTACGGATGCCCGGCGTAGATCAGCGCGTTCAGCGCCTCCTTGCCCAGTTCCTCGTCGTTGCCGCCCCGGAGGCTCGATACCAGGCTGTTGACCAGGAAGTCGCGGTTGCGCCCGAAGTCGGCCGCATCGAAGCGCGGCGCCGTTACGAGGTCGCGCAAGATGGCGAAGAACGGGTCGAGGTGATCGCGGTGCACCTCCCCCACGAGCACCGTCATCTCCTTGTCGAACTGCGCGCGGATCGACGCCGACCAGGGATAGAGCGCCTCGGTGATCGCCTCGAAGGTCATCGCCCCGGTGCCGCCGCGGCCCATCGTGAGCGCCGTCAGGGCATTCAGGCCGTTGCGGCCGGCCGGATCGTCGGCCGACCCGGTACGGAACGCGATGCGCAGGGTGACGAGGGGCGAGCCCGGGGCCGGCAGCGAGAGGATCGGCGAAGACGCCTCCTGCCCCGCGCCGCGGGAGCCGAGGGGCGCGCCGGCGGCGGGCGGCGCGCCGGGGGGCGGGGGGGGCCGGGCGGCGGGGCGGGAGCCGAGGGGCGCGCCGGCGGCGGCCGACGCGCCGGCGGCGAGGGCGAGCGGTGCGCCGGCGCCGGTCGGGCCGGCCTCGGCCGCAGGGCGCGCGGCGACCGCCGGAGAGGTCAGAGCCAGTGCACCCGCGGCAACGGCCGCCGCCCCGATGCAGAACGCGCCGGCCCGGCTCCGACAGCGAACCGCGATCCGCCGCCTCATGGCCGCTCCTCCTCCGGTGTCAGGATCACGACCGACCGGTTGGTCTCGGCGAAATAGGTGCTGGCCATGGCGCGGACGTCCTCCGCGGTGACCGCGTCGTAGAGCTCGTAGACGCGGTTCACGGTCTCCGGGTCCCCGGTGAGTTGCAGGTAGTGGCCGAGAGTGCGGGCGATTCCGCCCGGGTTGTCGAGCCCCATCGCGAAGGCGTAGCGCATGTGCGACTTCGTCGCGGCAAGCGTGGCGGCGTCGACCGGCTCGGTCTTCAGCCGCTCGATCTCGGCGACGATCGCGTCCCGCACGTAGTCGACCCTCTCCGGATCGGTGATACGCGCGATGATCGTGAAGAGCGGCGCGTCCCGGCTGTCGAGCGCGCCCCCCTGCAACGCGTCGACCACCTGCTCCTCCAGGTAGAGCTTGCGGAACAGCGGCGAGGTCTCCGAGAAGAGGACCTGCGACAGCACGTCGAGGGCCGGCATGTCGATCCGCTCGTCGGAGAAGGCCGGCGCGTGGTAGCCCATCATCAGGAACGGGAGCGTCGGATTCGGCCAGGTGACGCGGGCGGTGCGCGCCTCGGCCTGCGGCGGCTCGGCCGGGATGTCCGGCTCGAATCCGCCGCGCTGCCACCCGCCGTAGTACTGGCGGGCCAGCCGTTCAAGCTCGTCCTGCTCGAAGTCGCCGACCACCACGACGAAGCAGTTCTCCGGCCGGTAGTAGCGGTCGTAGAACTGCAGGCTGTAGTCGTAGTGGTTCGGCATCTCCCGGATGTCGTCGAGCAGGCCGATCGTCGTGTGCTTGTAGGGGTGCGTCGTGTAGGCGAGGTCGTAGAGCCGCTCGCGGAGCAGCGACACCGGGTTCGAGAAATTCAGGTTGTACTCGCCGAGGATGGCGCCGGCCTCGGTGCGGAAGTCGTCCTCGCTGTACCGCAGGTGCTGGAAGCGGTCCGACTCGAGGTCCATGATGGGCTCGAGGGCGCCGGAGCTCGCCACGATGTAGTAGGCGGTCCAGTCGCTGGTGGTGAACGCGTTCGAGTCGGCCCCGATGCGCTTGACGACGGCGTTGTAGGCCTCGGTCGGGTACTTCTCCGTCCCGCGGAACATCATGTGCTCGAAGAAGTGGGCGTAGCCCGAGAAGCCCGGCTCCACCTCGTTCCGCGACCCCGTCCGCACGACCGTGTAGTAGGCCACGATGCCGGGGCTGTCGTAGTCGACGCCCACCACCCGCAGGCCGTTGTCGAGCTCGAACGTGGTGACCGGGAAGGGGAAGACCTTCCGGTCCTCCTGGCCTGCCGCCCGGCTCGCGGCGCCGCCCACGGCGGCCGCGGCGACGACGACCACCAGCACGGCCCGGCAGACTCTGGTCCGCGGTGTCTCGGTCATGCCTCTTCTCCCGCTTGCTGCGTGGGCTTCCGGAGCCTGATGCGGCTTCCGGGCTCCGGCAATTCCCCGCGCCCCGTGGAGCTTTCCGTGCCGGCGCGCGCAGATCCCGTCAAGTATAGTGAAGGCAGAGTGCGGGGTGCGACGCAGCCCGCCGACGATCGGCCGCCGGCCGATCCGGTCAAACGGGATCCTCGGTTGCGGGGCACCTCGGGTCGGGGTGTGCCCGCGGAGCTAGCGTGCAGATGCTCAAGCAGACGGAAGGAAAGCGGCGGCGGCTGGCCGGACTGCTGGCGGCCGCGGTCGCCGTGCCGGCGCTCGCGTCGCCTGCCGCGGCGCAGATGCGGGAGTGGGACGGGCGGGGCTTCGTCAGCATCAACGGGGGCCTGCAGGCCCTGGCGGCGGAGTTCACCGACGACGTCGTCTTCGCCGAGTCCGGCGGCGTGTACTCGGCGCGGCCGGTGGGATTGCTGTCGCGGGCGGCGGCGCAGGAGGAGGCCCGCTTCTCCGGAGTCCACAGCCCGGCGTCCGCGCCGAGCCTCGACGCGGGGGCGGGGTATCGGGTGACCGGCAACTTCGCGCTCGGGGCGGCCGTTTCCTTCGCCGCGGCGGAGGGCACGGCGGCAGTCTCCGCCCGGGCTCCGCATCCGTTCTTCGACAACCGCGACCGCGAGCTCACCGGCGTCGCGCCGGGACTCCGCCGCCAGGAGCTCGGGATCCACGTGCAGGCGCAGTACCTCGTACCGGTCACGGAGTCGTTCACCGTCACCCTCTTCGGCGGGCCGACGCTGATCAACCTGCAGCAGGATCTCGTGGCGGACGTGCAGTTCCGGCAGGAGTACCCCTACGAGACCGCCTCGTACGACGCGGCCATCGCCGGCGGCCAGTCGGGGACGGGCATCGGGTTCAACGCGGGCGCCGACCTGGCGTACTACTTCTCGGACGTCGCCGGCGTCGGGCTGCTCGCCCGCTACAGCCGGGCAACGGTCGATCTGGCATCGGCCGCGGGCGGCACGGTCGGGGTGCCGGCAGGCGGCCTGCAAGTAGGCGGTGGCCTGCGCCTGAAGTTCTGATCACCGAATGGAGCCGGCAGCCAACGAACGGTGGGCTACAGCGCGGACAGCAGGAGCGACGAAGCAATGGTGAGACGGATACGGCACGGGGCCTCGGTGGGCCTCATCGCATGGGCGGCGGCCTCGGGCGGTTCCGCCGCGGCACAGGTGCCCCCCGGACCGGGAACGGCCGTCCCGGTGGCGGTCGGCTCGGAGGCGGCGCCCGGCGAACTGCAGGCCTGGGATGCGCGTCTCGACGGGATGATTCGAAGCGGACAACTGGTGGTCATGTCGCGCCTGGACGACCCGACGCTGGCCGACCGGACGCACGAGTACGCGGCGCAGTTCATCGGCGGCGTGCCCGTGCAGGGGGCAGGCGTTACACGGCAGTTCGCGAACGGGGTGACGGTGTCGGCGTTCGGGACGCTCCACGAGAATCCGGGCATCAATCTGGCGCCGGCGATTACCGCCGGAGCGGCGGGGCGGCCGCGGGAGAGGCGGCCCTGCAACTCGAGCGGCAGCCCGGCGCCCGGCTCGCGAACGGTCAGCCGCCGGAGTTGGCGGTGCTGCCGCTCCCCACCGGATCGTATGTCCTCGCCTACGGCGCGCCGTTCGACGACGGCCGCTACCACTTCGCGAGCGCCGCCGACGGCAGCCTGGTGCACTCGCTCGACGCGTTCCGGACCCAGTCGGCGATCGGCACCGGCCTCGGCATCCTGGGCGACCGGAAGAAGGTGAGCACGGTCTTTCAGGGGGGCAGGTTCGAGACGCACGACCAGTTGCGCCCCGGTGAGATCGTGACCCTCGACATCGGCTTCGACGAAAGGCGCCTCGACCGGCTGGCGGCGCCGGGTCCGTGGAACGTACGGCGCTGGACGTCGCAGGACATCGCGGCGGACGGGGACAACGACTGGCCCGACACGGCGGTCGTCGACGGCCATGTGCACATGGGCTGGACCTACGACTACTTCGCGCGGCAGCACGGCTGGCACGGCGTCGACGGCCGCCGGGGACGGATCATCGGCATCGTCAACGCCTTCGACGGGTACAACGCGTTCGCAGCTCCCCCGCCGTTCGGCCCGGAAGGCCGGGGCGTGTACGCCTTCGGCCAGTACACCGGGCCGGAGGCTCCGCACGGGGAGCCGCTCGTGCCGCTGCACGTCGTCGGCCACGAGTTGGCGCACGGCGTGGTCTTCTACTCCGTCGCCCAACGCACCGGGTCGCCGTTCGGACTCATGGACGCCTTCATCGAGGGCGAGTCGATCCGGCTCGGCCCCCGCAGTTTCACCGACAACCAGGGCGTTACTCACACCTGTCTCACGACGACCTTCCCGGGCCTCGCCCTCGCCGACAACGGAGAGATTGTGGAGGGGGAGTTCCCGGCCGCCTGCAGTGACGACGGACGCTTCATTCTCGCTTCCCGGCAGGGCTCGGCGGCGGACGAGGCTCTAGCCGACATCTTCGGGGTCTCGGCCGGGTTCTTCCACGAGCAGGACGGCGCGACCGGCAGCTACCAGATGGGCATCGACTCGGCGGGCGGGGCCCTTCGCTCGCTCTCGAACCCGAGGCCTCCCATCCAGCCGCGCGCGTACCGCGACCGGATCGAGTTCGCCTTCTACTGCTCGAAGTACGTCGATGACGACTGCTTCGGGGGCTTCTCGGGGGTGATCTTCATTCGGGGAGAGTACGTGGCCACGATCGACAGGTGCTGCTACGGGGGCGAGCACCTGAACTCGACCATCCTCAGCCACGCCTTCTATCTTGCCGTCGAGGGCGGCACCAATCTGGCGACGGGGCGCGCAGTCGAGGGGGTCGGGGCCGCCAACCGTGCGCTGATCGAGAAGATCTTCTTCCGTGCGCTGACGGTGCACATGCCGGCGGGTGGGACGCTGCCGCGAGCCGCCGCCGTCATCCGCCAAGCCGCGGCCGACCTGCACCCGGCCGGCAGCGCACCCTACCGAGCGGTGCACCAGGCGTTGCGGGCGGCGGGGCTCTGAGGCAGGAAGCGATGGTTCCCGGGCGCCCGCGGCGCGATTCCGCAGGCGCCCGGGTGTCGCACGAGACGTCTACCGGGGCGTAGGGCGTCCCATGATCTTCGGCCGCTGGTCGGCCAAGCTGTCGACCACCGCCTGGGTGACGACGTTCGAGAAGAGCGGGCGGATGCTCAGGTGGTTGTAGGGGCGGATCTGGATCATCAGGATGCCGATGAGATCCTCGACCGGGTCCGCCCAGTAGAGCGTGCCGTAGGCGCCGCCCCAGGTGTAGCTGCCGATGGAGAGTGCGTCGGGCGCCTGGGCCGAGTTCGTCAGCACCCCGAAGCCGAGGCCGAAGCCGTAGCCGCCGCCCCGGATGTAGACCGGCCGGTCCGGCCCGATGTGGTTGCTGATCATGTTGTCGACCGTCATCCGGCCCAGCAGCCGGACGCCGTCGAGCTCGCCGCCGTTGGCGATCATCTGCGCGAAGCGGTAGTAGTCGGCCGCCGTGCCCGCGAGCCCCGCGATGCCGCGGAACATCCCGGTCGGCTCGATGTAGGCCGGCTCGATCATGCGCTCGATCTTCCCGTTCTCGTCCGGCCGGTAGACCGACGCCATCCGCTCGATCTTCTCCTGCGGCACGTAGTAGTAGGTGTCGGTCATGCCGAGCGGCTCGAAGATCCGCTCCCGGAGGAAGTCGTCGATCGACTTCCCGGAGATTTTCTCGACCAGGACGGCGACGTAGTCGGTCGAGTCACCGTACTGCCACTCGTCTCCGGGATGGAACGCGCCCGGAATCACGGCGGCGTGGGCCACGCGCTCGGCCAGCGTCGGCCAGCCCTCCCCGTGGTTGGTGACGTAGTTGACCTGCTCCTCGCTCAGGCCGCGCCCCCGCGGGTTGAGCGTCAGGCCCGAGGTGTGCGTCAGCACGTGGCGGACGGTCACCGGGCGCGCCTCGGGAACGACCTGCGGCCGGACGCCGTCGGCATTGATGCGCACCGTGTGGTTCGCGTACTCCGGGATCCACTTCGCGATCGGGTCGTCGAGGAGGAACCTCCCTTCCTCGAAGAGCATCATCAGCGCCGCGGACACGACCGGCTTCGTCATCGACATCAGGACGAAGATCGTGTCGCGCGTCATCGGGACGCCGCTCTCCCGGTCGCGCCAGCCCTGGGCCTCGAAGTGGACCACCTTCCCCTTCCGGGCCACCAGGGTCACCGCCCCGGCAATGCGGTCGGTGTCGATGTGCTCCTGCACGAAATCGTCGATGCGCGCGAGCCGCTCCGACGACATGCCGACCGACTCCGGCTTGGCGACGACCACGTCCTCGGCCGCGCGAGCCGGGGCCGTCGCGAGCCCGCCGAGCGCCACCGCCACCCCGCACGCCGCCACGACCGGCCACCGCCAGCGATTCGTCATCCTGCCCTGCATTGGCTGCCTCCTGTTCGCGGCCACAGTGTACCGCTCAACCGAGCCGATTGGCGGGCGATCGGGTGGGTGTCCAGCGTGGGAGCGGGCTGCCAGCGCGCACGGAGAGAGCACGACCCGTGCCGCCCGGCCAGTATAGTACGAAGAGTGATGAACGGTTCCGCCGCGCCCCGGCCGCATCGCAGCCCCCGCCCCCGGCTCCTGCCGACGCTGTGGCGGGGACTGCGGCGCCGCTGCCCGCATTGCGGGCGCGGAGAGCTCTTCGTGCGCTGGATCACCCCGCACCGACAGTGTACCGCGTGCGGGCTGGTCTATCTGCGCAACCAGGGCGACATCTGGTTCTTCTGGATCGTGATGGACCGGATCCCGATTCTGGCCGGCATCGCGGGGATCTACTTCGGCTTCCGCATCAGCAGCTGGCTCGAGGGCGTCGCCTTCTTCCTCGCCCTCGCGTGTCCGCTGGTGGCGACGATGCCGCAGCGGCAGGGCGCGGCCATCGCTCTCAACTACCTGTCGCGGGTCTACCTCCGCGATCCCTCGGACGCACTGCCGGACCCCGCCGGGTCCGCCCGGTGACGCCGGCCGACGCCGCTGCCGGCATCGTCTCGGGTGTACCTCGTCACCGCGGCCGGGTGCGTGCCGCAGCGTGACCCCACACTATGCGTCGCGGGGCGTCGAGCAGCTCCAGCAGGCCGTGAACTGGGCCTCGACGGTCTCGCCGCACGACCGGCAGCGCCAGGTCTCTCCCGGCGGCTCCGCGGGGCGACGTTTCCCGCTCCGGTAGCCTTCCGCGATGGCCTGCGCCCGTTCGTGCTGCACGTCGTCGTCGGCCAGCACCCAGACCGAGGGCCGCGTTTCCATCCTGAAGAAGCCCACCGCCTGGAAGGGAACCATGCCGTCGTCGCGAACGAAGGCCGTCAAGCCTTCCGACTCCAGCAGTCCGCGCAGCAGGTGGGCGTCGGCCGGACCATCGGCCACGTAGAGCTTCGCCTCGATCTTCTTCACGGTCCCGACGCGGCGAACGGGCGGCTCGCAGGCCAGGAAGACGAGACCCGGGGCGCGCCGGGCGGCGCTACCCCGGGGTCGTTCCCCTGCTTGGTGATCGCCGCCCTCAGTAATCGTCGGCGGCCAGCGAGACGCGGATGATCTCGTTGTCGTTCCGCGTCACGATGTGGCGGTTGGCGTAGGCCGGGTGCGTCCAGTTGACGGCGCGGTCCTCGAAGCGCCGCGGGCCGTACCCGGCGCGCGATGTCGCCTCGATCAGCTTCGTCCGGTCGAGCTCGATATAGCCCTCCGGCGTGAACTGCGCGATGATCAGGTCGCCGGCGTCGTTGTTGACGAAGTAGCGGTCGCCGTGGCGCACCATGAACGCGGCGCCCCAGCGGCGCTGCACGGTCATCTGGTCGCTCACCCAGAGCCGGTCGCCGGTCGTCGCGTCGAGGCCGCGGAGCTCGCCGTAGCTGTCGACGCCGTAGATGTAGTCTCCCTCGAGGATCGGGGTCGTGATGAGGGAGTGGAGCGCGGCGGTCTGGTCCGGCATCTCGCCCGATCCGGCGATCTCCCAGAGCGATGTAGCGCCCGGCCGGTCGGTCTCGAGGCGCAGCATCAGCGAGCCGCCGTAGAACTGGCTGAAGAAGAGGTAGTTGTCGCTGCGGACGGGCGTCGCGACCGTGATCGCGGACGGCGAGTCCCACCCCTGCTCCCAGTAGATCTCGCCGGTCTCCGGGCTCAGCGAGCTGACGCCGACCGGGTGCCAGACGATGAGCTGTCGCACCCCGCCCGCTTCGAGGATGATCGGCTGCGCATAGCCCATCTCCGAGACGACGTCGATCGCCCGCCACACTTCCTCGCCGGTCGCCGCGTCGAAGGCGGCGATGAGCGCGTCGGGCTCGCCGCCGATGAGGGCAATGACGCGGTCGCCGTCGACGAGCGGGGAGCTCGACGTCCCCCAGACCGGGACCGTCGTGTCGTACTCGGCCACCGTGTCGTGCTGCCAGACTACCTCCCCGGTGTCGGCGCGCAGGCACAGGAGCATCCCGGCCCCGCCCTGGACGTAGACGTGCTCGCCGGCAACGGTCGGTGCGGCGCGCGGCCCGGTGGCGTACGACAGCTGCAGGTTGCGATAGGCGGTTTCCCAGGCGTGCGTCCAGAGCACCTCGCCGGTCTCCTCGTCGAGGGCGAGGATGCGCTCCGTCCCGTCCATCACCCGCGTCTCGGGCAGGAAGTCGAAGTCGAGGACGAAGACGCGGCCGTCGGCGACGACGGGGCCGGCGAAGCCACCGTTGACCGGTGTGCGCCACTTCACTTGCAGGCCGTCGACCGGAAAGCGATCGATGATGCCGTCCTCCGACCAGACACCCTCGCGGCCGGCCCCGCGCCATTCGGGCCAGTCTTCCGCGGAGGCGATGCCGGGCGCGAGGAGGAGGAGCGCGGCGCACGCGGCGGCCGCGGTATGAATTCGGATTCGTCGGTTGCTCATGGTTCCTCGTGCGACGGCGCGGGCCGTCGCGATTCGGTGTTCGATGTCCGCGCTCAGTAGTCGCTCGCCGCGAGCGACGCCCGCAGGATCCCGCTGTTGTTCCTCTGGACGATGTGCCGGTTGGCGTAGGCCGGGTGCGTCCAGTTGATGGCACGGTCCCAGCGCCGATTGGGACCCGCCCCGATGCCGGCGCTTCCGTCGGCGTCGATCAGCTTCGTGCGGTCGAGCTCCACGTAGCCCTGCGGCGTGAACTGCGCGATGATCAGGTCGCCGGCGTCGTTGTTGACGAAGTAGCGGTCGCGGTGCCGCACCAGGAACGCGGTGCCCCAGCGCTCCTGGGTGGTCATCTCGGCGCTCATCCAGACCCGCTCGCCGGTCCGCGCGTCGAGGCCGCGCAGCTCGCCGTAGCTCCCGACGCCGTAGACGTGGTCGTCGATGATGAGCGGCGTGGTAATCAGCGAGTGCAGCCCGTCGGTCAGGTCCGGCATCTCGCTACGGCTCGACCCGTTCCAGAGCCTCGTCGCAGCCGGCCGGTCCGCGTTGAGCCGCATCATCAGCGACCCGTTGTAGAACTGCGAGACGAGCAGGTAGTCGCCGCTGCGGACCGGGGTGGCTACCGACATGCCGGCCCCGACCTCCCACGTCTCCTCCCAGTAGACCTCGCCCGTCTCCGGATCGAGCGATACGAGGGCCGCCGCGTGCCACACGATGAGCTGCCGGGCGCCGCCGGCCTCGTAGATGACCGGCTGTCCGTAGCCCATCTCGCCCACGACCTCGACCGCGCGCCAGAGCTCCTCGCCGGTCCGCTTGTCGAAGGCGACGACGAGGGCGTCGGGCTCGCCGCCGACCACCGCGATCAGCTTATCGCCGTCGACGAGCGGGGCGCTCGCAATGCCCCAGGTCGGGACGCTCGTGTCGTAGTCGGCGATGTAGTCCTTGCTCCAGAGGACGTCGCCGCTCGCGGCGTCGAAGCAGAACAGCCGCCCGGTGGCCCCGACGGCGTAGACGCGATCGCCGTCGACGGTCGGCGTGGCGCGCGGTCCGACGGCGTAGGAGGCCATCAGCATCCGGTAGGTCGTCGTCCATTCGTGCGTCCAGAGCACCTCGCCGGTCTCCTCGTCGAGCGCCACCAGGCGCTCCGTCCCGTCGAGGGTGCGGGACTGCGGGTCCTCCAGCCAGTCGAGCACGAACACGCGCCCGCCGGCCACGGCCGGGCCGGCGAAGCCGGACCGCAACGGCGTCCGCCACTTCACCGTCAGCCCGTCCTCCGGGAACGTCTCGATGATGCCGTCCTCCTGCCACACCGCGAGACGGTCGGGGCCGCGCCACTGCGCCCAGTCGTCGGCCACCACCGGCGCCGCCGCGACCGCGAGCAGGCCGAGAACCAGGAGCGCCCGCACACTGCGACGCCTCTCCCGCGAATTGCCGGTCGTCATTGTCGTGTCCCCTTCCGCTTCATCTGGCATTTGCCGGCCGACGCCGCAACGTCTCTCGAGCGCAAACGGCGATCCATGGATCGGCAGCCCGGCCGCGTCGTGCCTACCGCCCGCTATTCTGAACCAAGATGGGGCGGCTGACAAAGGCGGACCGGCCTGCCCACGGGACACCTGTCCCCTCCGGCGGACGAGTGGGGGAGCCCGCGGTGCGCGGAGAGCCGGGGAAATGGGACGTCCGGAAGTGGCACGGTACATGCGTCACCATCTGTCGGGAAGGGAAGCCCATCGGGAAGGGAAGCCGGAGAGTGACCCCGTGACCAAGGAGCATTCGATGCATCGCCACCGCCTTGCCGCTGTCGTGACGGCGCTCGTCCTGTGGATGGGCGCAGCCCCGCACCTCGCCGAAGGCGAGCAGCAGACCCGCCGCCAGGCCGGCCGCAGCGCCGCGGCCGCCGGGACC
>MKWU01002613.1_pt1 | contig 26279 bp, 25 predicted proteins | sample 809101 | NCBI WGS metagenome assembly MKWU01 (sample SAMN05860141, study PRJNA318959) | sponge metagenome | host: Aplysina aerophoba | place: Slovenia: Piran, Adriatic Sea, Gulf of Piran | collected 2013-05-07 | reverse complement strand
CCCGACGCATTCTCCGCGACCCTGTCCGCACCGCGCCGCCTACTCAAAGCAGCCATGCCCGTACCCCCCCCCCCCAACCCCCCCCCTACCCCCCCCCCCCCCCCCCCCGGGCAGCCGCGGCGCAGCCCCGCCCCCCCCCCCCCCCCCCCCGAACCTCCGCTCTAGCCCCCACCTCTCCCCGGCAGGGAAGCGCGGCATGACACGCGCCCCCTCCCTCCGCTCCCTGCTCCTCCTGCTGACCGTCGCTCTCGTTGCGCTGGCGGTCTTCTTCGTACACGACTCCCGGCCCGCCTCCGCGCAGGCACCCCCCGCCTCCGCGCAGGCACCCGGAACCACCGTCTGGTCCGCCACAATGACGGCGGCCCAAGTGCACTTCGACGCGGGCTTTAACTCTTACGAACACCCGGTCTTCGCCCTCGCCGGGTCGCTAACCGACAGCAACTTCATGTACGCCGGCGAACAGTATGAGGTCAAGTTCTTGTACCCGAGGCTCAGCGGTCTGCTCCAGTTTGGACTCGACAAGCCAATCCCGTTGGATCTCACGCTGCACGTCGGCAGCGCACAGTTCCGCATGACTGACGCCACTCTCTCCTCATTAGACAGCAGACCATATGGGTCCTTTGGATACTGGGAGAAATCCGGAGTGGCGGCGCTCGCGGTCGGCGCCACGATCGAGGTGAGTCTGACGGTGAGCTTGCCCCTGCCGCCCCCACCCGCCGAAATCGACCTCTGGGCGTCCACGCTGACGGTCAAGGACCTGGGCCCCCTCGCTGGAGACGGCTGCATCGGGCAGCAGCAGTGCTCCGACCAGCTCGCGTCCGATAACTCCTTCACCTACGGCGGGCGGGCGTACAACGTCCTGGCGCTGAGGGTCGCCCACGGCTACCTCCAGCTCCTGCTGGACAAAGCGCCACCGCTGCACCCGGACCAGCTGCGACTGGACGTGGGCGACAAGCAGTTCCAGTTCAAGGACGCCATTGAGAGCTGGGGGATCGATCGCAATGAGGACGCATGGAGGCTGACCTGGCACGGCGCGGGCCTGAGCTGGTCGGACGGCGACACGGTCTCGGTAAGCCTGGTGGGCAGGAACGTTGTCGATCCCGGCGCGCCCGCGCCCCACACGGACCTGCACCCCGTGCGCGTGCATTACGACGAGATGCGCGGCGGGCAGCCGGTGGACAACTTCAACAACCTGCGTCTCGCGCGGCCCAAGCCGTCCACGATCCCGGGGACGTTCGAGAGGCGCGTGCAGCTGCGGGCGTACATCCCCGGGCAGTTCCCCAGCGCCGACCCGGAGAAGGGCATGGTGACGACGACCCACGTCATGCTGCGGGTGACGGCGCATCCGAACAGCACGCTGGAATGGGCCATCGGGAACGTCTATGGCGTCACCGGCACGTTCGCGTCCTTTCCCAACGGCGGCTACACCCCGGCCATCGCGCTGAACCCGTCCTCGAAGTGGACCTACGTCTACATCCGCGTCACCAACGGCTCCCAGTCGGCCACCCACCATGTGGCCATCGACCCGCCGCCGCGCACCTACACGCTGAGCCCCCAGGTCAGCGTGACGGAAGGCGAGGAAGCGACGCTGACCCTGAGCCTGGGCACCCCGGCCGGCGCCGGTGGCGTGTCCTTCACGGTGACCGCCGACTACCCGGACGGCGGGGCGACCGCCGAGGACGTGGGGCAGTTCGCCGCGACGCTGACGGTGCCCGAGGGTCAACAGAGCGCCCGGATAATCATCCCCACCGTGGACGACGAGGCGGTGGAGGAGGACGAGGAACGCTTCACAGTGCGCGTCGCCCACGTGGGCGAACCGGCCTGGGGGGTGGACCCGGAGGGCACGGCCACAGCCGTGGTGACCATCGTGGACAACGACGAGCCGCCGCCGCCGCCGGAGGGGCCGGAGCCGTGGAACATCCGGGTGGCGCCGGGGGACGGCACGCTGACGGTGACCTGGAACGTCTCCTCCCGCGACGGGGTCGAGGACTCCGATATCTGGCACGTGCTGCGCTGGAGCCAGGAGTTCGGAGTGTGGGCCAATCCCCGCGACCCCAGGGCGGTGGGCCGAAACGACGGCGTCTCGGTGGATCCCGGGTTGACCAGTTACACGATCACGGGCCTCAAGAACGGCGTCGCGACGGGCGTGTTCATTCGCTCGATGGTCGGGCACCGCAACAACATGAGCGAGCGCGAAGGGAAATCCAGCGAGTGGGTGCGGACCAAGGGTGAACACACCACGCCGGTGGCGCCGCCCAACGATACGCCCACCGTCTCCACCAGCATCGCCGACGCGACAATCACCAACGAAAGCGGGACGCATGAGGCGTCCCTGGCGGGCGTGTTCTCGGACGCCGACGGGGATGATCTGACGATCAATGCCTCGTCCTCGACCGAGAGCGTGGCCACGGTCGCGGTGTCCAACAACACGCTGACCGTGACGGCCAAATCGCGCGGCGCCGCCAACATCACGGTGACCGCCGACGACGGCGCGGGCGGCACGGTCTCCGACACGTTCAGTGTGACCGTCAAGGCCGGCCCGAGGGTCGCTTCGCCCATCACCGACATCAGCGGACTGGAAGCCGAGGACAGCCGCACCATCTCCCTGTCCGGGGTGTTTACTGACGCCGACGGCGACACGCTGACGATCAGCGCCGGTTCATCCGATACGAGCAAAGCCACAGTGTCGGTCGCCGCCGACTCCTCCGCGCTGACGCTCAGCGGAGTGGCGGCGGGCACGGCACGGATCACGGTCACAGCGCAGGACTCGGACGGCAACCGGGTCAGCGACAGCTTCGATGTGACGGTCACCGCGCCGCCCAACAACGCGCCCACGGTGGCGTCCGTGATCGCCGATGCAACCATCGCGAACCAGACCGGCACGCACAGGGTCTCGCTGTCGGGCGTGTTCTCGGACGCCGACGGGGATGATCTGACGATCAATGCCTCGTCCTCGACCGAGAGCGTGGCCACGGTCGCGATGTCCAACAACACGCTGACCGTAACAGCCAAATCGCGCGGTTCGGCGACGATCACGGTGACGGCCGACGACGGCGCGGGCGGCACCGCATCGGACACGTTCACCGTGACGGTCAAGGCCGGCCCGAGGGTCGCTGCGGCGATCGCCGATATCGGCGAACTCGACGCGGGAGCGAGCCGCGAGATCTCGTTGTCGGGCGTGTTCAGCGACGCCGACGGCGACACGCTGACGATCAGCGTCACCACCTCGGACGAAGCGATCGTCAACATCTCGACCGCGCTCGACGGGACGACGCTGTCGGCGACCGCGGTCACCGTGACCGCCGGGGCCGAGGGCACCGCGACGATCACGGTCACGGCCCAGGACTCCGACGGCAATCGGGTCAGCGACACGTTCACGGTGACCGTGCCCGCGGCTGAGACAGCGCAGCAGCAACAGGCGAACCCGCTCCCCGGCCAAGTCGTCAACCTGAGCGTCCGCCAGACCCAGCCGACCCGCATCCGGGTCGAGTGGGACGCGCCGCAGGACGGCGGCGCGGTCAACAGCTACCTGGTCGTGCTGTCGCGCGACGGCGAGGAACTGTCGACCCGTAGACCCGGCGCCAAGAAACAGCACGTGGTGATCCGCAAGCTGGAACCCGGCGCCACCTACACAATCAGCGTGCGGGCCAAGAACGCGGGCGGCCCGGGACCCGAAGTGACGGCACAGATCACGCTCACAGCGGACGAGGGGCAGTGATCGGCCAAAGCAGCCGCTAAGACGCAGACGGCCAGGCCACCGGCCGACGCCGCCGTCGGCCCCGCCTTGAGCACGGGACGCCGCGACGGACAGGGCTGTCCCGTGGTTGTCTAAACAAGACGCGCCCGTCTAGCCCTGATTATTCATGAGAATGCCGCGAGTCGTCTTTTGGGCATGCCGGTTAGCCTGAATTGTCATGTCCGGGTTGTTGGGGTGCCGGCCGAGGCTCCACCGGGCAGCTTATGGCTCCGGTTTGGGCGTGGGGATGCTGTGGGGCGTGTGTGCGGGCGCGGCGGAGCCAGCCCGCGGGTGCGGGCACCGTTGAGTTCGGGTCCCGCGGAGGCTCAGCGGGGTGCGCGATGGCGAGCAGCGCTTCGGTGCCCGGGCGCTGTTCGGGAAGCCGCCCCAGGACGCGTCTTGCGGTGCGGGACACGATGGCTGGGAGGTGCCAGAGCTGCCAGCGGAGCCGTTTGAGTGCTGCTTTGGAGAGCGTCCCGGACAAACAGCAGGCTTGGAACCATCCCACGAGCGTGAGGCTGACGGCGGCGATGGCGGCCCATGCGCTGTTGGCGTGCCAGTCGGTGAACGGCATGCGTGACATGCCGCTGTCTTTGAGCCCGAAGATGGCGTCCTCGACATCTGCGCGGCTGCCCATGATGCGGTCGAGCTGTACGGTGTCGCCTCGCTGATCGGCGCAGAACCCCCAGCAGCGGCAGCTGTCGCTCCCGAACAGGCTGCGCTGCGCGCCTGAGCGCAGCGGTTAGCGGCGCACGATCACGCGTGTCCCAGCAGGCCAGCCCAACATGTCCATGAGGTCGGTGATGTCCGCGACTTGAGTTCGGTCGCGTCTGCGGCGGCGGCGGTTGCCCCCAACGCTGTGCCAACGGCTTCTTTCGCCCAAGATCAGCCCGACAGCGGCCTCGATGGCAGGGTTCGAGCGCGCTGAGACCATGAACCCGATGCTCGGGTCCCCCAGCTTGCGTGCGAGCGTCGACAGCCCGCGCTGTCGACGCTCAACCACGCAAGAGCGCTCCACAAGATCCTTGTCGTCGCCCTCGCTGTAGCCCGCAGCGTCGGTCTCGGGCAGCATCGCGACTGCGGCGTCGACCACTTCGAGATGGTCGGCGATGCGGTTCGCGGCGGCGTTGGATATCCACGATCCGGTCTCGAAGCATCCGGTCGGTTCGTTCCCGAGCAGATGTCGGACGGGAAAGCGACGCGTAGTAGCCGCTGGCCGAGCACACCCAACAGTTTACACATGCGCTGTGCCGAATGGGTGGCCTGGTTGGCTTCTTATGAACCCAAAAGCGCCTCCGCGGTGTCGATCCGGTCTCCTCTGCGAACCAGGCCGCTGCTTTTGCCAGGATCTCCTTCTCCTCACGGAGGATCCGGTTCTCCCTACGCAGCCTTCGAAGTACCTCCCGCTCTCGAGTGGTCAAACCCTTCCCTTGGCCATCATCTACCCCGGCCTGGTTGACCCAGTTGCGGATGGTTTGATGGGAAGGCTCGAACTCCCGGCTCAACTGTTCAATGCTCCGACCGGCTCTCACCAGGCGAACCATCTCCGCTCGGTACTCAGCCGGATACGGCTTTCTCGATCTCGACATGAAACACTCCTTCTGGGACAAAGAATCCCAAATGTCAAAGAAGAGTCTGGAAGAGTTGACGAGGTCTGCTACGGAGTTCATGACTTCCTTTTCCTTTCAGACGGGCTCTGGTCAGAGTGGGAGTGGTCACATCTTCCTCTCCTGGCAAGAGACTGAAGCAGTGCTTCGATTGGCTACATATCCAAGCGAAGATCGCTTACATGGTCAGGACAGCCAGCCAACAACCTCACGTTGAGTGGGAGCGTTGCGTGACCCCCTCCTGATAACGACATGATCAAGCACAGAATCAGACCCGGTGCCGCTTACTCCAGGCCTCTTCGAATTTGCTGGGATGGAACTTGGGAAGGTCCAAAGGATCCAGACCTAGGAAGTCACCGTCGATGAGACGGCGAAGCATCCAAGAATTCTTCCCACTGGGGCATCCTTCTCCAGGCGAATACGTATCACCTCCAAAACCCTTGTGATCGACCACTCCTCAACTCTCCAGTCCCTCAAATCAATGGTATCTAGCTTCTCGCCGAACCCATACTCACCATTACTGAAGGCTTCAATGTGCCTCTCGGAATCCCGGCGGACCCTATGGACCGAACCGCAAGTGACATCCACGGCTCCGAAGAAGGGAGCACTAACGCACAAGAAAAAATGATTATTACTCATAACTGTTGAGAATACTTGGCACTTGCGACACATTGAACCGCCCCGGTTTTCCCGGAGGTCATCAGACCGCGCGAATTCGGGGCACACCATTGTTGCTCGAGTCGTGCGCTGTCATGCCCCCACCGCCACGTTGATTGTGTGATTCCCGAGGCTTCGTCCCTTTCCAGTCCCGTTCTCTAGGACGCGATCCAGCACATACAACTCGTCTCTTCGACACGTTGGGCACACTTCGACGAGTGCGAAGGGGTGGAGGCTCAGGAACGACGAGGTGGCCGGGGTATTGAGGTAGAGGCGATTCGGTGTCACCAGCTTGGACACGGGTATGACGACGGGTTCCCAATCTGGGTGTGACCCGTTGAGCCGTTTGGCCTCGACCTCGATGCGCGCGCCGGTGTAGACGCATGAGCGGACGAAGAGGAATTCGTATTGGCTCAGCCATGTGGATCGATCGAGCACCTCGTAGAGAACTGATTCCAGCTCTTTTAGCATGTCGTCTTCCTCCGCCGGCGTCATCATTCCCGGAGCATGCTTCACGCGATTCCGTATGTTGACGCACTTTTTGAGGAGTGCACCGACCCCTCGCCTTCGGAAGCGAACTCCATCGAGTTCCGGGTATGCCTCTAGAGTGGACTTGCTTTGTGCCTCCTGGAGAATCGAGAGCCAGGCACCCGTTGAGATCCCGCGTCGGAAATGCCTCAGGGTTGAGGTGAGTTTCTCGGTCTCCGCCGTCGCCAAAGAGGCAGCGGCCACGGTGCCCATCGAGCGCACAATGGCCTCTGAAAGTAGCAGACCGGCGTCGAGTTGTCTTCCGGAGGTTGCAGTGAGCCTGAAGTCACGAGCGAGCTTCGCAATTTGATACGGGTAATGAATCTCTGCGCGATGGACGACGTCAGTCAGCGGCCGAAGAAGGGACTGTACTGCCCGTACCGTCGAGGTTTCCGTACGCAGAGCACTAGGCACCAGATCCTTAAAGGATCCGTCCTCGAACGGGTCGGGGAAGAGAGCATCGCTCAGTCGGAGGGATTCGTCGCGCGTTTGGATGAGATCAGCCACGGCAGACGCCAGGGCCTCGTCGGTCACCAGTCCAACCGGCACCATGGTCTGTCGGCTCAGTCGCCAGACGAGAGATCCAACTTGTTGAAGCTGGCACTCGGGCGACGCTAGCCACAGGCTTAGCGGGAGTGCATTGCTTCGGGTATCGTCGCTGGGACGTAGCACAGTGAGGCGGGTTGCTGCCGTCCCGAAGTCGTCCGGCAGTACCCGCCATCCGCCCATGTTGCCGACGATGTCGCCGCCCATACACATGGCGAACCGAGCCCCCGCCTCCGCTGTCTCGGTGAGCGCCGCCGCCGCATGTGCTCCTGAGTCGAGATCTTCCTTACGTAGCAGCGGCATGACGGCGTCGAGTGCAACCTCACTACGAAATTCGACGAACTCGCCCAGCGGACGGTGAGTTCCGGGGTCGACTTCCGCCATGAACATCCACGGCCAGATAGCGCAGTGCCCCGACCCGGGATCGACGAAGGCAACGTTCGGAAGAACACGCGACGATCCATCACGTCCCTGGTCTCGAACCTGGCGAACAATCGCTTCGGCCTGATCGGGTGTGATCTGGTTTCGCTTGCAGCCGCGACTCCTTCGCATCCGAATGAAGGAGTCGCGCGCATCTACCAGCTGTACGGTTCCCCGACGGCTTTCAGGCTTTCGGTTACTCAGCAGCCAGACGAAGATTGGAATTCTCGTGTTGTACAAGAGCTGATCTGGAAGCGCCACCACCGTGTCGAGGAAGTCGTTTTCGATGATCCACCGTCGGATTCTGGACTCGCCCGACCTTGCGGAACCGGTGAACAGTGGTGACCCGTTGAGAATCACCGCCAAGCGGGAACCCCCCTCCTCGGGAGCCTTCATTTTGGAAATCATGTGTTGCAGGAAAAGAAAGCTCCCGTCGCTGATCCGAGGGAGACCGGCCCCGAACCGGCCCGCCAAGCCTTTGGTCTTGTGCTCCGCCCTAATGGTGTCGGCCACCATCCTCCACTGCACCCCGAACGGTGGATTCGCAACGACGTAATCGAACCTGCCGAGCGCGTGTCCGTCCTCGACAAGCGAGTCACCCAGAAAGATGTTCGTGGCGCTGTGACCCTTGAGCACCATGTCTGCCCGACACATCGCCCACGTCTGTTGGTTGAGTTCCTGCCCGTAGAGCCGGACCTCCGCGTCATCCCCGTTCTCGTGGAGTAGGTCCTCGGCCGCGGCGAGCATGCCACCCGTTCCACATGTGGGATCGAATACAGAAACAGCTGCTCCTCCCGGAACACTCCTCTGGTCCTCTCCCCCTACCAACAAGCGAGCTACCAGTCCAGCGACATCCCTAGGAGTAAAATGTTCGCCTGCCGTCTCGTATGACAGGTCAGCGAACCGTCGAATGAGCTCCCCGAACAGGTAGCCCATTTCACTATTCGACACGGTTGCCATGCCCAAGTCCAGTCCCAGGAACCGCGAGCCCACAGCCTCAAGTAGCCGAGTTCGTTGGAGGCGGTCAACCTCGTCGAAGAAGCTGAAGCCGGCAAAGACCGACTCGATCTCGGACCCGAACCCGTCGATGTAAGCCCGAATTCTGCTGCGAGTCGCCGACAGGTCTTCGAACACCTGTGCTAGCAAGAGGTCGGACGAGTTTCGGATCGGCTGAGCGCCCGCCGCCGTGGCGTCATCTCTACCGACGTTACAAATGTCCGCGCTCGTCGGCTTGAGCAGGCAGTCGAGCCGGCGCAGCACCGTGAACGGCAAGATGATCCGACCATACTCGGACTGTTTGTAGTTGCCGCGCAACAGGTCAGCCACCGACCAGATGAACCCCGCGAGGTCGCCTTCGTTGCCTTGGCTCACTCGCCCGCTCCCCTGACGCGGTGCCCATCCTGCCAGAACTCGACGTCTTCGCGAACCCACGCGCGACACCTGCCCTTACCGAACTGGAGCGCCGGTTGCGGAAAGTCGTCATAGCGGCGCATGTAGGTGGTGACACTGTTCCTGTGCGCGAGGCCAAGCAGCACCGCCACCTCTCCCACATCAATCAGGTCGTCGAGATCAACCAGTCGCCCCATCGGACCTGAGTCTATGAGCGTTGACAACCCCCCTATTCGCTGACGAGTCAGTTGCATCGTGTCGACTTCATAGTTTCGAGGTCCTGGTGTAGCCGGTTCGGGGGTCCCCCGGTTGGGTTGGCGCCGGCATAACCCCCACACCACCGAGGCGGCCATGAACAAATCCCGATCAGTACCCCAGATTGCAGTCCCTCACCTCCAAACACAGTCTCCGGCTTCCTTGGGAGAGACATTCCCAGAGATCTGTCGTAGCCTTCCTCGGTGGGGGGTGGGGTCCTCGGGTCACAGCAGCCTGTCTCGGTCTAACATGATCACTCCTTGTGCCCTTTCAATGATCAGGTCTGAGAACTTTCGGTGATCGCCTACATTGCTTGGCGGACCCGACGCTTTGTCCCTGATGTTCTTGGCCTTTGCGACATACCGGTTGGGTGTGGTGTCGCAGGCTCTGCCGCTACGGGGCGGGGTTCACAGCCATCCCAGCAGATTCCAATGCCACACCGTGTTGTAACCCACCCGGTACATGGCTTCTTGAAGAATGTCTTGGGGCAGCAGCTTGATCGCCTCTCTCACACTGACTTTCCTGCCCGCATGAAGCACACCCGGTAGGTGGGCGTTCTGGCCTGGGCTGAGCCAAGCATCAGCGAAAGCGTGCACCAGGTCTTGTCGGGAAACAGATGCGTGTTCGGTTGTGGTCATAAAGCGTGTACTCCCTTGCTGTCGGTCCTATCGGCAGGCCAGAGAGAGAACAACGACACCGCGACCCCTGGGACGGAAGAGATCCTCCCGCCCTGATAGGGCTGGTCCCGGATAATGGCCGTCATTGTTCATTCTCCCCCTCGTGACGGGCGAATGGATTTGCTTGGCGAAGTTTGCCTCGGATGTGTGTTTGCTATCTAATGGTCATACCGAAATGCACGGTAGGACCCGGGAGCCTAACCGGCCGCCAAAGCTCCTCGTACGCATTCGTGTCACCGGGTGAGGAGGGTGTCGGGAGATCCACTTCCCAGGGCGTTTGTGAATAGGCGAACCGTTGTTGGCGATCATTGAAAGTCCTCAGACCTGATCACTGAAAGCACTCACCTTCTGGGGGGTTAAACCCGTTGATGGGTTAGGCTCTCTCGTTGGCACGGCACCATACTTTCTGTTCCCACCGCTCACCATCTTTCCGGCCGCAACCACAGCAGCACCGAAACAAAGCGCTAGGACTGATATTTATGGAATATCTGCCGTAAGACACAGTTAATGTGTCGATCTAGCTGGGGGTTTGGTCCTAGGCTCCGTGCATGAACCATGTGGAATATCTGTCGTAACAGGAGGTTTGTGCTGTGAACGGCCGGGTGGTGGCTCTGTCCGATTACCGGGGAACACCCCGACTGGGGTCGGCGGTGGAGGCCTACTTTTCGGATAAGCAGTTGTCGGCTAACACCCGCCGGGGGTACTCGCAGGCACTGTCGGCCATCACCGAGGAGTTGGGGTGGGACCTTCCCCTCGACCAACTCGACTCTCGCAAGCTCCTAGACATCTTTCAGAAATGCTGGGGGGAGGGGAAGCCTTCCACTTGGAACACCCGGTTCACCGCTGTCCAGTCATTCGTCTCCTATTGCCAACGCAACGCATGGCTACAACATGATCCCATGGCGTTGGTGGACCGCAGGCGGTCACCCCGTGATCAGACCAAAGCCGTCCCCTACGAAGACTTGGAGGCGCTGTTGTCGCGCCGGGACATCCACTTGCGGGAGAAAACCCTGTGGAGACTGTTATACGAGACCGCCGCCCGGGCCGGGGAAGTCCTCGCTCTGAACGTGGATGATCTGGACCTTTCCCGCAAACGAGCAGTGATTATCGGCAAAGGCGGCCACAGAGAATACGTCTTCTGGGCATCCGGCGCAGCGCGGCTTTTGTCAAGATATCTGGCTGGCCGACGCCGGGGACCTGTGTTCCTCACCCACCGGCAACCCAACGTCATCCCCGCCCGAGGAGACGAATGTCCACACACCGGCCGGGGAAGGCTATCCTACGAACGCTCCTCCACCCTGTTTAAACAGTCAAGTGGCGGGTGGACACTCCACCAACTCCGCCACTCCTCACTCACCCACCTCGGCGAACAAGGTGCTTCCACCACCCTCCTCCAAGCCAAAAGCCGACACCAAGACCCACGCACCCTCGCCATCTACACCAAACCAGGAAACGAAGCAATCGCGCAACTCACCTCCGAGTTTGACAAACAACGGTGGTCTCGATGAGCCACCACTCCCGGTGATCGGAGTCCACCTCTGGTGATGGTGACACTGACATCCGCTGTCGCGACGCTCTCCGCTACAGGCACTCACGACGATCGCAGAATCTCGATGAGACCCTACGCCGGGAAAATGGGACAAACACAACGGTTTCTGTGGGCGATCACCGCCCAGTACGGATGGGCGTGGTTGTGTAGCGTTGGACGATTTGTCCCCGTGTCAGGCCATGGCTTTGTAACAGTTCAGCAACATTCTGTTGGGAGAAGGAGTCGCGGGTTGCTAAAGCCGTAGCGAACTGTATCAACGCGTCTCCGAGCTTTCGCAGGCGCATCACATCTAGGACGCGAGCTCCGGGCGGTGGTGTGGCGTCGGGAGCTTGGCGGCCGTCATGGTGAACAAGCAGCGGTGTTGCCTTGCATGTGTGGTCGTATTTCTCTTTGAACCAACTCATTGAGTGCGCGAGCTGAGCGGCGGCCTTCTTGGGTACCGTGTTTTCAACTTCGTTCTTGCACTCCACAACCAGGTACTCCAGTTCACCTAGGTTCCAGAGAACGTCTGGCCCACCCTCTGCTTCGGGTTGTTGTGATTCAAAGCCCAGCAACGTCCCCAACTCTGCGATTGCGTTCTCAAAGTCCCGAGCGGGTGTATCGAAATCGAGCTGATCTACCAGTTCCCGGAATCCGAGGATCAGCTCGGTTGGAGTGGAGAACCGACCGAGTTCGCCGCCCAAGGCGTTGGCTTGAGGTGTTGTCGATCTGGCTCGGTCATAGCTGACGCCGAGATGTGGTTTCATCACCCGAGGGTTACGTTTGGTAGCACCAACGAGCACCTTTTGTGTTTGTTCTGGATCCACCGACTGCATATACGTCGCAAGCTGTTCCTGGAGCCAACCCTTTGTCTCTTCCTCCTCCACAGCGTTAATTGCTTCGCTCATCACCTCACAAGCCTGCGCGTACTGCCCCACCACGGACTGGTTGAAGGCTTGTCGGATAGGAACAGCGAACGGCTCGATCGAGCCGTTCGTATAGGTGGTGCCCGCAAGGCATTGTCGGCTGGCGGCGAGCCAGCCGGGGTCGCGACTCAGGCACCGACTAACAACGTCTATCCATTCCTGCGGTGCTTGTCCTTGGAGGTCGGTGGCTATGGCCATCGAGAAGTCGAGTTGTGCCCGGGTCGCAGGTCCTAGCCTCTCCTTCATCTGCGGCCGGGACAGGATATGTGCGAGGCTGGATCCGAGTAGGAGAACCACGCAGTAATCCTCGTCACTGCGCACCCCGCGGCCCATACCCTGCTCAATCCGCTGCAATCGCCGGTGGTCTAGAACGGTGCTTCCCCTAAGGATGTTGTTTTCGCGACGGCGGCACTCGCGAACCGCCTCAGGTAGGCCATCGATGATCAGAACACGGCACGCTTTGTCCGGGAGGTCAATGCCATCGTACTTGTTCACGAGAACGACGAGGCCTACGTGCTTGTTCTCCTTGAGCAAACGAACAGTGTCGGCAATCGTTTCCGCGTTGAGAATATGATCAGCGTAGTCTTGCCAAACCTCTGACTGGCGTTTGCTTGGTACGAGCACCACGACATTGTGCTCGTCGGCAAGGGCTCGGACTGTTTGCCGGATGCTCTGGTCGGTGGCCGCTGGATCTAGTTCAAGCGGGGAGAGGATCAGCCGGTCGCCGATGTCGGCTGCGCTGTTCGGGGTCACCGGTTTCAGAGCCGCATCTGGTGAGGCACCGAAGTGCGTGATCAGAACGCTATCGTCCGGGAGAGTTGCAGTGAGAAAAAGACGGCGCCGTGCTTGGTCTAAGCTCACAATCGTGTTGGTGGGAGGGCACAGCGGCTGGATTTCGAGGTAGTTGCCTGAGAAGACCGCTTGACACGAACGCAAGTGGTTTTTCACAAAGGCCCAACTGAACAACAGGTCGTCATCCCCTCGATATGGGTGGAGTTTGTTTACGACTTGGGACTCTTTATTCGCCCACGCCCAGATCGGAACACGCATAACAACACCTGGATCCTGGTCTTGCAGTTCTGCAAGCCCCGACGGTGACTGTTCATTGAGATCGTCCCAGAAAAGGTCGAGCATCTCCCGATATCCTGGGTGATGCTGAGGAATTCGTACCGTTGTCGCGTCCTCCACGGTGTTTACGCACGCGTGCGTATCGTCCACGACCAGAGATCCAATCGGTACCGGACGGGGGCGGGGACTCCCGGGACCGCCGAAGACCGAACGGGCGTTGACCAGTTTGTAGATGTTGACAACGCAGATCGCACGACCGGACCTGTAATCGGAGGAGTCTGGATCGTCCGTTGAGCGGATGCCAAGACGGAAGGCTTCCTCACGCACTTGTTCTACGAGAAAATTGTCGGGAGTCACATACAGGGCTGGTCCGTAACCCTCATTGATGCTGCCTGCAACGCGAGGAGACCTACGGCTGTCTTACCGGTACCGGTGTTCATCTTGATGGCAATGTCGCGTTCGCGCCTACGCTCATACCAAGCGTCGAGCACCTGACCCTGAACATCCCGCAGATAACCCCGAGCACGACCGGGGAGCGTTGCGAATATGACGCGCGGGTCAGAAGGCAGCTCATCGCCACCTTGCTGGTATTTAGTGAAGTCGACCGGCATCACTCAATCCTCTTGTTAGTTAAAAGGGTACAAACTTTGGTGGCCACCCGCCCCGGCTCCCCGCTTTGTGAAGATCGCATCACCTCAATCCAGAACCGTTGCGTCACCACGTCATCTAGAACTTTCGGATGTCGCCGTAGTGAGGCGAGTAGTACGCCTGGCTGAGTTTGAAACCACTCCGGCCCTTTTCTCGACACTTCCGTTCGAAGATCTCGATTATCTTCATTTTGTCATCTTCGCTCATGTTGATGCCAAAGATGATCCCCTTCAGACACTCGAAGTCGTACCTCATCAGCTGGGGATCGCCATCCGAGGCATCACTATGGTGTCCATAATCAATCAAGCGTGTCTCCTGTTCATACTCCCAGTGCCTTGTTTTTGTGAACGCAGCGCGATAGAAGGCATCCCAATGCTTGTCGCGCCAAGTGTGCATGCTGCGACCATCTTGCATGTACGACGCGCAACGCGACTCGTTGCCCTGTTCGTCGGTGTACCAAAGCTTCATGACTACTGACTCGGACAAGGTGCCGAGGTTGCGGAAAAAATCGACCTCTGGGAGCCGAGACTGGTACTTCACATCCCAAAAGCGATAGTCCCGGCAGTCCTGACGTTCGTTCCGGCCCAGTCCCTTGCGTTCGGCGGCCTCCAGGTGCAGCGACCTCGCCAAGTCATCCTCAACCGCGCCCGTGTCGAATATCAGGCACGCTCCTGTGTGATTCTTGGCATAGTGTGCCCACATTGCCGGACTGTGATACGTCTTACAAAAGGAGGCTGCATACCACTTCGGTCCGAGCAGTGCCGGCAACTGTTTGAGGTAGAGCGCTGGGAATTCGGACCCCAGCTGCCGTTGAGCGACCCCCATAGGTTTGCCGAAGTCTTTACGCCGTCGGTATCTATCCACTACAAAACGGGAGGCAAGCAAATGAGGGAGTATCTCATGCACCGGCTCGCGTTTGTCCTTGTCAAGATCGATCTGTGACATCAGGTCCTCGACTTCTGCGAAGGGATACCTCGACCTGTTCATTGCTGCAACTAGAACGGCTCTATCAGGTGCAGGCCCGATGCCCCGTTCGCCGTAGGTTAATTGAACGCTGGCAAGCGCACGGGGATGGACTGCATAGAGATAGGACAATGCTTCGTGAAGTCTCACATCCCGTTCCATTCCCCCAATCTCCTCGGCGAACTCGGTGACGTAGTTATCTTCCGACACTCGTGCCCATATCTCCGTAAATAGCTCGCCCATCTGGGGCGTCTCGGGCTGATCCCAGCGGCCCTCGACCGCTATTCCGTGCTCCTCGAAGTCGAGGTCAGGGCCTACAACCCTAGAGATAAAGTACGCGCGGTGAACACAGTACACGTAGTTCTTGAGCAGATTCGCCCACGCAATCCGGTCGCCACGCCAAACGATGTCACGCATCGCTTCCACTGGGTCATTGAGTTGAGCGCCGCTGGCGAAATAGATCGTTTGGCGTTCAAGCTCCTGAGACTCCCCGAGCAGTCGTTCTGCGGACCGGAATCGGTAGACCTCGGTCACCTCACTTCCACCCTTTGGCACGATCTGACCGATGGGCATCCGCATAGGGATTCTGAAATTCCAACTGAAGGGCTCCAGATCACCCCATTCAAAACACCGCCATCACCAGCCGTGGGTTCAACCTGACTCATCCGAACCCCCCAATCCAGGTCATGGCCTGGGGCCACCACCCGTCACCTGCGGCGCAGCAGGGGCTCCACATAGGACTCCACATCCAAAACAGGAGGGCTCCGCATTTTGGGAGTCCCTGAACCGGCCGATGATCGACGAGGTTAGCGGATGGAAGCCCCCAGGGATCACTGCTCAGGTTTGGGTAACTACTTCTGCTTCCTCGACCCAGCGAGATAGCAGACTCAGGGCTGCCAATCGCTCAAGCGCCTCCTGCTCGTCCATGCCTCCTCCACCAACATTGGGATGAGCGAGAAGGTTCCTGATTCTCATAGCACAACCCATCCCGAAAAACTTTGCCCCTTCATGAGCTGAGATCCAAGTTGCTTTATCTTCCTCTCTATCGTATTGGCGAAATCTTAACCTGGGGGTGCTACTTGTAGGGTCTTTGATACTGAACATCTCGGCGTACAGGTTCCTCCCCTCTAAGCCCACACGACTCCTTGGTCGGTGTTGGGTCTGTAATTCGACAGCTTTGGCCGCTTCGAATACCGCCGACTGAAAGTGCCCATCATTCCATAGGTGCTTGGCAGCATCCCAAACCCAAGGATGCAAGCCTGTTGCAGATAGCATGGGCCCACCGGGGATGAACATCCTCTCCCGTCGTTGCCTGTTCTCAATAATTCCTTTGAGCCGATTAGCAGCACCTTTTGCACTACCCCATAGATGAGGAGAATGGACCCCTGCAAACAATATCGGTGAGGTACTACCGTCAAACCTCCCCTCCGGCTCGTGTCCTGGGTCGATCGCAGCGGACAGTTCCTCCATGAGCGGAGTCAAACGAGTAAGTCGAGGATGGAGTCCCTGGTGGATAATCTCGCTGTCAGTCGCACGGTACTGATCAATCAACTCAATGAACTCGTCCACCACGGTTGCCGCTTCGTCCCAATCGATGTTCAGCGCCGGTGATGAAGATGGCGGAGGTCGTTCTGGAATTGCAGGCTTAGTATGCCTCATGTCCCACATGATACGAGTCGGTGGCTGTCACGCGCGAGATATTGGAGCGGGAGTGAGCCCTTCACGTCCTGCTTAGCCCCGGGTCAGAGGTGACGGCCAGCAAACCTCGTATAGGATCCGGGCGGGGCTCTGTTTTCAAGGGGGATGGTTGGCCAGGGGAGGGTTTCTTCCGCCCTCTTTTGGTTTGTCGACTCCTGAAAGGTCCGGCCTTGGAAACCGAATCGGCTACAGGCCCATGGGGGCGTATCAACTGGCTGGATATCTGTTCGGCATTCTTTTCTGGATCGGGTGTCGTTGCCACGGTAGTTTGGTTGATGTACCCTGGCCACGACCTGGCCTGCATAGATTCCTATTGGACGCCGGCGCATCAGCCAGTCATAGCACTCACTTTGTTGGTCGCAGGGGGTGCTCTGTCTCTAGCCTTAGAACCCACCGCATGGGTCGTAGTCGCTAGATGGCTGACGGGAGCAACGCCTGGGGTGGTTCTCATCGTTGTTGTCCTTCTGCCTATCGTCATCCACGCTGTGGCGTATGTTTCCCTTGAATGGGTGGCGAGAACCACCCGTCGGCGGAAGGGCATCTGGATACCACGCTCCTCGGCAGCATTCCGCGGCCTGGTAGTCGGCGCTGCGTTCCTCTGGCTCGACTGGGGCATAACTTTCTGCTGAGAAGAGAACCGCCACTAAAACTCCTACCCATTCACTATCCAACCAATATCCAAATCGGGAATAGTGGCCCGGGTCGTGGGCGTTCCTCCCCCGCTCACAAATCAACCCCAGCGGAACCCCGCGTGGACTAGGTTCAGGGGCGGCAATTGGTAGATCGGAATCACTTATATGAGATGGTGCCGGATTCGTTGCGTGTTACGCGTACCCAACTGCTTGGCTGGGCAACAGGTCTCGGATCTGTTGGAGAATTGCCGAGGCTTCTTCGAAAGTTGATAGCGGAGACCGTGCCTTCTGTGGAGTGGCTCGATATGCCTGCTGAGGAAGGAGTTGCCTCACCCGGCTGGGACGGTGTGGTGGAGTGCCCGGTCGGCAATCAATTCATGCCTGCTGGTCGTTCGGTGTGGGAACAGCCCACCGCGCAGAAAAACGCTCACAGCAAGGCTTGTAAGGATTACGACAAACGTAGGGAGAACACCCCCCCAGGGGAGCGTGCCGAGTTGACCTATGTCGCTGTGGGCTGCGCCCCATGGACCAGCCGGATACGACAGCTGCTGTACCAACCAGCCGACGTTGTCGTACACCGCGTCGGGTTCCCATCCGGTGTCAGCGAAGACGGCCACATCGGGCCGCTGTCCGAACCGTCCTTCGTCGGCTAGGAGCGCCATGACGGTCGACTGGGTACCGCCGCCTAGCGACAGCACCCTCAAGACTGGGGTGTGCGGATGCCTCCTGCTTTTGAGGGCATCATCCGCTCTATGCGGTCCCGTAGAGCTTCGTTGTCGAGTATGTCAAGGCTGATGGCCCCTGCAAGTTGGTTCAACGCACGCAGCATCCGGTTGGTTTCCGACGTGTTGTTCTTCTGGGCCAGTCCCCTGTGGATCGACACGTCGAGTACAGCAGCCCGGATACGGTCGGATGCCATAAGGTACGGATGTTTGAGCAGCGGATGGTAGAAGTTGACGTTGTTGGCCATCGTGGACAGCAGCACGTCGGTCGGATGTTCTGAGTGCGCTTCCGCGGACCGGGCGTACTCGTAGAGCCACCACAGACGGGCCGCTGTGTTCGACTCCTTGCTGTGTCCCAGCCAATGGTTCGCAACGAACTTCGTTTGGTCGTCGGGATCGTCCGAAGACCACAGCTTCTTGCTACTTTTCCACCGGATGTCGGGATAGTTGCCCAGCGACAGACAGTTGATCGCCGCTAGCACACGACGGTCCGACATGTGCGACCGTTTCGCCTGCGGTAACGCTTCCCATATCTGGAAGGCAGCGAAGTCGTCGTGTGACGGCCCCCCGCGGTTGGGGGCGTCCCCACCGTCGGGGAACGGCCCGTCGGGTGCCCACGTTCGGGCCTCGTCGAAGATCGCCGGTGGACGGCCGGTGTTCTGTTCCCGGTTCAGCCGTTCGAGTGCGCCGACGATAGCCGCCCTGTCGCCGGAGCGGATCAGCATCGGGTTGGTGTCGGCCAGCCGCTCGACCAGTTTGTAGCCTTCGTCGGTGAACGCCTTCACTCGCCTGTCGCCGGTCATCGGTCTGGCCTGTCGTCGGGTTCGGGACGGGGACGGAGCGGCCATTCGAGCAGCAGTTGAGCCACCCACATCAGCGACCGGTGCTGCCCGTCGTGTTCGAACGCTCCGTCCAGGCAGTCAACACCGACTTCTTCGAGCCGGCGGCGGATCGTCGCTCCCCAACCGCCGTCCTCCCAGTCACGGTCGGCGTTCTGTAACCAGACAGAGAGGCTGTCCGTCAACGCGGCCAGAAACACGGTCTCGACCGGCCAGTCGGTGTTACGCCGCTGCTGGAAGTAGGCGACTGTGTCGGGCGCGGCCCAGATAGTCACAGCAGCTTCCTGTGGGTCCGCGTGAACATGCCACCCGTACCCGTAGGCCAGGTCCTCCCGGATCAGGAACATTCCCTGCACCCCCATGTCGCCGTCGTCCAACGGAGCGTTGAAATGCGCTGCCACCGCGAGCGGCGCGCCAGCTTCGACGGGGATGTCCCGTCCCCGATAGGCCGGGTTCGCCTGCTGGGTGTTCAAGGTGAGCGGCCGAGCGGCTATCACCTGGGGATGTATTTCGGTTCTCCCGCGCAGCTTCAATGTGTTCACCCGGACGCAGATACGCCACGGGTCGTCGCCGTCGTGGGTGGCGCGGACGAGCCGACGGTACGACGTTCTGGGGCAGTACAACCACAGAGCGCAGACAGCTGCGCCTTCGTCTACCAGCTGCCGGATAGCTTCCACGTTGCTATCGAACCGGGCGTCCACCGCTAGTTCGTGTCCCCTGGGTGTGCGCTGCAGGCTGCAATCGACGGACGTTTCGAACCGTCCGTCAGGCCAGTGATGGTCACGTTGTCCCAGAACCGGATGCGGGAACCCGTCCCGTTTCGCTACGTACCGCACAGTAGCCTATCCGCCCGCATCCTGGTCCCCGGTGCTCGCCTGGACGGCTACCAACCGGAACGACCTGCCGGCCAGCGGAACGTTCGCGCACACCCGCAGGTCCGTCCGTTCCTGTCCCTGCCGTCCGGGGGGCAGCAGGAACCCTTTACGCCTACCGACGGTCGCTAGTCGCAGCCGTTTGCCATAGCCGTACGCCGACATCAAACCGACCGTGCGTTCCCGCCCGTCTTCGCCTACCGTGTTAACCGCCACATGTATCGTCTCTGCGGGAACCCCCCCAGCGCCGGGTGTCAGAACCGAAAGTCGTACCTGTTCCGGCCGCTCGGGGTGTCCCACGAATACCGGTTCCAGGTCGATGCGTGGCACCTGTTTGACTGTTACGGGCCGCGGTCCAGGACCGGGTCCCGGCCGCGGTCCCGGACCGGGTCTGGGACCCGGTCGGTCCTGCCGTTCGTGCTGCCCTTCGGACAGTTCTTCGCTGGTTTCGTCGTCGACGTCGCTGGGCACGGACGGAACATCAACGGACGGAACGGTCGGTGCTGGCGTACGGCGCCGCACCCGTCTGGTACGCAGCAGCCGGACACCGGCCGACCCAGCGCCGTCCCGCTTGACCGACAAACCGAAATCGAGCAGCTCGTGGGCGTCGTCCGCGGCAGAGTCGCCGACACGTGCTCGGGACCGTATTTCCTGGTACACCCACTCCCGCAGCTCCCGTAACGCAGAGCGGGCGGTTCTACGCCGACCCGATTGCGACTTGGGGATCTGGCTCACCGACAACCCGTCGTGGCGGGGGTTCTCACACGCCCGGAGAACCCAGTCATCGTCCTCTACCGGCTCGGTAGCGACCACCGCGGTGAACCGTTCCCAACCGTACGGTATCCGCGGGTTCGCTTCGCCCAGCTGGCCAGCCCGGTCGGTTATCTTCAACCCGGGCCAGCGAACCAACGCCAAATCCCGCCGCCCGTTGCCTGGCCCGACGTCGATGTGCAAGACAACCTTGCCGATTCCCGGAATATGTGTCTCCGCCACGGGCGGCTTCGCAGCTACCAGTACGTAACGGGCCGTTGTTTTCGTCTCTTTGTCTTTCTGTTCCTGAAGCAGCTTGTACACGTCGCCGCCCGGCCGGATCGTTTCCGACGACACGACAGACGCCCGCTCGTCGCCGGAGTCCTTCTCCAACACGGCCCCCAACCGTTCCTCCAACACAGCGTAGAAGTAGCTGCCGACTATTGAACACACGGCCGAGACCCGCCAGGTGTCCCCGCCGGACGGCTCCCAGCCGGGAATCAATATCCGTGTGCCGACCTTGTCCATCCTGAAACAGGACGGAATCCCCTCGCCCTGTAGCGAACGTTTGCCCGTCCCGTCGCCCAGATACCCGTCCGCGGACTTTTGCCGCCCGTCTGGACCCTCATGTGTTACCAGCACTGCCCGGCCCCGGAACCTGGTATGCGTCCCACCCGCAGCGTCCCGGTACCGGGTGGAGTACAGGACGGTCCGCAGCGGGGTAGCCGCTAGTGGCGCGTACTTCCCCAACCCGAAAGACCCCCCGGACCGTTCGTTCTTCGCTACAGGAGACCCCTCCGAATCGGTGAGCCCCTCCCACGGTGACAGGCCCCCATCGGACTCGGGTTCGTCCTTGGTACCCTTCGTTCCCAGATCGGTGACCGACAGAGTGCGAACAGCCCCGTCGGTCAGAAGGCGGCGGGCGTCATCTAACAGTCGGCGGTCTTGTTCGGTGGTCACATACTTCGACTTGGAGCACCGGCCGATGGTCTCCGCCAGCCCGGTCCCGTCTATCCAACTGGTGTCCAGGTTGACCTCCGCGAGTTCGATCAGAACCGTGCCGCTGCCGCGGTGGGCGTCCAAGGCGTCCAACGAGTTCTGCACCATCTCCCGGTAAAGGTGGTTGTCGGTGAACTGGCTCATCCCACCCTGGTTGAACCCTTCGCCCCGCCCTCCTGACTCGGGAAACCACCACTTCAAGTTCATAACAGAAACCCTCACATGTGTGCGCTGTTCGGGGAAGCATACATCGGCTTCTACTGTAGATCACCCTCTTGGATTTGGCCGTGTCGCAAGACTCTCACTATGGGCTTCGGAAGATTGAGGGCCAGTGCTGACCTCTAGGTAATACCGACCCGACGGTGGGGGTTGCGGTGTCGGTGGTTGGAGATCAGCATCGGCCCGCTCGGGGCTGGAGAGCGTCAGGTTCTACCTGTGCGTACCCTAGTTGTGCTGGGATGTCCGAGGAGCCGCAGGGTGTGGGCACTTCTTACCATATTGGAGTCACCTCCAAGACCTCGATCAAGCGCAAGAAACGGAAACGATGGCTCACTGCCAACACAATCGGCCCATTCACCGCACCCTGTGTTCTCTAGGAGACGAGGTTCCGACGTGAGGGGTGACTGGGACCCGGCCTGTCGGATCCACTGGAATCTCCCCACTCCCCACAGATTCGCGAAGCCTCGGAATCTCTGGACAACTCACTCGCGGTTCGGGGCAGAGCCGCGTGGGGGTTGGTTGTGTCAGGGGTTGGGTGTTGCGGAGTTCACCCATCGGCTGTCGGGGAATCTCCAGGACCGGTCACTGCCACCGGAGGTGAACCGTCTCGGGCGGACCATCGCTCGTTGGGCTACTCAGATCACGAACTGGCACCACTCGGCAGTGACGAACGGACCGACGGAGGGATTGAACAATCTGATCAAGAGTGGGGACTTTCACTGATCGCCAACACCAACTACCGAATACGAGAACTCCAATACGCCGGAAAACCGGACTGGACAATTCTCGCCGCCATCACTCCCCCGCAATTTCCGAAGTGCCCGTTTAGCCGGGGAAGTGACTCCCACATTCTCATAGCGTCGGCAACCGAGGCGCCCAACGCGGGAACCCTGCTACAGTTCCCTAGCCTTTCAATGAGACCGTTTCCATTCCCTGCATTCGTCACCTTTTAGAAACTTCGCCACGACCGTGATATTTCGCCAACTGTCGTGAGAACGGAACCCGATGGTCAACTCAGCCGGGTAGGCCCCTTCGTTGCTGCGAACGATGGTCCCTTCCTCGTCGATCCACGCCGCCGACGGCACGTTCGCTAAGACTGTCCCGTATTCGGGGCCGGATCACACTCCGCAGGTGCCTGCGCACTCGTTTCCCCAGTGATCCTCGTCTGTTGTTGTGTTTTGGGAGATGTCAACAGCCACTGCCTGGTCTAGGGGTATTCGTTGTGGGTGCAGAAACACTTGTTTGCGGAACATGCGGGTTGCGTTGTGTCCTGGGGAACGCAAGGCGTGGTCTGTTTGGACAGCGTCAGCGAAAGCTTCGGGATCTTCTTCAGCGAAACGTATCCAAGCTCCGCGGGATCGGTATGGACAGGCTATACACGCCGAGCGGGGTAGTTTCCTGTCGGGGTATTCCTCTTCGAACCATTCGATGCAGTCGTCGCGGGTCAGTTCCATGTCGATGAGGGGATATTGGTTGATGATCCACCGGTCTGGCGCTATTCGCATCCTTACATGTTCGTCCAAACTGATCCCGAGCCACATCTCTACAGTCGTGGCTGGCGGAACGGGGCTTCTGGGCGCCAAGCCGAGACGGGCCCGGACTTCTGCTCTGATGGGAGCTATTTTGTAGTCGGTGGTGCATTGGCGCCAGTTCATCCCTGCTGCCTGGCCGTCCCTGTCAGCGAGGAATGCGGGGATGGTGAGCCACGGCCGTCCCCGTACGTTGACTCCAGCGAGTACCGCTTCCCTGAGCGACTGGTCGGGATTCGCCACCACCGTAACTATTGGGAATGAGACAACCGTTTTGAGCCAATTCACGTTCTCGTAGACCGATTGGGGTTCCCATCCTGTATCCGCGAAGATGGCCACATCGGGTCGGTGTGTGAAGTATCCTCGTTCGGCTAGCAACGCCAGTACCGTGGATTGTGTTCCGCCTCCCAGTGACAATACCCTCAGGGCGGGGGGTGGTGGGAGGCGTCTGCTTTTGGGGGCATCACCCCCTCGACACGTTGCCGTAGTTCATCGTCCGAAAGAACGTCCAAGCTGATAGCGCCAGCTTTTCGGTTCAATGCCCGCAGCATGTGGTTGGTTTCTACGGTATTGCTGCGGCGGAGTAGGCCATTGCTCAGAGAGACATCGATGACTGTTGCGCGTATACGGTCGGATGCCATTAGGTACGAATGTGCGAGCATGCGGTGGTAGAAATTGACGTGGCCTGCCAATTCCCGCAACAGGAAGTCGATCGGGTGTTCCGAGTAATCCGCCGCGCGTCTGGAGAATTCGTACAACCACCACAAACGGGCAGCCGTGTTGGACTCTTTGTCGTGTCCAAGCCAATGACTCGACACGTACCTTGCAATTGCTTTGGGGTCTTCGGATCTGGCTAGTTTGCTGAGACTCCATCTGGTTTCGACGTATTGGCCTTGTAGCTGGAAACAGTTTATGGAGGCTAGGACTCTCGGGTCGGACATGTCCGCTGCTGTGACGGTGGGTAGGGCATGCCAAAGATAAGCGGCGTGTTCATGGTCGCTTCCCGGACCTTTTGTGGCGTTTTCTGCTAACGCTTGCAGTGAGTGTTGAGGCTGAGCGAGTCGGCCTGCTGTGAACAATGGCGTTTCGGGGTCTGGAAGGTGCTGCCGTCGTTTGTTCATCTCTTCCTTGAGATGCGCACTGTCGTCCTCCCGTAAGAGACTCGGTTTGTCCGCGGCGATTTCGCTAAGCAATTGGTATCCCACGTCGGTGAGCGCCCGCAGCGTTTCGGTCATTGGTTTTCCTCTTCCCCGTCGTCAGGGGGTGGTGCCTGAAGTGGGTCACCGAGCAATCGTTGAGCGACCCATGTTGAAGAACGCCCGTAGGGTCCGGCCATGAACATTGGATCCTGGTCGTCGCTGCTGACCCGTATGCCCAGCTCTGCCAGACGGCCCTTGATGGTTCCTACCCACCCTCCAGAAGAAGATGTGTCCTCTTCTGTTTGTTCGTCGTCTCCTACCTGTTGCAGGTACACATTCAACGCCTCGGTGAGAGCAGCCAAATACAGAGTTTGCATGGCCCATTTGCTGTCCGTTTCTCGTTGTTCTTTGAGGAATTCCATGGTCGGGCGGTCAGCGGCGAGTTCAATCGTGGCTTTGTCGGGATCTGGGCGCACATCCCACGCGGTTCCGCTGTCGGGATCCTCCATCCAGCTGAAGATGTCTTTGATTGTTCGGTCACCATCGAGCAGTGGTATTGATGTTGGCGGTTGAACGGCAAGGGGCGTTCCGGGTGGAAGGACCAAGGGTTCTTGATCGAACACCCTGTGAGCTTCCTCTGTGCCAAGCATCACCTCTGTGGTTGTCACAACCTGCGGATGCGCTTCTACCTTTCCCCGAATATCGCCTATTGGGATATCCGCTATAACCTGGCGCCGGTTCCCATTGTTCTCGGCTTTGAAGAATTGCCGGTACGAGGTGGCTGCACAGTAGATCCATACTCCGCACACGGCTCGTTCATCGGCGATCAGCCGGTCGATAGCGGCAACGTCCAAACGGAACCGTGTCTCGATCCTCAATATGGGACCGCCGTTCTTGCCGAAAGATTGCTTCAAATAGACCTTGACCGTTGGGGCGAAGGACTTGGCGGGCCACAGGAATTCCTGTTGCCCCAGCACGGGGTGTAGGAAGTTCCGGTTTGACGCGTACTTCACGTTTGTGAACCCTCGGATGTGTCTAGGGGAATGGCTGTCACGTCGAACGCCGTTTCTTCAATGGGTTCGCTGGCTCGGATTTTCAGATTCAATCTTGACGTCCCAGCCGTGAGAGATGCTGGGACAGTGAAGGTTCCCTTTGTTTGGTCCACCATTTCGAGAGATACGTTTTCGGACTCAACGGACATCAACCTGACCGGCGCCTGGCGGGTGTCTTCGAGAACAGCCGTTACCCGTATCTGTAGATCCTTGTTTCTCATTCCACTGGGAATGGACAACGCGACATTAAAAGCGTGGGTGTCTCTCTGCCCGTTCTCTCCTGTGAAGGCGGATGTGAAAACCGGTCTTAGGTCAGCCCTCGCCACCCTCTTGGTGGTGGTCCCGGTCGTGGTTGGTGCGTTAGTAGGCTTGTCCGGTTTCGGGGGCCCAGGGGGATCATCGGCTCCTGGTTCACGGCGTTCACCCTCGGGAACATAGACATCACCGGGTTCCTCCTCACCATCGGGATCCTCCACTTTCATCTCGGTGGGCGTTACATCAAAACCCGGGTTGGTGGTCTGACGAGGTATGTGTTTGGTAACCCGGACGTTGCCCAAGCGAATGCTCCTACCCTTCTTGTCACCTCCCGGCCCTCCGCTGGCATCGCCATCCTGGTCGCTTTCCACAAACAGGCCCAGTTCAATCAACCCGGGATCGTCCCAATCATCAACGCTGTCCCGGCCAGGGTTGGCATATTTTTCTATCTCCTCCTTCAGCCAACTTTGCATTATTCGGAGTGCCTTGCGGGCCTCCGACCGAGTTTTGGTTTTCCTTGTCGTGCGGATCCTGCCAACGTCTATGGCATTGTGCGCTGGGGTTTCGCAGTCCCGCAACACCCAATCGCCGCTTTTTCCGTTCTGTCTATCCTCCCCTTTCCGGG
>MKWU01002612.1_pt1 | contig 26294 bp, 21 predicted proteins | sample 809101 | NCBI WGS metagenome assembly MKWU01 (sample SAMN05860141, study PRJNA318959) | sponge metagenome | host: Aplysina aerophoba | place: Slovenia: Piran, Adriatic Sea, Gulf of Piran | collected 2013-05-07 | reverse complement strand
CCCGATGAGCTTCGCCTTCATCGTGAAACACCCAAAAACTCTTGTATCCCGGTGGCGGTACTAGTGTCTCTCTCTTAGCGTCCTCATTTTAGCACGCACGGCGCGGGGTCAAGGGTGCTTTTGCAAATAACGCAAAAGCATCTTTTTTTCAGAAAAAATCGGTGAAGCATGGATTTTTTCCGCTGCGCGCCCTCCGGGTGAAAAAAAGACTGAAAACCGCCCCTGACGCCCACGCCTAACACGTGCTGAAAATGGGACGCTAAGAAGCGCATCCGTTAACTCTCTGGAAAGGAGAAAGGCATGGAAACCACCGTGGTGAATTTGAACGACTACGTTGCGCCCCAGTTCGGAGGCGGCCTGCTGGTGAGGATCGACCGCATGACGAAGTGGGGAAACCCCTTCCGGGTCGGCGCCGACGGCGACCGCGACGAAGTCATCGAGAAATACCGGCGATGGCTGTGGAGAAAAATCCGGCAGGAGGAGGTGAACCTCTACGAACTCGCCGACCTCCTCGGCTGCGAGCTCGGCTGCCACTGCCATCCCCTCCCGTGCCACGGCGACGTCCTCGCCCGCGCCGCCGAGTGGGCAGCCAGGTATCTCGACGAGATGCCCAAAGAAGTGAAGCGAGACGATCTCGGCTACGCGCTGCCCCAATACAACCATCCCCTCGCTTGAGGACAACCGAACCACCGGCTGAAAAACCCAATCACTGAAAGGAGTGAACGATGACCGCTACACACGACCACAAGGAGATGAACATGAACGAGCACACGGAACACGAAGCGCAGAACGAATCCTTCACCGCCATGGTCTGCGAGCAGGCCGCCCTGTTCGGCGCGACTCCGGGGCCGGACGAGTTCGACAACCGCCCCGTGTGGGACGAGGGTGAGGCGACCGCCGCCGTCATCAAGGCATTCGGTGCACTCGCGGAAGCAGCGCCCGACGGAACACAGCTCGCGGATGAGCGGGCGAGTCTCCTGTGGGGCTTCGTCAACACCCTCGACGCCCAGACACAGCGGCTCGACCGCGCCGCCGACAGGCTCATCCCCGGGGTTCGCGAACTGCAGCGCGAGCAGGACGGCTCCGAGATCAGGTCTCGCGAACTCGAACTCATGACCGACAGGGCCGAGAATCTTACCGCCCGGCGCGATGCGTTCGAGGGGCTCCGTGACGCCGCCGCAGACGCCTACCGCATCGAGACCGGCGAGGTCTGGCGGCCGAGGCGAGGCTCCCACGTCAGCCAGACCGGTAAGCTCACCTCCGCCGTCATCGAGGCCCGCGACTTCCAGCGCGCCAGAAAGGACCGCGAGAACACCGCCCACCTCCCCCAGGGAACCCTCGTCGCCGTCGCGGGCGGCAAGGAGGCGAGCGATGCGAGCAAAATCATCGCGCATCTCGACAAGGTCAAGACCAAGTACGCCGACGTCGTCCTCGTCCACGGCGGCGGCCCCGGTGCTGAGAAGATAGCGGCGGGATGGGCCGAGCGGAACGGCGTCCACCAGGTCGTCTGCAAGCCCGACTGGGACGCCCACGGTCGGGCCGCTCCCTTCCGCAGGAACGACGAACTCCTCGCACTCCTGCCCAAGGGCGTGGTCGCGTTCCCGGGTTCGGGCATCACCGACAACCTCGTCGACAAGGCCCGCACCCTCGGAATCCCCGTCCAGAAAATCGCCGCCTGACGTGAACGCTCCACGGGTCGCGTCGCCATCCCACCCGGAGGCGGCGCGGCCCTTCGCCTCCAGTGTCCTCCGTCTGCTTGTGAAAAAAGCACAAGCTACAGCACCCTGTACGCCCGCCGCTTGTGATTCGATGCGCAAGCCCCGCGTCTCCGTACGCCTCTCGCTTGTGATGAGAAGTACAAGTTCCAGCGCCCTCACACTCCCTTGCCTCTCGCCTCTTCCCGCTCAATCGCCGCGGCAGCTCCCGCTCGCCATTCTCGCCGGCAAGATTCCCCCATCGTCTGTTCTCACGAATCCGACCATCTGACGCCCTTCGGCGCTTCGGGTTTCACACCGGACGCAGCGGGCTGCAAGGGGTCCGGCATACGACGACCTGGCTGCGATACTGTCTCCTGTGGACGACACGGGGCGCCAGGGGCACGGCGGATCGAGTGAATTTCAAAGAGCATACACGCCCTTTCTCATCCCTGACGGGGCATGGCTGCGCATGTCGCGCACTGATACCGGATCCGTCGCAATCGGTGGCGTTTCGTAACACGATGTGTTACGGTGCGCATTGCGTTTGTATGCTCCCGATTCCGGCCGTTTCGCGGTGCGCCGGGATCGCCATCGGGGCGAAAAACCCTCTCGCAGATGGCCGCAAGACCCTGAAGGCGGGGCGTTGAATCAAGGGTCGACGGCCTTGGATACGCCCGGGTTTTCACCTGAAACGAGCCGTCGGAACCCGGCATCGGCGGTCGATGCGGTCCGTTTCGTTGCCCGATCTCCTCCTGAGGAAGCGAAAAAGATGATGCGGAACGACCCGAATCAGTTCGATAAGGGCAAAAAACCGGCGGAAAAACCGGGCGATCCGCGGTCGCCGCACTCGATTCACTTCACCGGTTCGGAATGGAAATCGATTAAACGGGCCGCCGAGCTGCACGGCATCCCGGCCGGTGAACTCGTGCGCAACGGCGCGATGGCCGCCGCCGGGGAGCTGCTCGACGAGCCTCCAAAGGCCACCCTGTCGCACGGACACGCCGCCCTCGTCGAGTCCGTCTACCGCATGGTCTACGTGATGGCGACCCTGGATCGGGGACGATTGATCGACGCCGGGCGCGGGAAAGAGCTCGAGGATATCATCGCCGCGGCGCACAGAACGATGGCCGAGACCATGGACGAAGGCACAGGGTGAACGCAGAGGGCGGCGCGTTCCGTGCGCAAGCCGGTTTATCGGCTGAGAATTTGTTGCAAGAACCCGCGAATCAGGCCCGGTCTGACCGCGTTCAGAGCCCCAGGTCCATCTCGATCCGCTTCCCGCGGCCGGGTTCGGGCGCCTCTAAACGCGGCGTTTCCCGTCCGGTTTTCCCGCCCGGGGAAGAGGAATCGGCCAGCTCCCGCTCCGGCGTTACGCGCTCGAGTGACGCCTTTGCGTCGAGTCCGGGCTCCGTCCGGACGGATTCGCCTATGCCTTCGAGTGCCGAGATGCGCTCGCCGGTGACGGTTTCGAGCCGTTCCCTGAGCGCCTGCGCGTCGTCGGTGACGAGTTCGGCCCGGTCACGGGCGCGCGATATCTCGACATAAAACGCTTTCGCCGTGGTCAGTTGGGGATGGTTCGCCTCCATCGCGGCGATGACGTTGTCCACCGTGCGCCCCTGAAAGGCGTGCACGGTCGAAGCCCAGGCGCGATCGAGATGGCGCAGTTGCGGGTCGCCGCGGGTCAGGACGAGCCTGCGGCCCTCCTCGAGGGTGAACGTCACCCGTCCGTTCCGGACCCCCGAGACCTCCGCGGTGGCGCTGTTCACGAGTCCCAGCCCCTTGTCGTTCCGGGTCCAGCGCACCCGGTCGCCGGCGCGAAGCCGATGGTTTCGGGGCGGTAGACCTCGGTCCCGCCCCGCCTTCCGCCGATCCGGGTGGGCTTCCAGTCCATGATCGAGCCACCGGGGGCTTCCAGCCGGACGGTTCCTCCCTCGCGATCGACACCCAGAACGCGCCGCTCCTCGCCCTTTTCGACCCCGATCCGCTTATAGGACCGGTGAAAGGCGACCACGTCGCCGGGCGCGTAGTTGGCCGCGAGCGCTTTCTCGGCGTTCGTGTAGCCCTTCGAAACCAGCCGCTTCGTCAGGAGTGCCGGACCCGCGATGCGGCCCTCGCGGACGAGGCGCTCTCTGATATGGGCGTTGATCGCCTCGCGCAGTTCATGGCCAGGCGACATCACGCCGGTGCGCTCGCGCAGATCGGGGGTGAGTTTCAGCCACCTCGCCGCCACGGCGCCCGCGATGTTTTTGGGGTTTACTTCTGCGACGTTATCTCCCAGTTTTTGAAATGCGCGCCCGATATCGCCCGCGAGAGTGGCCTCGACCGCGGCCTTGAGATCGGGGTCGCGCTGGCGCAGAATCTCGTCCATCACCGCGGTCTTCATGCCCGCGGCCTGGAGCTGGGCGAAGGGTTTGCCGGCGTCGACGGCTTCGAGTTGTTTGGCGTCCCCGACGAGAACGATCTTCGGTATGCGCAGCTCGCTCGCGATCCGGAGCAGGTCGCGGGCCTGTGCGGTGGACGCAAGCGAGCCCTCGTCGACCACGAGCACGGTCTTCGTGAAGGCGGCGCGCATCTTTCTGGCGGCCCCTTTCGTGAGGCGGCCCTGGGCCAATCCCGCGTTCCTCGCCAGGAACCGCTGCAGGGTCTCGCTCTTGATACCCGATTCCGCCTCCAGCGTACGCACCGCCGACGCCGAGGGGGCGAGTCCAAGGACGCGCCAGCCCTTCTTCGCGGCCAGCGTCCTTGCGCGATCGAGCATCCGGGTCTTGCCAACACCTGCGTAGCCCTGCACGCCGACGGTCCTATCTTTCTCCGATAGGATGAGTTTCACCGCCCGTTTCTGCCCGGCCGTGAGCGGTCCCTTGCGCAGATACCGCTCCACCATCCAGCCGCGCATCGCCGCACCGCCCCGGCCCGAGCCCGCGCGCGTGAGACCCTCGACGACCCGCTCGACGGCCCCGATGGGCGCGGCGCCGGGGCCGTGGGCGAGCGCTGCGGCGAGCAGGTCCGTCCTCGCGAACACCGCATCGCGCTCCGAGAGGTGGGCGAGCGCCCACTCGACGGCCTCCTTCGCGGGGTCTGTCCGCGAGGGATGCCCGGTGAGGTTCGCCCCCCGATCCGCCCCGGGCGGAGCGTCCCTGCCCGTGTCCAGCGCCCCTTCTTTCTCCAGGCCGTGTAACGCCCGTTCGGTGGCCGAGGCGGTGAGCGCTTTCGCGTCCAAGCCGAGTTCCGATGCCTGTTTTGCCCAGATCCCGCGCAGCGCCTCCTTGTCGACGTCGCGCTTGTGCGCGCGGGTCATCAGGGCCGCCCGCCGGGCGAGGTGCTGCTTCTCCGCCGTGGCGCCGTGGCCCCGGCTCTCCATCGCCGCCTCGATCTCGGCGCGGCGCGAGGAGAACGCCTCGATGGTTTCGCGCGAGACGCCCCCGATCTCGAACCGCCCGTCGGCATGGGTCTTCTCGATCCGGTACCCGAGCTTTGCGAGCTCACCTGCGAGTTCGCTCCGGTAGAGCGCGCCCAGCAGCATTTTGGAGGCGTAGAGGCGCTCGTTCGCCATCGTCCTCCACTTGCCGTCCGCGCTGAGCAGCATGTTGGCGATGACCGAGTGGGTATGCAGCGCCGGGTCGAGGTTCCGCGACGTCTCGTTGCGGAACGTGGCGATCATGGCCTTCTGGCCGCCGGCCCGGACCATCCGTCCGGTCTCCGGGTCCTTCATCCTGGTCTCGGCGGCGATTCGCTCGAACCACCCGAGCGCCCGCGTGACGGCGCGCTCGTGGGCGTCGACGACGCGCGCGTCCCCGCCGATGAGCGCGACCAGGGATACGGACTTGGGCGCCGAGAAGGTGAGGTCGCGCCCGGGCCGGTGGTGAATCCCTCCCTCCCGGGTCCTGCGGCCGAGACGTCGCCCCGAGCCGTCGGGCACACAGCCCTCGAGCACCGCCCGGAACACGTCCGGATCGACCGGTCCCTCAAGACCCAGGGCTTCGGCGCCCTTGCCGGCCCAGGCGCTCAGCATCCGGTGCTCTGCCGAGTCCTTCGCATAGTAGCCGTCCCGCTCGTAGTAGGCCGCGCCCTGAGACGGGCTCGCCACCGCGCCGATCGAGGCGACCATCAGATCCAGCGCCCGTAGCCGCGCTCGCGAGTGGCGGGCGCAGGCGCGTTTTTCCTGACCGGGGTCGCCTCCGTGCGGTCCGCGCTTGCAGGACGGGTTTTTGGGGGTCCCGGCGGCCGGTTCGCCGGTGCGCGGACAGGCGCCGTGGCCGCAGGCGTCGGTGAACTCGAGTCCGGCCTCGTCCTACGCGGCTCGCGCGAAGTGCGCCGCTCGCCGCGTTCGGCCTCATGACACCAGACCAGCGCCAGGCACAACAGCGCGCCGCCGATGCCGCACCAGGCGCCGAGTCCGGCGGCCCGTTTCGCCGTGCGGAGGAGATGGTCCCGCGCCAGCAGCGCCTCGCCTTTGAACAAGAGCTCACCGCGGGCGATGGTCACTTCCTTGCCCTCCCTCGTCCAGTACCTGACCTGTGTCCTGGGGTCGAAGTGGAGTGTTAAGAGGGTTTCCGCCCAGAAGAGCTTGCCTGTCGCATGCCAGTCATGGCCCGTCGTGCCGCGAGCGAGACCAACGGCGCAGGCCAGCGCCGACAAGGAAACGACGAAGACCGCCGTCAGGAGCAGGGAGCGGAACCACATTCCGGGATCGAGGAGGACCCTCCAGCCGGTGCGGTTTCTGTCTCGTGCGCGGATTCCCAAAGAGGTGGTCTCCCCATCTTGCGTGTCGCGGGAGCGGCGGCGGGGATCTCCCAGCGCTGCTCCCATCGGTCGTTGATAACGAATATAATACGAAAACTTGGGGATTTCAACAGGATAGCAAACGGAATATCGACGGTTTTACGACAGGCGCGCGCAGGCCTGCGATGAGGGTCGTGCGTCTTCTCCCGAAACCGGATACCGGGGGGCGGGAACGCCTGATGCCGGGTGCGCCGTCGCCTCCCGGCGAAAGCGCCCTATTTCCGCGCCCCTGGCGGGGGTTTCCGGGTTGATCCTTCCTCAAGTCTCCCCGGTTCATCCCCGCGCGAGCGGGGAACACTATTTCCGCTAATGTTGTGTCTCTAACAAAACCGGTTCATCCCCGCGCGAGCGGGGAACACCCGAACATACCCTCTACCACATATTCGCCATTCGGTTCATCCCCGCGCAAGCGGGGAACACATTGTCGTCTTGTGTTTGTTCGCGGTAGGCACCGGTTCATCCCCGCGCGGGCGGGGAACACTTCCCGTAATCCCTTGAAACGATCCACTCTGCCGGTTCATCCCCGCGCGGGCGGGGAACACCCGGGTTGTAATCGCCGCTCATTGTCTTGAGACGGTTCATCCCCGCGCGGGCGGGGAACACACTCGTCTATTGAGGGCTTCCAGTACATATTCCGGTTCATCCCCGCGCGGGCGGGGAACACCCCATCTTCCAGGTCGGTATATGACTCGCGATCGGTTCATCCCCGCGCGGGCGGGGAACACCGGACCAACCTGACTCTATTCGCCCGTGGATTCGGTTCATCCCCGCGCGGGCGGGGAACACGCTCGCTGCTCGGGGGCGGGAGATTGAACGAGGGGTTCATCCCCGCGCGGGCGGGGAACACTTACCGGGCCGATCATAGAATCCGTTGATCGCCGGTTCATCCCCGCGCGGGCGGGGAACACCTGGCGAAGGGCCTTGCGCGCATTCCCGGCATCGGTTCATCCCCGCGCGGGCGGGGAACACCAGATCAAGTCCATGTACGCCTTTCCGAAATTCGGTTCATCCCCGCGCGGGCGGGGAACACCAGGTTCTCGCTCATCCCCTGCCCACCCCCTCCGGTTCATCCCCGCGCGGGCGGGGAACACGGCGGCGGCCAGGTCTCGCGGTCCGCCGTCAACGGTTCATCCCCGCGCGGGCGGGGAACACGCGTACATGAAGATTGGGTTGCCTATCATCAACGGTTCATCCCCGCGCGGGCGGGGAACACGTCAATCGGCGGCGCGGTGGGCGGGCGTTTATCGGTTCATCCCCGCGCGGGCGGGGAACACTCCGGTGATCGCGCGGATGATCTCTCGGTGGCCGGTTCATCCCCGCGCGGGCGGGGAACACGTGTCAACGATGCCACAACACCTATGACGCCCCGGTTCATCCCCGCGCGGGCGGGGAACACAGAAAAGGCCCTCACCCGATCAGGTTATCAAACGGTTCATCCCCGCGCGGGCGGGGAACACTTGTGGAAAGCCCGGCATCCACCCGTTGAAACCGGTTCATCCCCGCGCGGGCGGGGAACACACCGCCGCCGATGGCGAAGGCGGCGCGGAGAACGGTTCATCCCCGCGCGGGCGGGGAACACATGCGGAGAAACCGCGCCAGATCGATCAGGTGCGGTTCATCCCCGCGCGGGCGGGGAACACTTTACTTCGCCGTACAGAATGCGGGTCGCCAGCGGTTCATCCCCGCGCGGGCGGGGAACACGATGGCGGAAACGGCACTTATAAAGCTACCAACGGTTCATCCCCGCGCGGGCGGGGAACACCGTCTCATGCGCTTCTTATCCCTCACGACAAACGGTTCATCCCCGCGCGGGCGGGGAACACTTCAGGCCCTCCAGATATTCGATCGCCGCATCCGGTTCATCCCCGCGCGGGCGGGGAACACGCGAGACGAACTTCGATGTAGCCGTGCGTGTTCGGTTCATCCCCGCGCGGGCGGGGAACACCTCAAAAAGTCGAATGCGGCAAACCTGGAAATCGGTTCATCCCCGCGCGGGCGGGGAACACTGCTCGTTCTCGGGCGTAGGACCTGGCGATATCGGTTCATCCCCGCGCGGGCGGGGAACACTTTCGAGGCTGGCGGCATGAGCGCGGTCACCACGGTTCATCCCCGCGCGGGCGGGGAACACAATCTAGGCGACTCCGCCGCGCTTCCGGTCGCCGGTTCATCCCCGCGCGGGCGGGGAACACTGAAAGAATCGACGTGGAAGCGCCACACGTACCGGTTCATCCCCGCGCGGGCGGGGAACACTCGAAGTTGCCGTCGGGAAACTGGCCGATGATCGGTTCATCCCCGCGCGGGCGGGGAACACTCGCTACCTATAAGGATGAAGCGATAGAGAGACGGTTCATCCCCGCGCGGGCGGGGAACACAGCGATCTGGCTTATCCACAACCCCACATGCACGGTTCATCCCCGCGCGGGCGGGGAACACTCATCGTGTCCGATCCGGATGGCATCGCGTCTCGGTTCATCCCCGCGCGGGCGGGGAACACCGGTTGTCGTCCCATCCGTGGTCTTGCAGTACCGGTTCATCCCCGCGCGGGCGGGGAACACTCGAAAGGATTGATGTTTTGGGCGTCCGCCTTCGGTTCATCCCCGCGCGGGCGGGGAACACTCCTTGTTGGTCAACCCGCGCTCTCTCATCACCGGTTCATCCCCGCGCGGGCGGGGAACACCGTCCATGATGGACACGATTGAGATCAGGTTCCGGTTCATCCCCGCGCGGGCGGGGAACACGAGCGGCTCAGCGGGCGGGGGGATGCTTTACACGGTTCATCCCCGCGCGGGCGGGGAACACTATCTCGGGTGAACGAAGCCGAGGAAATAATACGGTTCATCCCCGCGCGGGCGGGGAACACACTTCTTGGAACTCATTGATTCAAAAGAGATATTCGAGAGCGTCCGGAGTTACCGGCTCTTTCGAGGCTTTGTTCAAGGGTTCAGTCATGGCGTTTCACTGCTCCTCCCTGCTTACTTAACCGTTTCTTCCTTAGTCCTCCCGGGGCGTAAAGGCGACTAGTTTGAGACCATCGAAGTCCACTGGCATGCGCCGGTTTTGTCCCACCGTCTCGAAGTCATAGCCTTGATCCGTGGGAGTTGCCCAGGCCATCACGGCGTCACCGTCACCGATCAAGTCTTCGACTTCGTTCCAGATACGCTCTCGCACCCGCCGGGAATAGCGCCCGACGTAGACCCCTGCTCGAATCTCCAGCAGCCAGACCGCGAGCCTGCCGCGCAGGCGGGGCGGCGCGTTTTCAACTACGATGACCAACATCGCCGCCTGCCGGACCATCTTCGAAGGCCGGTCCCAGTGCTTCGGAAGGTGGCTCGGGAACCGGCAGGTTCCCGGCCTTCAGCACCTCTTCGATACCGGGGATGATCTTAGAGAGCAATCCCGTCGCTCGAAAACTGTCCCTACAGGCGAGACGCACGGCGCGCTCAATCGGCATATCCAGTTTTCCCTTTTGGGCCTGGCCTGCGATCCGAAACGCCTCCGGGACCACCGTCTGGGTTTTCCACAAGTCCGCGACATCGTAGACGAACGAACGCGGCTTGCCGGTATGCAGGAACCCAATGGCAGGTGCGTATCCGGCGGCCAGCACCGCCGCTTCCGCGAGACCATTCAGGCAGGCGGTGGCGGCGCTCAGACAGCGGTTTGGAACGTCGGCGCTGTCCCAATCCGCCGGGTTATAGCGGCGGCGTTTCCACTTTACACCGTGCTGCTTTGCAAGCAGATCATAGCTTGCCCGGACGCGCGCGCCTTCCAGGCCGCGCAGTTGCTCAATCGATCGCTTAAGCGGCGCCGTCTCTCCGAAGCGAACGCGGTACATCTCGCGCACTACACGCAATCTCGCCGCCGGGTCGAGAGCGAGTGAAGCCTGCCAAAGCAGCTTGTCGGAACGGGCGCCTCCCGGCTGCCCCGCGGCGTAAAGGCGTACTCCGGCCTCGCCGATCCAGGTCACCAGCGTTCCGGCGCGCGCGGCAAGCGCGACGGCGCTGTGAGATATGCGCGCGCCCGGTTCGAGCATCAGACACGCCACGCCGCCGACCGGAATATGAATCCGCGTACCGTCGGCATTGATGGCGACGAAGGCCCCGTCCCTCACGTCGAGTTGCGCCCGCTCGATGAATACCATCGCCGCCCGTTCCTTGAGTGGAATGGGTTTTGGAGGAACGGCTCCTGGAAGCGATGTCGATTTAGCCACGATTCAGGCTCGGCGCACCAGCATCAGACCGCAGCCGTAGGCCTTGGAACGACCAAAACCCGTGAGCAATGCGCTGTTGAAAACCTCAGACTCCCGGACGGACAAGAGGCCTTTGATATCCATCACGCCGAAGGTTACGTCACCACCATTCCGACGTTTCAACTTGCAAACCCGGTAATCCTCGACCGCTAATGCATCAACCGAAAACCCCCAACGCTCTCCCTGAGCGGAGAGCCACTCCCGCGCCGTCTGGTTGGCCACATCCATGCGCCGGGCGGAACGGGAATCGGCGCCCGTGCCCCTGCCGATGATCCCCTGCGTATGCATCGCGTGCATGACTATATCAACACGGCGATCCTTGCGTGGCCTGCGTCTGGTTCCCGGAGTAACGTCGTCTTGCGGGCCGGAGCGCCGATCCCTGGTGGCGTTGGCCCGCAAGATGAACATGAGCCGATCCTTAGCCGCCAATACCGGCGCGAAGGGCTTGGAATCAAGCGGTTCAAACAGGCGCGAGCCCTGTGGTTTGCGGGCTGAGAGAATCAAGAACTTGCCTTTGGCGTCGGAGCGCCACAGGAAGTCGCGCTTCGCGTCGGGATCGGGAAACAACGTCCACATCAAGCGGTGATGGGCGTCGAACGCCGCGTCCTTGTCCACCGGGTCGAGCAAGGGTCTGAGCGCGTGTTCCGGCGCATTTCGATTGAGCACGGCGCGAGTCAGGTAATGGGTCATACCTGGTCTCCATGTTCGCTCCCGTGGCTTCCCATGTGCCAGACGGTCCGCTCGCCAAAAGTCCAGGCTTGACGATCGAGCGGCTCGCTCGGCATCTGCTCGGTCGACGGCGGGCGCTCAAAGCCGTCGACCGGGTCAGAATAGACGAGATATCGCCCACGCTCTTGTTCGGACCACCATTCGGGGCGCAGCCATTCGGGGATTTCTATGCGAGCCAGCGCCTCGACCGGCCCCGCCGACATCACCACTTCAGGATTGAGGGGACTTGCCGGCGGGCATGACTTGCGACCGAGATAAAGGGGGAACTCCGGGCGCCGCAGGCGCTCTGCAAAAAGATCGAGCGGCCAGTGGCCATCGCCCCAAAGCGCAACACCTACCAGCACGTCGCACCGGTAATCGCGAATGGTGATCATCGTATTGACGGCGCGTCCGGCGCGTTCCAGCGCACGCCTTCGGGTCGGGGGCCGTTTGATCCTGGCCGTCGGTACGGTTTGCACCGTATGGTAGTCGCGAAGCGGCATCGATTGTTGAAACGGCTGCACGGCTACGGAATACGCGCGAAGCGCCGCATGGCCTTCAGTATCCGCCCGATCGATACCCAGCGCCGCGCCGACCATTCCCAGCACTGCTGAACGCATGGGAGCCGGCCCGCTCCCTCGACGTTCGTGCCCCGCATAGCCGCCGAACGAAGCCATGGGTCCGGATAGCAGGAACACCAGATGCTCACGCATCGCTGACCTGCGCGGCCACGAATGTTTTGATCTCGGCCAGGGTGCCGGACCCGCTTAGCAGATCCATCTCCGTCGACTCATCAACCGTGGCGCCGTAGGCCTTGTCGATGGCGTCCGCCGTCTTCTTGAGCCGGTTGATGGATTCGCCGAGAAGGTCCTCCGCATTGACGGGGTTCAGGAACGCAGCCGCGAGACTTCGCGGTTGCTGGTTTCCGGCTTCCGCGCGAATGTACGAGGCGCGGGTGTGATGACTATAGCTGTTGCGCTTGCCTGACGGACTGGCGGTGGCGAACGCTTCGCTGACCGCCTCAAGCGCTTTTCTCGCCAGTACTCGATCGCCCGCGAGATTCTCCACCAGCCGGGCGATATCGATGCAGACGTAGAGATAATATACACCGGACCCGAACCCGGCCTCGCCGACGAACCCCGCGCCCACGTCTTCAGCCGGTTTCTTCAGGTCGTCTGCGGCCGTATAGAAATCGTCCTCGACCTCGGCCCGATGAGTGGTGATGGCGTGTGACACCTGTACCGCCGCTTCGCGGTTGAAATCCGGCGCGTCGGCCAGCATGCGCCCGAACATGGCGAGGTCGACCGCCCCGTCGGCGGTGCGCAGGATTTCCTTGCCGCGATTCCTGGCTTCCTTGTCGACAGACTCTCCGGCAAGGGCGCGCTCGGCCATCTTCATCGCTGCCTGTCGTTCGTCGGGCGAAATGAACGCCAACTGCCTAGTGCGTACATGGTCCGGATTCTTCTCCGATGCAGCCGTGTCGACCTTACCGAATATCTGGGCTACCAGTTGGGCGACCTCGCGGGCCTTCTCGTCATCCGCTCCCCGTTCGCGCAAATGTTCTATCACCGCGTCGCCGATACGCTGGGTGCGCTCTCCCATGTTGCCTTTCAAAGCCTCGGACATGGCGGGCGAGAGGCGAGCCGCTCGCTTCAAGGACTGCGACGACAACCGGAGCCGATGAACGCCCCCGTAGATCGCCGTCTTCGGATGACCCATATCGTCACGATTGGGATTCGAGGGCGGGTATACCGTCAGAAAGTGAAGTTGCACGAAGCGCATTATGTCACAGTCTCCTCTTGGTTGATTTCGACGTACTCGGCGCCGAAGTATTGAAAACACCATCGGTTGCGGATCCCGTCGTTCCAGAAGTAGAGATCTTCAGCCAGTGCGTGTCCGTTGCAGGCGGGATTGGCCCCCAGAACAGAGAGGGAACGACGAAGCGGCGTCATCAAATCGCGGCGCGAGCGAAAGCGGATCAGAGACTGGAACCGCAGCTCGCTGAGCGTGCGCGGCCCTTGCTTCATCGTTTGTCTGCCGAGCAGGACCGCCAACTTCTCGCCGTCGACGCCCGCGAGCCGGGCAAAGACCGTGACGAGAAGCGCAAGCTGATCGCTCGTCGGGTTTTGCTCGCGTCTTTTCAGGCTCGCGTTGAGGTCGTGTGTTTCTGCGACCGCAAGCGCTTCGGCGGGCGATTCGCAGCGTCTCAACCGCGCCCGTGCGGCCCGCGCCTGACCGTCGTCACGGCCCAGCGAAGACCGCCACCATTCGATGACGATACGACCGACACTCATGCCTGTTTCTCCTTCTTCTTCTTGGCGGGAACGGGCAGGTCCAGCAGTTTGCGAACCTGTTTCGCCAGCATACCCAACAACTTGCTTCGGGCGATGACGCGAGCTTCGATACCTTTGATGTCGTGGTCAATCAGACCACCAAGGGCGCGCTCGTCGAACATGCGAACCGCCTGCTTTCTGAGGGTTCGATGCCATGCCTCCTCGACTTCGGTACCTGCGCTATCGATGATCCTTCGAACCGCCGCTATGAATTCCCCTTCGGTTTCGGCAAAGAAGGTCTCAATGACCGCGTCGGCGAATTTGCCGTCGAATTGGCAGGCGGTCCTGAGCGCCTTTCGAAGGGCGCTCGTAGCGGCGTTCGCTGCCTCCACCAACTGGCGAACCCGATCTACTTCGTCCTCGCCCAGACCCGGAAACGCAGGGTACTGGTCGAGTAAAAAATCGAGGGGCTTCATGTTGTCCATCGCCCAGCCGCCGACCACGAGTTCGAAGTCCGGCCCTCGAAAATGGCTGCGGCACTCACGGACGGCTCTGGCGGTGCGCCGGGTCGCTTTCCCATCACCAGCGGGTTCCATCGTGAGCCCTAGCCAGTTCCGGTAGCTGAGACGCCCGGCCCTGGGGTGTACCGGCAGCCATTCGGGGTCGTCTTCCTTCTTTCGGTAGTATGGCGTCAGGGGGTGCTCCCATGCCGCGTAGTTCGTTCCGTAGGATCTTTGTACTACGCCCACGACCCGCTCTTCCTTGAATACGAACCGCAACCGCCGGGGCATTCCAAAGAACGCTTCCAGCGAGTGCGTTCCTTCCTGGGTCACGATCTGGCCGTTCTCCGATGTCCGCGTTGGACGGAGCCAGGGCAGCGCAGCTTCCGCATCTTCCGCCGCGAGAGGTGCTCCGGGTAGGACGTTGGCGAAGACCAGCCGCCATAACGAGAACCGTTCGCTTTTCTCATCAAGGGGCCGAACTAGCGTCACCATAGGCCCGCCGCCACGCATGGAAGTCCGGTTGCCCGCACCACCGGCTGGCGCGAACGCCTGGAGCGTGTAGAGCGCCATGGCGGCCTCTGCCGGCGAGAGAGTCGGGAACCGGTCACGCTTGACCATGAGATCGGCGTTCTTGGAAGTGGTTGAGCCGCCGGCCGAATCTATGTGCAGCATATCCACCGGCTTGATGTCGGAAGGTTTCGCCACCAATTCGAAAGCTTCCATATCCTGAAGAAAGCGCGGTCCATCTCCGTCAAGCGCAAAGCAGGGAGCGAAGGGAGCCAGCGCCTCGCGGAATCGCTCGGCATCGGTCCGGCCGAGGCGGGAGAGCCAGTCGGCTTCGTCTTTCGGCGGATCCGCCATTGAGACCAGCCCGATCAGGAGTTCGAGGCAGGCCAGGTTGAAATCCGCTCTCTGCCAGGCAAGGGCGCCGACGCCGGGCTCGGCAATTTGATCGGGGCGAATGACGGTGTGTTCACCATCCCGAAGGACTGGAATCCATGAATCCGTAATAAGGTTCAATGACATCAGGATGCTCTTGGCGCAATAGCCATAAGGGTGTTGAATATGCGCTCTCAACGTCCCAAGTCGTGAGAAGCGGAACAGCCATGTCAGGGCGGATAGTGGATTCCATGCATATGAAGACCACGTTCATGATCATATAGCATCCCTTCGCTGATTTTTCCAGACTCGTCCACCGGGCAGACATGGCAAACCTCACGCTGCCATTCGGGCCAATCCTTCTTGACGGCGCGTATTTCCGGCGCTTCCTGATCAGGCAACAGGCGCTCGAATCTCTTGCGCGCGGCGGACACCTCCGACAGGGCCCAAGCCACTGCCGGATCCTCATCCTTCGCCCATGGAGACAAGTGGTCGCCGTCGCGTCGCGCCAGCGTCATCGTCACTTGCGGCTCTCCGAGGCGCGTCGGGAACAAGGCGTCGTTTCCGACCGATCCGCGGGTTCCGATGAGATAGCCGGCCGCTCCTTCCACCACGTTGATCTGCGCCAATCCCGCCTCGGCCATTGCTTCGCCATCGGCCCTTTGTTGCGCCTCCTCGAGTAACTTTGGGACCTGCAACTCCTCCTCCCCGTGTACGGCCTCGATCAAGGCGCGTAGTCCCTTGGGCGCGACGATCTCGCCCGCCTCGAACAGGGCCTTTGCCGTCCGCCACTGATGGTCGAGACGATAAACCCACGCCCCCCGGTCGAGCACGTCATGAAGCCAGTCGTCTCCCTCCACCTTCTCCGGATCCGGTGAAACCACATGCAAGGTGGGGCCGGGGAGCGGGCGAGTGGCCTCGGGACGCACCTCCATATGCCGCCATAGTCTGCCTGCCCTTTGGATCAGCGAGCCAATCGGCGCGAGATCGGAGACCATCACGTCGAAGTCGAGGTCGAGCGACGCCTCGACCACCTGCGTGGCGACCAGTACCCGACCATCGCGTCGAGATCCGTTCTTTCCGAATCGACTCAGCAGCGCTTCTTCGTGGCGCAGCCGGTCGACCATGGCGAAACGGGCATGGAGCAGGTCTACATCCATACCCCGCCGCTTCAACGCTTCGGCCGCCTCGATGGCGTCATCGACGGCGTTTCGCACCCATACGCATGCCGCACCCCTTTCAGCCGCCATCTGTAGCAGGCCCAACGCATCATCCGCTCCCGGAAGCCGGACGACCGCGACGTTCCGAACACTCTCGGCCAGGGGCTCGACGACTCGGCTGGACAACCCGCGACCGACGAGATGCAGAGCGGGATAGTCCATAGCCGAGAGATCTGCCGTTTCCACCTCTATTCCTTCCTGGAATGCATCGACGTACGCTCTACGCATCGACAATGGTAGGGTCGCGGTCATCAAGATGGCCGAGCCGCCGAGTCGGGCCTGCATTCTCAACAGAGTCTCCAATTGCTTTTGCATGTAAGGATCGTAGCTGTGTGCTTCGTCGATGATCAGGATCCTGTCAGCCAGGCCGAACAGCCTGAGCGTCGAAAAGCGGGTGGGGAGGATGCCGAGTAGCGCCTGATCCACCGTCCCGACTCCCACTGTCGCCAGCAACGATCGTCGGCGGCTGTCCGTAAGCCAGGCGGCGCCATCGGCTTCCGGAGTGCTATCGTGCTTTGCTCCACTTAAGCCCCGCACGGCTTCGCTCAACCTCGCCCGGCTGTGCGTCAGCACCACCGACGGCGAAGACTCGAACAACTCGGGCGCGATTTTTTTCATACGCTCAAACATGGCATTGGAAGTAGCCATGGTGGGGAGCGCAAAAAACAACCCGCGCGCCTTCCCCGCTGCCATCATGCGATGCGCCAGGAGCAGAGCCGCCTCGGTCTTTCCGGTGCCGGTGGCGTCTTCGAGAACGGCCAGTTGAGGTCTTTCATCCAGTTCCATCTCCAGTACCGCCTGCTGCATCGGCCGCAACTCGCTCAATCCGACAAGCGCGCTGCCGTTGCTCGACGCCGGGAAGGGAGGGCCAAGACCCGCTGCCTCAACCGCAAGACCGGATCGGCGTCGTGATTCTGCAAACTCAGCTGTAATATCGCCAATGCCCAGCTCGACCGGGAACCAGTCGGTATTCGAACCCACCCAGTCGGCGACAACTGTGAGGCCGCTCAACGCCCAACTGAGTATCTTGGCGTCATCGACCGTCATGCCTTCCAGCGACGCATCCGGGAACAACTCCATCAGTCGAGTGTTCCACTCTAACACCGCCTCTTCGCCCCTGCCGACGGCGCGCTTCCGCTTGCGTCTCTCGGAGCGATTGCCACCCACCCGTGTCGGCGGTCGTCCGTGATGCCCGGCCACGGCGGCGTACAACTCGGCGCGCGACCATTCATCGGCGCCTAGTTTGCTGAGAACCTCATCCAGAACTCCGCAGAGCAGAAAATCCGAGAGTTGCCAATGCAGCGGCGCTCCCCTCTCACCGTCACGGATGAGGGACCGGAAACTCTCGGACAGCTTGCCGACGTCGTGGAGCGCGATCAGGAATACCAGCGCACGGCGCTGGGCTCCGGTAAGTCCACGGAACGCCACGTGCCCTTCAATCAGTCGTTCGGCGCATGCCGCCACGTCCAGCATGTGCAGGATCGCCGGACGCTCGTTGCCCTGGTTGTCCGACTTGCCTGGCCAGTCGAATATGGAGTCCATCTGTTATCCCCATTGGATGAACGATGTCCTGTGTCCCGGATATTAGCAGGGCAGAGCGAGGAAACAATCTGCGCGGTTGTCATTGCGCCGCCCTTGTTCTTGATGCGATAAATCTGCAAGTCAGGCTTGTTGACGAAGTTCGCGCGTTGGAAATGTTCTCGGGCCGGATTCTGAAGGAGAAACCCAGCAATGCTGTTTTCAGGATTTGACGAGGCGGTAGTGATCGATCTTGAAACCACGGGCCTTGATCCGCAACGCGACAGGGTGGTTTCCATAGCCATGATACGCTCACGCTTCGCTGATTTGAAAAGAAATTCAGGCATGATGGAAGCGAAAACCATGGATGCCTTGGTTCACCCACAGCGGCGCATTCCTACCGCGGCCTCGCGAGTGAATGGAATAACCGATGAGGATGTAACGGATAAGCCACCTTTTGCTGAAATCGCCACGCTCCTTCGCGATTTCATTGGTGAATGTCCGATCATTGCGCATAACGTATCGTTCGACAGGAAATTTCTGAACGCCGAATTCAGGAGGGCCGGCGTAAAAACTTTGGCTCGCAACAGGAGTTTCTGCACGATGCGGAAATTCCAGGAACTCAATCCCGGACGGAAAAAGAGCCTTGATGACGTAGCCAACTGGATGGGAGTCAAGGGGAGAGCCGGCCCCAGGCATGGCGCTATCGAGGATACACGAATTACATGGGAGATTGCGGCCCGGTTCTACATGATGGATCATGGGATGAAAGCAACCATTATCGGCTGGCGTCCTACTCCCGGGGTAGATTTGCCTTTCCAGGATCAATAATGTGAATCGAGCTGCCATGGTCTGGACTATCGACCGATAGATGCGAATTTCATGAACGGGAATTCATCCATGAACCGGAAGGAATCGATTTGTGCTTCTTTCTTCCGTTTACCGACACCTACGCTCTAGGTTGCGCTGGGGTTTGAATTCGTCCGCTTTCGATTTGATTACTTCCTACAGGAGGCTAATCCCAAACGAGATTCCCAAAAACAAATATCCGCAATGACCTCAACAGACTATAAGAATTCCCCACCCGTTGGGAACAACCCACTGCCTGTAAACGGGCGATTGCTCGTTTTGCATAAAAGCCCTCCCGCAATGAGAAAATAACACACGTTTCGAGATCAGAAATAATACCGATTGCCTCGTCGTTTGGTTGATAGAATGATAAATCCGGGCAACAAATTCAGAAGCTGAAGACCTGGATAACCGACATGAAGTGGCAGGGTCAAAGACGAGTTGAACAGCGTTGCGCGTCAGCGCGACTTCGGGATCACCAGGGTCTCGGGGCGGCGTTCCTGCGCTGTCTTAAACAGCGTGAAAGTCTGGTTCACGAAATTCACCGCCCCGGAAATATGTTCGAGGTAGGCGTCGAGTTCCGGCGTGTGCTCAGCCTCGACCAACTGGACGGGTCGATCCTGAGGTGTCGTTTCGAACTGGCAATAGAAGAGCGGCTCGCCCCGGCTCAGGCGCAACTCCTTGTCGACGTCATGCCATTCGAACGCCCACATCAGGGGTCTCGGCCACACGTCGATCGGGAAGCGGCCGCCGAAGATCGTGCCCGGCCAGGGCTCTGTGCGGTAGTCCATGAAAGGCGCAATCTGGGACATGTAGACCGGCTCGTCCGCAATGAACACGTAGGGAAGAGACATCTGGATGGTTGGCCGGTCCGGGTATCGCCATTCCGGCTCGGGCGTGAGATGAAGAAAGGAAGTGAGTTTTTTCGAGCGTACGGGAGAGCGTTGACCCAAGAGATTGCGCAGTATCGGCTTGCCGTTCTCGTCCCGGGCAAAGCCCAGGCGCAGGTCAAAGGGGCATTTCACCTCGAAATAGCGGCTCTCGAGATTGAGTATCGCTGGGCACCGAGAAGCCGATTTCGCATGGTGATTGCTCATCTTCACCGAGCGCACCCGGGCGGGCGCGTCATAGATCACGCCGCCGCGCTCCTCGCTCAGCAACCAGCCGATCTTCACCGGGCCCGAGCCCGGGCCTTCACTGGGCAACTCGTGGGTAATGTGAATGTCCATGGTTCATCCTTATCCAGTGAAAACGAGAAATATCAACGACTTCCAGACCGCCACGACGAGCATCGCGCGCCACGAGAGCAAAGGCACGGGCGCAAACCCTGGTGAGCGAATGCGCCTCTGCGCTCAGGGTTCCGAATCCGCCTCGACGGCCTCTTGCGTTTCCTTGGTCATGATCAAGATGTTGCATTCATTCTTCCGTCGGTATTCTACGCTGTCCATCACCTGATTCACGAGGAAAAGACCGAGCCCGGCCAGGAGTTCCTCGCCTTCTTCCAGAGACCCCTCGCCATCGATTTCCACCGTGGCCGACAAATCGAACGGCGCGCTGTTGTCCACAAGCACAACGACGAGTTGATTTTCTTCCACGCGCACGATGACTTCGATTCGATGCTGTTCATCATCATCGTATCCAAAGCTGATCCTGTTGGTCAGAATTTCCTCGATCGAGAGGTTGATCGCATAGCCAATTTGTGGAGCATAGTTTCTCTGAGCGCAGAATTCGTCTATCATCGCGGCGACGCTGGCTATTTCCCTCAGATCGTTCACGAGAGATATTTCAAGGGTATCTTCTTCCAAGATATCTTCTCCCCGAGAAAAAGGCGCGCCGCCTATTCCTCCTTCATCGAGCGGCTGAAAAAGTCCGTCAGCGGCTTCGCGAGATAGCTGATCAGCGAGCGTTGCCCTGTCTGTATGTGCACCTCCACAGGCATTCCGGGCGTGAGGGGCAACTCACGAAGCAACGCGTCGGATATATTCTGCTTTTTTATCGCATTGGTCGAATCGTCGATTTCCCTGGACGCGGTACCCGTCAACCATCTGATAAAATCACCGAACGAGCCGGGCGAATCGTCGGTTTTCGCGGCCGGACCACTCGTCCCGTTCGGATTGGGCTCGCCCATGGCGAGATCGATTTCGTACCACGAGAGGCCGCTGCGCGGATCGAACACCGCATCCGCCGACACCCGAATCACATGTCCGGGGAATTCCGACGTCACGCGCGCGGGAAAGGAGGAAAACCGAAGCCGAGCCTCCTGCCCCGGATATACCTGATCCACGTGTATCGGATTGAGCCGCGCCATCACCACCAGCCCCGAATCCTCAGGCACTATGTAAAGGATCGGCTCGCCTGGACGCACGACCTCGCGTGGAGCGACCACTTTCATGCCGAACACCTTGCCGGATACGGGCGCCCGCACTTCCGCGCGCCTGAGACGCTCGCGCACCAGAGCGAGTCGTTCGTAAATCTGGTTCTCCCGGGCTTTCGCCTCGCGCACCTGCTGCTCCGCCTCCTCGATACGGCGCGCGTCTACCCGGAGTATCTGAATCTGCAACTCCGAAATGCGGCCCCGGACACCGGCGATGGAGGCGTCATTCGTACCCACCAGACCTTCGATGTTCTTCGCCGCGCGCTCGAGCGCGAGGAGCCTGTCGAGTGAGGTCAACCCATTGTCGAACAAATCACGATACGCCTCGAGCTGGCGGAAGATGAGTTCTCTTTGCTCCTCCAGCGAGAAGGCACGCGCTTCAAGCCCCAGTATCTGCTTGCGCGCCTGGCCGATACGTTCACGAAGCTGCGCCACCTCGCCGTCACGCGAAGCCATCCGCGCCCGGAAGAGCCTCTCGTGACCGTCGAGCAGTTCCCGTACCCGTGCATCGCTCGCCGCAAGCGCGGCGATATCTTCTCTCCAGGCAATCACGTCAACGCCCTTGAGTTCCGCTTCCAGCCGGTTGCGCCGTGCAACGAGTTCGGCGTATTCCGACGCGAGAATCGCCTCCTCTGAGCGCAGAAGCGAGGCGTCGAAACGAAGCAACACGTCGTTTTTCTTCACGGAATCGCCGTCCCGAACAAAAATCCGGCTTACCGTACCGCCGTCTATATGTTCGACCACCTGGTTATGGCTCTCGACCCCGAGACGTCCAGAAGCGATTACAGCCCCCGAGAGGGAAGCGAAAACGCTCCATCCGACGAGTCCGCCTCCCATCAGAACCATCGTCACGAAACCCATGGAGAGCGCCTTGCGCGCCGAAAATCGCTTTTCGTTCATGACGCGCCACCCTGATTCGCCGGGTTGCCGGAACCATCTCCGCTCTTCAGGGGTACGGGGGGAGCACCCGTTTCTTCATTGGAACTCGCGTCTGAGGGTGGAACCGGACTCCTCACTCGCTCGACGGCTCCCGAAATGAGTTCTTCACGTCCCCGTCTGACATTCGAGACATTTCCGTCAAGAGCAGGCCCGGCCTGGGGAACCTGCTCCTCGTCGCGAGCTGGCGGGCGCACATGCGCACTCTGATCCCGTACAATGGGCGCCCGCGGCGTTTCACTTTCATCTGTTTCTGTGGGCGGAGCCGCTTCTCTTACCCGCGCTATGGCTCCGGCGATTTGCTCATCGCGTCCCCGCTCGGCAGGCGCCGGAGGCACCTCACGCGCGGGTCGGCCTTCTGCAGGATCGTTTCTCACGAAGCGGCGTCCCTGTGATTGATCTGCTGCGGCTCGTGGAGCGCCTTGGACCCACGGGCTTTGCTGCGCGCCGCCCGACTGCAATTGACGCACGGGCGCCGCGCGGCCCCTCTCTCCACCCGTCGCCGGGCCGGGACGACCGTTCTCCATGACGTATACCGTGTCGCATTGGGCGAACGCGCCGTGGCGATGCGCCACGATGAGCGCAGCGCCGCCGCGTTTTTTCTGTTCTGCCACCGCGCGGGCAAGCGCCATGGTGCCTTCGGCGTCGAGGTTCGAATCGGGCTCGTCCATCACGATTACGACGGGCGAGCCGTAGAACGCCCGCGCCAGCGCGATGCGCTGGCGCTGACCGCCCGAGAGGGCGGCGCCGCCCGCGGACACCTGAAAATCGTACCCGCCCGGGAGCTCGAGTATCATCTCGTGCGCTCCGGTTCGCTTCGCCGCTTTGACGATGTCTTCGTCTTTTGCGTCGGGAGAGAAACGGGCGATGTTCTCCGCCACGGTCCCGTCGAAGAGAACCACCTCCTGAGGCAGATAACCGACATATTTCCCCAGATCGTCGCCATATTGTTCGAGTTCCGCCCCGTCCAGGCGCACCGAACCCGCGATCGGCCGCCAAATACCCGCGAGTGCGCGCGCGAACGTGGATTTGCCCGCGGCGGAGCGTCCCGCGATTCCCGCCGCCTGGCCCGGTTCGAGACGGAGCGATGCGCCGCGCACCGCCGCCACCTTCGCACCGGGCGCCGCGACCATCAGGCCATCCGCCTCGAGGACCGCACGCGGCACGGGAAGTTTCGTTCGGGGAGCGTCGGGCGGCATATCCGCCAGAAGGGCGGCGAGCGAGCGCCACGCCGCAATCGCGCTCTGGAGCGTCGGCCAGTGACCCACCGCCTGATCAATGGGCGCGAGCGCCCGGCCCAGGAGAATCGAACCCGCTATCATCAAGCCGGGCGTCAATTCCCCGTAAATCACGAGCATGGCGCCGAGCCCGAGCATCATCGACTGGAGGAAGAGGCGCAGCGTCTTCGACAACACGCTGTAGAAGCCGTTCCTGTCCGAGGCCGCCAGCGTCCTGTCAAGAACCATATCGCGCAATTTCCCCGAGCGCGCTATGATGGCATTCTGCATCCCGAGACCCTGTACGGTTTCACCGCCCGCGCGCATCTGCTCGATGAAAGTGGCGGAGTTGGCGCTCGCCTCGCCTGCCTCCATCTGGATGCTACGAGTTCCCCACTGGTTGAGAAGGGCTATCCCGCCCAGCAGAACGCCCGAGAATACCGCCAGCAAACCGAGCATCCAATGGAAAGAGAAGAGGACGAAGAGAAACACCGGCGTCCACGGCGCGTCGAAGAACGCGAAAGGCCCCGGACCCGAAGCGAAGCGCTGGATCGCCTCGAGATCGCGAAGACCCGTCGCAGGGCGCGAGCGTTCTGCGGGAGAAACCGAGCGGGAGAGAATGGCTCTCAGCACGCGTGAATCGAGCCGCGCCTGCAGCCGCGCGCCCATACGGGCGAGGACCCTCCCGCGCGCGTGGTCCAGCACCCCCATTATCAGGAAGAGAAACGCCACGATTACGACAAGGGCCACCAACGTCGCCATCGAACGCGAGCCGAGCACCCTGTCGTAGACCTGCAGCATGAACAGCGGACCCGTAAGCATCAGCAGGTTCACAACCACGCTGAAAAAACCGCACGAAATCAAGAGCCAACGGCTCTCGGAGAGCACCGCCCGGATTTCCTTTTCGCCGGTTTTGCTCCCTGCCGTCATCGCCATCTGAAATTCACCTCGTTTCCCTGCCGACCGAGGCGGCGCTATCCGTTTCAGGCAGAAGACGTGGGTTTCGCATCCGGTCGCCCAAGCGTATTTTCGATGATGGTTGCGGCTTCATTCGCCATCACGTATTCCCTCGCCGAGATACGAAACCTCCGCGAACCCGCTCGTTTACGAGAGAACGGCTGCTACAACAAAATTCGCAGGGCGCGCCCGTTCCGCATCGTTTGAAACTACTCGAATTATTCACAGGGAAGAGGGGTTACGCGGAGTTCGGGCGCCCGATGAAACCGGAACGAAATCAGAGGATCCTCGCCCGGTCGGGATGAACCTCCCGGGCAGGAAACGAGCCGCAGGAACGCATTCTCACATCCTCTCCTCGCCGACGTCACATCGAAAAATCGAAGTCCTCCGCGCCGAGATTGGTCGCGGTGAAACCCTCTATCGTGATCTCGCCTCCACCGAAGGAGCTCAAGTCGATCTTCGTGTCATCGCCGTCCTGAGTGATTATACCGGTCAGATCCGAAAAGCCGGTAATGCTGTTGAATGCGCTCAGGTCGATCTTGTCGTTTTCGCCGCCTGAGACGTCCTTGAAATCCTTGATCGTGTCGTTTCCGTGCCCCGCCTCGAACACGAAGGTATCATCACCGCTTCCGCCCCAGAGGGTATCGTTGCCGGCCCCGCCAACCAGGGCGTCGTCGCCCTCCTCGCCCATCAGGAAGTCGTTGTCCGCACCGCCCTCGAGCCTGTCGTCGCCCTCGCCGGCGAATATCCAATCGTTCCCGCCTTTGCCCACAAGCCGCGTGTCGTTCGAGGAGTCGAGTACGGCATCGGAATTTTCGGTTCCTTCCCAGGGGTTGGCCCAGCGTTCCAGCCTGCCGCCATCCGTGGTGATCGTGGGAGCGGTTGAGCCGGTGGGCATGTTGAAGTGGCTGGCGGTAAGCTCATTCGCTGTTATGCCGGTCAGGGTGATCGTTCCCCCCAGAGCGGTGTGCGTGACCGTAGTGTTGGCCCCGCTCTGCTCGATGGTGAGATCCGAAAAGGCGATCTCTTGCTTGATCATGCTCAAGTCGATCTTGTCGTTGCTCAGGTCGAAATCGGTGATCGTGTCGTTTCCGCTGCTCTCGATGAAAACAAACGTGTCCTCGCCGGCTCCGCCCGTGAGCGTGTCGTTTCCTCCTCCGCCGACGATGAAGTCGTTGCCCGCGCCGCCGTAGATTTCATCGGCGCCGGCGTCGCCGAGGAGCGTATCGTTGCCCGTGCCGCCATAGATTTCATCATCCCCGCTGTCGCCCCGGATGACGTCGATATCCGTACCGCCGTAGATTTCATCGTCCCCGCTGCCGCCGCGGATAATGTCTCGGCCTGCTCCGCCGCTGAGGTGGTCGTCTCCCGCGTCACCAAGGATATCGTCGTGGCCTCCCTCTCCGTCTAAGTTATCATCTCCGCTCGTTCCCCGTACCCTATCGTTGGTGTCGGCCATGTTCCAACCTCCCGTATATTTTATATATGGAAATCCTTGTTCATGGTTAAGTAAATGCCGTCTATCTTTTACTGCCCCGCGGCCCTCCGGGGAGAGGGGACGCGTCCCCCTCCCGGAGGATGGACTACCACCTCCTCGCGCCGCGCAGCAGGACGCCGCCCCCGGGCTTCACCCCGCTCGCGGGGTCGGTGAGGCTCGCCTCGAGGCTCACCTCGTATGCGGGACCCGGCTTCCATCGCGCCCCCGCGCGCCACGTCTCCCCGCTCTCTGAGACCGCCACGCCCGTATAGGGCGTCAGCAATCCCCGCCGGAGCGGCACGCCGTAGGCCGCCTCGGCCTCGAAGCGCCCCGCGCCCGCCTCTGATTCCGCGCCCGGCGCGAGACCCGCCGCCTGCGACCACAGGCGCTCCGTCCCGCCCGAGGCCGTCCCCCAGGCCGAACCCGCGCGCAGCGTGAGACCGCGTCCGTCACCGCCGGGAGCGTATTCCACCGAAGCGCTCGCGCCCCACTCCTCGTATTCGCTCTCGCCGTGGGCGAGCAGGCTGCGCCCCCTCACCTCCACCGAGAGGTCCCCCGAGGCGTAGCGAAGCGAACCGCCCGCCTCGACGCCCCCGCCCGTCTCCGCGTCCCCCGAATCGTTCCTGAACCCTATCTCCACCGAGGGCGTCAGCATCCC
>MKWU01002608.1_pt1 | contig 26360 bp, 26 predicted proteins | sample 809101 | NCBI WGS metagenome assembly MKWU01 (sample SAMN05860141, study PRJNA318959) | sponge metagenome | host: Aplysina aerophoba | place: Slovenia: Piran, Adriatic Sea, Gulf of Piran | collected 2013-05-07 | reverse complement strand
CATCGACCTCACGCTGACCACCCCCGCGTGCCCCATCGGGCCGATGCTGCAGGGGCAGGCGTACCACATGCTCACGCAGCTCGAAGGCGTCGAGGACGTCGAGGTGAACCTCGGGTGGGACCCGCCGTGGGACCCCAAGACCATGGCCTCCGAAGAGGTCCGGATGCAGCTCGGCATCTGGTAGGCCCTCGCCCACCGCGTGGATCTGCATCGCGTCCGCGCGCACGACATGGCGTCTGACGCACCACTCGCCTGGCGGCAGCCCCGCGGCCGCCGCGACGTGCTGCGCCTCGGCCTCGGCGCAGCCGCCGCCGTGCTCATCGCCGCCTGCACCACCTCCGAGGACGACGCCCCCGAGGAGGAACCGACGCCCGAGGTGACACCCACCGCGGCGCCCGTCCTCTCCTTCGCACCGATGCCCGCGATCCCCACGGTCGCCACGAACGGCCTCCTGCGCCTCGCAACCGTCGGCGAGCCGGAGGTGCCCTCGGCCCTCGTCTACTCGACACTCGTCACGGTCGATCCTCGCGATGCCCACATCCACGGCGACCTCGCAGGCCTCGTCGAGCAACCGGATCCGCTGACGCTGACGTGCGCGCTCGACGGGCACGCCACTTTCCACCCCGCCGCGACGAACGGCACGAGCAGCGCGCCGGAAACCCTCGACGCCGGGGAGGTGGCGCGCGACTTCGCGATCCGCGCCGACGCCGGCGAGTTCCTGTTCACCGAGGTGATCGAGGAGGCCACGGCGATCGACCCCATGACGCTGCAGCTCCGCCTGCACGCACCCTACGCATTGCTCCTCGACCAGCTCGGGGACGCCGGGACGGCCGGTGTGCGCGCCGACGCTCCGTCTACCGTCGGCATCCCGCTCGGGAGTGGACCGTTCATCGCCGAGCGCAACGACGACGGGAGCCTCACGCTCCGCCCCCACGCCGGCTATCACCGGCTCGGGCTCCCCCTGCTCCGGTCCATCCACGTCGCAACCGCCGAGCGCGAACGCACCCTCGGCGCAGCCTTCGCCGGTGGCGCACTCGACATCCTCGAGCTCACCTCGCCCGACAGCGTCGATCGCGCCGCTGAGCGGTCCGACGCGCGCGTGCTCACGCGGAGCTCCCGGCGCGCGCGCGGCCTCGGACTCTCGCTCGTCGAATCGAAGGGCGGGCGAGACGTGCGGTTCCACCCCGCCTTCCAGGACCACCGCGTGCGCCGCGCCATCGCCCTCGCGATCGACCGGGAGGCGATCGCTGCCTACGACGACTCGACGGCGGCAGGACCCGTCGGGCCCGCCTTCGCCGGCGACGCCCTCGACCCCCTCGAACTCGAGGAGCACGAGTTGTTCCAGCACGACCCGCGAGAAGCTGCCCGGCTCCTGCAAGCCGCGGGCGAGGAAGGGCTGACCTTCTCGCTCATGTCCGCGCTCACGCAGCCACTACGCGGCCTTGTGCAGCTCATCGCCCGCCAGCTGCGCGAGGCGGGCATCGAGCCCGTGCTCGACCTCGTCGACGCAGCCGGGCTCCAGGCCAGCCTCGAGCAAGGAGACTTCGAGGCGATCCTGTTCGAGCTCGAGGCGGTGCGGTCGCCCGACATCGGGCTGCGTCTGCACGTCTCCGGCGGGCTCGACGGCGTGTCGCCGTGGGGCTACTCGAACCCGGTGTACGACGACGCCGTCCGCACGGCGCTCGGCCAGGTCGACCCCGTCGCGCGCGCCGAGGCGTCGCGCGCCGCGCAGTTGCTGCTGCTGGAGGACGTCCCCGCGATGCTCGCGCTCCCCGAGCCCGTCGAGCGCATCGCCGTCGCCGGCGCGGTGGGGGGCTACGAGTACGACGCGTACGACTTCAACGAGCGCGGGCTGGCCCCGCTCTGGCACGTCGGATCCGGCTCGACAAGCGCCCCACACCACCCGGCCGCGATCGGCGAGGCACTGTGACGGCGCCCACCACACCGCCGAGCCTCGACCTCGACGCGCTGCGCGACAGCCTCGAACGCGCCGTGCACGACGCCTGCGAGGCGATCCGCACCGTGATGCGCCGCGGCTCGGTGCGCGTCGGCCACAAGTGGGGCGAAGGCCCCGTCACCGAGGCCGACCACGCCGCCGACGAGATCCTTAACCGGCGGCTCACGCCGCTCATCGAGGGCGCCCACTGGCTCTCCGAGGAGTCCGAGCAGGAGCACGCGATCGTCCCCGGCGAGCCCACATGGGTCATCGACCCGCTCGACGGCACGCGCGAGTTCCTCCGAGGCCTCCCGGAGTTCGGCGTCTCGGTGGGGTTCTTCGCCGACGACCGGCTCGTGCTCGGCGCAGCCGGGCTGCCTGCGGAAGACGAGCCCGTCGTCTACAGCGGCATCGTCACCGACGAGCGCCGCGAGGCCCGCGTCGACGGTGAGCCACTCCTCCCACTCGACCCCCCGGGCGTCGACGATGATGGTGACCCCGACCCGGGCCGCATCGTCGTCTCGCGCTGGGACTACGAGCACCGGCGGCTCCAGCACCGCCTCCCGTTCGAGGTCTACCCGCTCGGCTCGGCCGTCGTGAAGCTCGTCCACGCCGCCACCGGCGAGGCCGGCGTCTACCTCTCGACAGGCCCTCGCTCCGTCTGGGACGCGGCGGGCGGCGCGGCGGTGCTCGCCGGCGCGGGCGGCGTCATCCTCCAGGTCAACGGCCGCCCCCTCGAGCTCTCCCCCCAGCAGGAGCGCATCCCGCCGTTCGTGGCCGGCGAGCCCGGGCGCGCGATGGCGTTGCTCCGGAGCCTGGGCGTCGAGGTCTAGCGGCGACAGCAGGCCGCTGTACGCGGGACAGCGTGTATGCTCAGGCCTCAGAACAGCGCCCGCTCCCCAAGCGAGGTCAGCAGCAGTGCCCCGAAGGCGCAAGCGGCTCCGGAGCGACTTCCCGTTCCGCGACGTATTCCTAGAGGCGCTATCGGACTATCGCGCCTGTCCCACCTACTGGTACGTGCCGAAGGCACGAGCTCTGAACGACGCGAACGCACAGTTCTGCGCAGAGGCACTCACGCTGATATTCGACGAGTTCCTTGGGGCTGCTTGGAACCGAGAGACGCAGGACGAGCTGCTATCACGCCTCGTCGAGGAAGAACTGGCTCAGCCCTACACGAGCGGTGCCACGATCGGAGATAGGACTGCACTGACACGCATCATCAACCAACTGCTGGGCACCCTGGGGTTTCTATGGGCTGAGAGTGATCAAGAGATCATTATCACCGACGCTGGCTTCGCCATGATCGGCGCATTCGCTAACGATCAGCCGTTGCGCACCGTCGTGGAACGCCAAGTCGTCAAGTTGCAGTATCCCCATCCATTACTATCTCGCGAGAATCGGGAGGGCTTCGGTGGCCTGATTCCACACGTCTTTTTGTTGGAAGTGCTCTTGGAGACTGACGGCTTCCTTACGTTCGACGAACAGGAACTCTTCGCGAACCTTGCCCGGGACCACGATGACGTGGAACGCGTGGTCCGCTACGTCGAGCACTGGCGGAACCTCACCGCGGACGAGAAGGCTCACCTCTTAGAGATCTTCCGGACCATGCCCACGAGATCCGAACCAGATCAGGGGAGGCGGTTTCGACGTATCCGGGAGGCGGCCCCTTATCAGCGATCGTTCTTCTGTTACCCGTCATGGCTGGATGTGGATAGCGGTGAGAAGACAATTCGAATCAGCGAGGAGGGGCGCACCGTTGAATTGGCTGGCTCAGACCTTAAGGTCACTGGGTTCGCGAGCCGCGAAGACTGGTTCTCATACCTCGGGGATCCAGAACGAACGCCCTCATGGTTCGACTACCTAGCCTTCACTGTCCAGTCGGCGGAATCTCACGAAAAGGCACGCGAGGAGATCGAGCAGCACGCCGAACGACTCTCCGATGATGAAGCCGAAGAGATCGGTCGCCTTGAGATCGAGAAGGCCATCGAATCCTCCTACGCGGACAATCCCGATCTGCTCCACACACTCGAGCCGGGCCTGCAACTCAAGGGCAGGCAGGTAGAGACTCCGATAGGGCGCATCGACCTCTTGTGTCGAGGGGCCGACGGCAAGTACGTGATTGTCGAAATAAAGGCGAAACCCGCGGAAGACGCCGTGTTCGGGCAGATCCTGCGGTATATCGGGTGGGTCCACGGCAACTACCCGGGCGGACAAGACAACGTCCGTGGGATCATTCTCGCGAGTCAGTTCTCAGACAAGGCACGATACTCTCGGATCGGATTACTGAAGTCCGATGGGGATGAATTCCTCCGCTTCAAGCAGCACGGCTTTGCGACTGTCGAGGTCTGACGCGTATGGAATACCGCATACCGAATCAGGACCATTGGCCTGACGATCTCGTCGATCGCGTCATTTGTGCCGATGCGCAAGCGACGCTCCGTAGCCTTCCGGACGAGTGCGTGGCGCTTGCTGTGACGAGCCCTCCGTACTGGAACGTCGTGGACTACGGAATCGAGGGCCAGATCGGTCAGACGAGCTACGAGGGCTACCTAGACGAGCTCATGTGCGTCTGGCGGGAGGCGCTGCGAGTCCTGATCCCGAATGGGAAGCTTGCGATTGTCACGCCGATCATGCCCATCCCGAAGCAGCAAATCGGTGATCAACACACGAGGCACCTCAAGAACATTGCCTTCGATATCGAGGCGAGCATCCTCCGGGAGCTCCCGGACCTGCACCGGTACAGCCTTTTCGTATGGAAGAAGCAAACAACAACGAAGATGTTCGGAAGTTACCCGTACCCCCCAAACATCTACGAGGACAACACGATCGAATTCATCAACGTGTATGTCAAGGACGGCCCTCCACCCTCGATCTCGAAGGCGGCGAAGGAACCCAGCAAGCTCACGCAGGCCGAATGGCGGAACCTAAGCATGCAAATTTGGCCGATGTACCCGGAAGATGTGAAGCGGACGGGCGGGCACCCGGCTCCGTTCCCGACGGTGCTCCCCCAGCGCTTGGCGCTGATGTACTCGTTCGCCCAGGCACCACAGGTCGGATTCGGCGGGGATCTTGTCTTGGATATGTTCAACGGGGCAGGTGCGACTACGCTTGCCGCGCAATCGACTGGCAGACGCTGGCTCGGTATCGACCTGAACCCCGAATTCTGCCGACACGCTGAGACAAGACTGCGGTCGGAGTACGCTAATCCGCACAACATCATGATCGAGGACGTGAAGGTCCTGGGAGCTCGGGACAGCAGGCAACTGGAGATGTTCACCACAAGCGGCCGACCGAGGCAGACCGCGCTCGATCTCTAGCGAGCCGAGGCGCCCTCGCGCGTAGCCGCGGCCGCCGCGCGCTCCTCCGCACCTCGACGCGCCTCCCCCACCACCGTCGCGCGGAAGCCGGGCGCGAGCAGTAGGACGGCGACGGCGCCGACGATGACGAGCAGGGCGTAGATGATCTGGGCGGGCTGCGTGCCGATGGCCTGCGCCAGGAGGCCGCCGGCTGCGGCGCCCATCATCATCGTCGCGCGGTCGAAGGCGAGGAGGCCCATCAGGCGGCCTCGCATCTGGTCAGGCGCGGCGTCGAGCATGATCACCTGCACCAGCGCGAACGCGCCGGACTGGAACAGCCCCGCACCGAACACGAGCAGCAGCGACAGCGCGATCCACGCCCGGCCCAGCTCGCCCGGCAGGTACGTGCTGAGCGCGAACAGGATCAGCAGTGTGCCGAATGCCACCATCATCAGCGGCACCAGCACGCCGAGCCGCCGGGGGGACCTCGACGCGATCACGAGCGCGCCGACCAGCGATCCCGCGCCTGTGAGCGACATCATCACCCCGAACCCGAACGCCCCGATGTCGAGCACTTCGAGGGCGAACAGTGGCGCGAAGAGCTGCATGAACGAGAGCCCGAACGCGAAGTAGATGAGCGCGAGCCCGATCGCGCCTCGGATGGTCGGGGTGCGCCACGCGTAGCGCATCGCCTCGCCGAGCCCGCTCAGCATCGCCCCCGCACCCGAGGCGGGCGGGGGCACGTGCGGCGGCACGCGCAGCATCGAGGTGGCGGTGACGGTCCCCGCGTAGATGACGGCGATCGCGACGAACGCGCCGTTGACGCCGATGGCGGCGATGAGGAAGCCCGACGCGGCCGTGCCGGCAATACGCATCGTGTTCTGGGTGGCCGAGAAGAGCGCGATCGCGTTCGTGACGCGGTCGGGTGGCACCACCTCGGGCACGAGCGACTGTCGGGCGGGCTGGTCGAACGCCATCGTGACGCCCCGGATGGCGGCGGCGGCGTAGATGTGCCACAGCTCGAGCAGCCCCGCGACGAGCAGCACGGCGAAGCTCACGTTGAGCACGAACGCACCGATCTGCGAGAACTGCAGCACACGCTTGCGGTCGAACCAGTCGATGGCGACGCCGGCGAAGATGCCGAACGCGAACTGCGGCAGCGTGCGCGCGACGATGATGAGGCCGAGCTGGGCGGGTGACCCGGTCAACTCGTAGACGAGGTACGGGCGGGCGATGTTCTCGGTCCAGAGTGCGGCGGAGTGGCTCGACACGCCGAGCCAGAGCAGGCGGAAGTCACGGATGTAGAGCGACGAGAACATGCTCGCGCGCGCTGCGGCCATGCTCGCCTCCACCCGTCCGCCGAGGGGTGCCCGAACGACAAACCTAACGTCCGCGTGAGACTGGCGTCTAGCCGCGAGCCGCCTCTTCGGCCGTCAGCAGGTCCGCCAGCGCGCCGAGGTCCGCGACGCGCTCGACGCGCTCGTGGTACGGCAGGTCGCGGTTGCGCGGCCAGTCGCGCACGAACGAGCGAACCTCGGACCGGTCGACGATCAGCTGGGCGGTGCGGCCGTCGTCGTCGATGTGTTCCGCCGCCTCGAGGACGATGACCGCGCCGGCCTTGAAGTGCGGGCTCGGCAGCCACGTCACGTTCCAGTACGCGTCGTCCAGATACGCGTCCAGGCCATGCCATCGGAGCCAGTGGACCGCGGCGCTGCGGCGCCCGGCCCGGGCTGGGAAGGCCGGGCCGGGCAGCCACGTCCGGTTCCAGTCCGCGCCGCCCAGATCCGCGTCCAGGCCATGCCATCGGAGCCAGTGGACCGGGGAGCTGCGCCGCCCGGTCAGGACCGCGAGCCGGCGTACCTCGCTCAGCCGCTGCAGCGCCTCGGCGACCCCCGGCAGCGGGCGGCGCAGGTCGAACCGCAGGTGGTCGATGGGCCAGGACAGCCAGCGCGGGGGCACGACGGCGCGGTGGGGACGCTCGCCCGGCTTGAAGAAGCGGCGGCTGATGCCGAGGTTGACCCCGAAGGGCGGGGCGCAGATCACCCCGTCGAGGTCGAGGGTGAGCAGCGGCAGGTCGTCTCGCTCGTCGGTCGTCATGGCCGGGTGATGCCCACGCCGGCTCAGACCTCGACCGGTGGCTCGGGCGGCGGCTGCGGCGGCACCCCGGGTTGCGGCGGCACGGCCACGCGCGGGGAGGGCACCAGTGCGATGTCGACGCCCGGCGGGGCGCCACCGCGAAGCGCCTCCGCGAAGCGGCGCAGCCGCGCCTGCACCCCTCCGAAGATCGTGTCCGGCGGGTAGGCCCCGTCCTCGTCCGGTTCACCGGCGGGAATGCCCGTCAGCACCTCGATGCCCTGCTCGACGCGCTCGATGGCCCAGACATGGAACTCGCCGCGCTCGACGGCCTCGGCGACCTCGGGGCGCAGCACGACGCTCGGGACGTTGGACGCCGGGATCATCACGCCCTGCGTGCCGTCGAGCCCGCGGGCGCGGCAGACCTCGAAGAAGCCCTCGATCTTCGCGGTCGCGCCGCCGATCGGCTGCACATCGCCGCGCTGGTTGAGCGACCCCGTGACCGCGATCGACTGGCGTATCGGCGCCTCGGCGAGCGCGGACAGCAGCGCGTACAGCTCCGTCGAGGACGCCGAGTCGCCGTCGATGTCGTTGTAGAGCTGCTCGAACGTGAGGCTGGCGTGGAGCGCCATCGCCATGTCCTGCCCGAACCGGTCCGCGAGGAGGCCGCGAAGGATCAGGAAGCCCTTGTTGTGCGTGCGCCCGGCCATGTCGCTCTCGCGCTCGATGTTTACGATCGTGCCGCGCCCGGCCGAGACGACGCAGGTGATGCGCGATGGCCGCCCGAACGTGATGTCGCCGAGGTTGTAGACGGACAGCGCGTTGATCTGGCCGACCTGTTCACCCTCGGTGTCGATGAAGACCGTGCCTTCGTCGATGAGCTGCTGCATCCGGTCCCGCACGAGCGAGGAGCGATACTCGCCCTCCTCGAGCGCGCGCTCCACATGGTGGAGGTGCGCGACGCCCGAGCCGTCCTGGCCGGCCCAGTAGTCGGCCTGCCGCACCAGGTCGAGCAGCGCGCCCATGTTCCCGGAGAGCCGTCGCTGGTCCTCGACGAGCCGCGAGGAGTGCTCGATCAGCCGCGCGACCGCGCGGTCGGAGAAGCAGGCCATGCCCTCGCGGTCGCACTGGCCGTGGATCACCGAGGAGAGCCCGAGGATGTTCTCGCGGTTGCGCTCGAAGTCGACCTCGAAGTCCGCCTTGACGCGGAACAGCTCCCGGAAGTCCGGGTCGAGGCGGTAGAGGTACGGGTACATCGAGGCGTCGCCGATGATGACGACCTTCACGTGGAGTGGCGTGGGCTCGGGCCGCAGCCCCGCCGTGGGGATGAGCCCGAGGGCTTGCTGGAGGCTCTCGATGGTCAACTCGGCGGAGTGCAGCGCGCGCTTGAGGCCGTCGTAGGCCGCCCCGTTCGCGAGCAGGTCGCGCATCCGCAGCATCAGGTACCCGCCGTTGGCCTGCCCCAGCGACCCGGTGCGGATCATCGTGTGGTCGGTGACCACCATCCCCGCCTGTCCGACGTACTCGATGCGCCCGAGGAGGTTCTGGTACGTCGGGTTCGTCTCGACGATCACCGGCGCGCCGGCGTTCGCGTCGTTGGTGACCAGCGCGTTCACCGCGTAGCGGCGGAGCAGCGCCTGCCGCGGCTGGTCGGCGTCGGCGACCGCGGGGCGCTGGCCCTGCGCGGGCGCGCGCAGGCGGTCGCGCTCCCGGACGATGTCCGCCTGCACGGCGTCGAGGAACGCCGTGACGGCGTCGTGCTCCGGATAGCGCCCGCGCAGTGGGGCGAAGCGTTCCTCGATCGCCTCTGCGGCGACCGCCTCGTCGAGGCGCACGAGCGCGTCCCGCTGCTCCCGTTCGAGGGCGCGGACCCGCCCCCGCGTGGCCTGCACGGTCGGCTCGCCGCCCGCCCGCCCCCCCGGGCCCGGCGCGCCGCGCGCCTGGCGTTCGAGGCCGCGGACCTGCAGCAGCGTGTCCTGCACGGTCGGCTCGAGCTCCTCGCGCGCGCGGCGCATCGACTCGTCGCGCTGCTCCTGCGGGAGCGCGTTGAACTCCTCGTCCGAGGCGGGCTGCCCGTTGATCAGCGGCGACGACATGACGCCCTGCGGCGTCATCTGCAGGGCGAACCCCATCTCGGCGGCGCGACGCTGCAACGCCTGGATCAGTTCGCCGCGACGCTGCTCGGAGCCGCCGCCGACATCGGCGCGCTGGCGCACATAGGCGTCGGACTCGAATGCCTCGCGCACGTCCTCGATCGCTCGCTCGACGGTGAGGCGGACCTGGGATGCGAAGCCGGCCGCTTCACCGGCCGGGAGCTCGATGCCGACCGGGCGGTCGGGATCCTCGAAGTTGTGGACGTAGACGTGGTCCGGTGGCGCGGGCTCCGTCTCGGCGCGGCGACGCAGCAACGTCTCGATGATCGATGCCTTGCCGATGCCGTCCGGCCCCGAGGCGTAGAGGTTGTAGCCGGGCGCCTGCATGCCGAGCGCGAACTCGATGGCGCGCACCGCTCGCTCCTGCCCGAACACGGCTTCCAGGGCGTGCAGTTCCTCGGTGCTCGCGAACGGCAAGTCGTCGGGATCGCAGCGCGCCGTGAGGTCCTCCACGGCTACTTCGAGGGCGCCCCGGCGCTCATCCATCGTGCGCTCCCTCTCCGGCTCAGCGGCGCGCGGCGTGCAGCGGATCGAGCGTAGCACGCTACCCGCTCCGCGCCGTGCTAGCATCCCGCGGTCGAAACGAGCGGCGCGATCACGAGAGGATCAGGCATGCGAGCGGCCGTCATCAGCGAGCCCGGCGACCCCGATGTCTTCGAGATCCGGGAGCTCCCGAACCCGGAGCCCGGCCCCGAGGAGATCCTCGTCGCCGTGCATGCCAGCGCGCTCAACCGCGCCGACCTCATGCAGCGCCGCGGCGGCTACCCGGCCCCGCCCGGCATCCGCGGCGACGTGCCCGGCCTCGAGATGGCGGGCGTCGTCGAGGCCATCGGCGACCGCGTGACCGCGTGGCAGGTGGGCGACCGCGTCATGGCGCTGCTCGGCGGGGCCGGATACGCCTCGAAGGTGACGGTCCACGAGCGCCAGGTGATGGCGGTGCCCGACAACCTGAGCTTCGACGAGGCAGCGGCGATCCCCGAGGTGTACCTGACGGCGTTCGACGCCCTCTTCCAGCACTGCGAGCTCCTGCCGGGCGAGTCCGTGCTCGTGCACGCCGCCGGCTCCGGCGTCGGCACGGCCGCGACGCAGCTCGCGTCCGTCTCCGGGTGCCGCGTCTACGGCACCGCCGGCAGCGAGGACAAGCTCGCGCGCGCCGCCGGCCTCGGGCTCGACGTCGGCGTGAACTACCACGAGAGCGACTTCGCCGCGGTCATCGCGGAGGACACCGGTGGCGCCGGCGTCAACGTGATCCTCGACGTCATCGGCGCGCCCTACTGGGAACGCAACCTCGCCTCGCTCGCCGTGCGTGGCCGCCTCGTGCTCGTCGGGACCATGGGCGGCGGCCGACTCGAGACGAACCTCGGCCTGCTCATGGGCAAGCGCCTGCGCGTACACGGCACGGTGCTCCGCGCCCGGCCGCTCGAGGAGAAGGCGGCGCTCACGCAGATCTTCGCGCGACGCCACCTCGGCCATTTCGCGTCGGGCCGGCTCGTCTCCGTGGTCGACCGCGTCTACCCGCTCGAGGAGGTCGCCGAGGCGCACCGCCACATGGAGAGCAACGCGAACTTCGGCAAGATCGTCCTCCATATCGCCGACTGAGCCATGACCACTCCGCGCGGCCTCACGCCCGCCGGGCGCGCGAGCGTCGAGGCCGCCGCGCGGCGTCACCTCGACCTCGGGCTGCACTCCGGCGCGCAGCTCGCAGTCTACCGCGACGGCGAGCTGCAAATCGACCTGCGCATCGGCACGGCGTCCGCCCTGGAGGCGCGGCTGCTGTGGTTCTCCGCCACGAAGCCCCTCGCGGCCGTGGCCGTGCTCATGCTCGCCGAGCGCGGCGTGCTGGACCTCGACGCGCCGATCGCGGAGCTGTGGCCCGAGTTCGGCGCGGGTGGCAAGGCGTCCTGCACCTTCCGCCACGTGCTGACGCACCGCGGCGGCTTCCCCGTGTTCCCGTGGGAGTACGACTGGGAACACATCGACGACTGGGACGCCGTCTGCGCCGTCACCGCCGGGATCGAGGCCGAGTGGGAGCCCGGCACCGACACCGGCTACCACCCCGTCACGTATGGCTTCGCGCTTGGCGAGGTCATCCGCCGCGCCGACGGCCGCGCGCCGCGCGACTTCCTGCGCGACGAGGTCTTCGAACCGCTCGGCATGGACGCGTCGCTCGGTATCGACGAGGAGCGCCTCGGCGACGTGGTGCCCGTCGAGGCGATGTCGGAGGTGACGATGCTGGACCCGACGGGCAGCGAGCGGCGCACCTCGGACATCGTGCGGCGCTTCCGCCTGCCGTCGACGCTGCGCGGCCAGATGCCCGCAGCCAACGCGATCGGGACGGCCGAGGCGCTCGCGCGCTTCTACGACGCGATGCTCCACGCGCGGAGCCCTCGAAGTGACTCGGAGCGCCCGCGCCTGCTGAGCCCGGAGGCCGCGACCGCGGCGACGACGGTGCAGTGGCGAGCGGGCTTCGACCGCACGTTCATGCTGCCGGCGTCGTACGGCCTCGGGTTCCTCGTGGGTGGGGTGATGGAGCCGTACAACGAGCGCGGCGTCTTCGGCCACACGGGCCAGCAGTCCACGATCGGCTACGCCGACCCTGCGCGCGGGCTCGCCGTCGCCTACGTCACGAACGGCCTGCACGGTCCGCTTGAGGTGCAGATGCGCTACGCCGACGTAGCGCTCGCCCTCGTCGCCGCGTGCGACGAGGCGGACCGCGGGAGCTGAGGGCTACTGGCGCCGGCCGCGCTGCCGGCGACGACGCCGCCTGCGCTGGGCGTGCTGCGGCCGGGTGGTCGTCGGCTCGGTGGGGGGGGGGGGGGGGCCGCGGGGCCGTGCGGTCGCCGGCTCGGTGGGTGTCGGCGGGGCCTCCGGCTCGGGCTGCGGGACGAACTTGCGCGCGATCCAGCGCGAGAGCTGTAGTGACCAGAAGCTCGCCGTGATGAAGAGCGGCATCGAGACCGCGACCGTGAGCCAGTCGCCCCCGCTTGAGACGAACGAAATGACGCCAGCCAGCAGCGAGAGCACGACGGTCATCACGAGGATCTGGCGGTCGAGCATTCCGGCAGTATGCCACCGGATAGGCAACGACCGTACGCAGGGCGCGGCGACCGTCCCTGTGCGCGTCTGCTAGCCGCGCTCGCACATATACTGGGGCCGTGATGGGAACCGGGATCGACGATGGTTCGATGCGCTCATCCGGCGGTTCTGCCCGGCACTCCGCCGCGTCCCTGCGCGTGGACGACGTCGTGACGCGGCCACCCGATCCGCGGGGCGTGCCGAGGCGCGATGTCGAGCGCGACACGGCCGGGGACGGCAGCTTCCAGGTCGTCGAGCTGCCGGACCGCTTCGACCCGCGCGCACTGCTCACCGGCCCGACAGCGTCAATGGTGAGCGCCTACTACGAGCGCCCGGACCAGGACTTCGTACTCGCCGGGATCGGCGTCGCTGCTCGCATCGAGGCCCCCGCGGGTCGCGGCGCGACGGCGCTCCGCGAGCCGGTGCGCCGACCCCCCGCCCCCCGGGGCTGGGCGTCGCGGCTCGCACGGGGCCCCCGGGGGGTGGGGGCGCGCCGGCGCCCGGGGAGCCGGTGCGCCGACTCCTCGCCGCCTGGGACGGCTCGCGTCGGGCCACGCTGCGGCCGCGGCTGCTCGGTGGCTTCGCCTTCGACGCGGCCGCACCGGTGGGCGCGTCATGGACCGGCTTCGACTCGGGCTGGCTGGTGCTGCCTCGCATGCTGTTCATCCGCGAAGGCGGCGCGTGCGGCGTCGTGCTCGCGCCGCAAGCCAGCCGCGAGGAGCTCCTCAGCCTCATCGCCGACCTCGCGGCCGGGGATCCGGACAGGGTGGAGGCCCACGATCCCGGGACGCCGCTGCGCGTGCTGTGGGACGTGAACCGCCCCGCCCTGCTGAGCGCCGTCGCGAACGTCGCGACCGACATCCGCTCGGGCGTCTACGAGAAGGCCGTCCTCGCCGCCACGCGCGAGATGGAGGCGGAACGCCCGATCGAGCCGGGCGTAGCCCTCGCCCGCCTGCGCGAGGGCTACGCGAACTGCCACCTCTTCAGCTATCGCGCCGGTGACGGCATCTTCCTCGGCGCGAGCCCGGAGCAGCTCGCCGGTCTCAGGAACGGGCGCATCACCACGCTCGGCCTCGCCGGCTCCGCCCCGCGCGGGCAGACGCCCGAGGAGGACGAGGCGTTCGGCGACGCGCTGCTGAACAGCGTCAAGGACCGCATCGAGCACGCCATCGTCGTGCGTGCCCTGCGCGAGGGCCTCGCCGACCTCGCCACCGACCTCCGCGCTCCCAACCAGCCCGTGCTGCGGCGTCTGCACAACATCCAGCACCTCGCGACCGAGGTCAGCGCGGACGTGCGCCCCGGCGTCGATGTCCTCGATGTCGTCGAGCGGCTCCATCCCACGCCTGCGGTGTGCGGCTGGCCGACCCCCATCGCGCGCTCCGTCATCGGACGCTACGAGCGCTTCGACCGGGGGTGGTACGCGGGCCCCATCGGGTGGATCGACGCCGCCGGTGACGGTGAGTTCGCGGTCGGGCTCCGCTCCGCGCTCGTGCGCGGGGCGCGGGCGTGGCTGTTCGCCGGCGCCGGCATCATGGGCGACTCGGATCCCGAGGCGGAGCTGGCCGAGATCGAGCTGAAGTTCCGCCCGCTCACGACGGCGCTCGGCGGAGGTCAGCTGTGACCGACGTGACCGCGCTCTATCGCTACATCGGTGCGTTCACCGGGCAGCTCGCCCGCAGCGGCGTACACCACGCTGTCATCGCCCCCGGCTCGCGTTCGACGCCGCTCACGCTCGCGCTCGTCCGCAGCGACTCGATCCGCACGTGGCTGCACCTCGACGAGCGGGCGGCGGGCTACTTCGCCCTCGGCCTCGCGCGGCAACTGAACGAGCCGGTCGCGGTCGTGACCACGTCGGGCACGGCCTCGGCCAACCTCCTGCCATCGATCGTCGAGGCGTCCCTGTCGCGTGTCCCCCTCGTCGCGCTGACGGCCGACCGGCCGCCCGAGCTGCGCGACATCGGCGCGAACCAGACCATCGACCAGGTGGGGCTCTTCGGTGGCCACACCCGGTGGGCGGTCGAGCTGCCGATTCCCGACGGCGGCGAGGCCGTCGAGGCCTACGCACGGCGCATCGCCGCGCGCGCCGTAGCGACGGCCGCCGACCTCCCCGCCGGCCCCGTGCACGTCAACGTACCAATGCGCGAACCGCTCATCGAGCAGGGATGGCAACAGGCGCTCGACGAGGGCGCGGCGGCAGAGTCCGTCGGTGTCGCGCCCAGCCCGATCACGCCCTACGAGCAGCCCGCACCGAGGCGGCCGTACGCGCCCGTGCTGACGCCCAAGGTCGCCCGGCCCCACGAGCACGCGCGCGCTGCCGCGGCGCGCCTGGTCGAGGTGATCATGGGCCGCCGCGGGATCATCGTCTGTGGGCCGGAGTCGCCCGCGCTCCCCGCCGAGGCGATCGACACGCTCGCGCGGACGCTCGGCTGGCCGATCCTCGCCGACCCGCTTTCCGGGGTGCGCGCGGGCCGCCACAGCATGGTGCGCGTGATCGACACCTACGACGCGCTGCTGCGCTCGCAGCGGTTCGCCGCGCAGGCCGCGCCGGAGGTGGTCGTGCGTTTCGGCGCGGCGCCCACGTCGAAGGTACTGAACCAGTTCCTCGCCTCGTTGCAGGGCGTGCAGCAGATCGTCGTCGACGTGGCCGGCGGCTGGCGCGACCCCGACGCGATTGCGTCGGTCATGCTGCGCGCCGAGCCGCAGGCGCTCTGCGACGCCGTCGTCGATGCGCTCGGCGCGCGCCGGCCATCGGCGTTTACCGGCGCGGCGAACGATCCCGCCCGGGTCGGTGCGCCGTACCACGCCGACGCCGGCTGGCTGGAGTTCTGGACGAGCGCCAGCCACACAGCGCGTGCGGCCCTGGACGAGCTGCTCCGCGAGCGAGCCGAGCCCTTCGAGGGCTACGCGCCCGTCGCGCTCACGCACGCGATACGCGACGTGACCACGGTCGTCCTGGGCAACTCGATGATCGTTCGTGACGCCGACTCGTTCATGCCGTCGCAGGGGCGCGCGCTGCGCTACGTCGGTACGCGCGGCGCATCCGGCATCGACGGCGTCGTTTCGACAGCCGTCGGGGCCGCGGCGGCGAACGTGGGGCCGGTCGCCGCGCTGGTCGGGGACCTGTCGTTCCTCCACGACCTGAACGGGCTGTGGGCGCTGCGGCGCCACCACCTCTCGCTGCTCGTGGCTCTGGTCAACAACGACGGTGGCGGCATCTTCCACTTCCTCCCCCAGGCAGACCTCGCCTCCACGGAGTTCGAGGAGTGGTTCGGCACGCCGCACGGGCTCGACTTCTCGAGCGCCATCGCCGCGTTCGGCGGACGGCTCGTGCGTCCCGAGCCGACCGAGTGGCTGCCGGCGCTGCGAGGCGCGGCCAACATCCCCGGCCTCACCGTCGTCGAGCTGCGGACGGACCGCGAGCGCAACGTCGCGCAGCACCGCGAAGCGTGGGCGCGCGTCGACTCCGCCCTGCGCGACGCCGAGGCAGGCACGACACCGTCGGCCACCGCCGCAACCCAGCAGGCCTGATGCCGCGCTTCGACGTCGACGGGCTGGGACTGCACGCCGAGGTCACCGGGGCGGGGCCGCCGCTCGTGCTCTTGCACGGCTTCACCGGCTCCGGCGCTACCTGGGCCGACCTCACCGCTGCCCTCGCCACCACCTACACCGTGATCGCGCCCGACCTCATTGGCCACGGCCGCTCCGACGCGCCCGACATTGTCGAGCGCTACCGCATGCCGCGCGCCGTCGACGACCTCGCCGCGCTGGTGCGGCAGCTCGGCCATGCGCGAGCCGCGTGGCTCGGCTACTCACTCGGCGGGCGCACTGCGCTGCAGCTGGTCGTGCAGCACCCCGAGGCCGTCGAGGCGCTCATCCTCGAAGGCGCCTCGCCCGGTATCGCCGACGACGACGAGCGCGCGGCGCGGGTGGCAGGCGACGAGTCGATGGCCGAACGCATCGAGCGCAACGGCGTCGAGGCGTTCGTGGACAGGTGGGAGCAGGTCCCGCTGTTCGCCACGCAGCTCTCGCTGCCGGCCGAGACACGTGCGGCGATCCGTGCGACGAGGACCGCGAACACGGCGACCGGGCTCGCCAACTCGCTGCGCGGAATGGGCGCTGGCGCGCAGGATCCACTGCTGGATCACGTCCCCGGCATCACGGTCCCCACGCTGCTGATCGCGGGCGAACTAGACACGAAGTACGTCGAAATCGCGCGGGATATGGCGCGCACGATGCCGGACGCTACGATGCATGCGATCGAGGGCGCCGGGCATGCAGCGCACCTCGAGCGTCCCGAGGCGTTCCGGCGCCCGCTGCTCGAGTTCCTGCGCCATGCCTACCCGGCGGCACGCGTCGGCGCCGACGCCTGACAGACGACGACGGAGGGACGACCATGACGACGACGGCGAGTGAAGCAATCGAGTGGGAGCAGATCGGCGACCACAGCGACATCTTCTACCACAAGGCCGACGGCATCGCGAAGATCACGATGAACCGGCCCGAGGTGCTGAACGCCTTCCGCCCGCAGACCCTCGACCAGATGCAGTGGGCGTTCGAGGACGCCCACATGGACGCCGACATCGGCGTCGTCCTGCTGACCGGCTCCGGCCAGCGCGCCTTCTGCACCGGTGGTGACCAGCGCGTGCGCGGCGAGGGCGGCTACGTCGGCGACGACGGCGTGCCGACGCTCAATGTGCTGCCGCTCCAGCGCTACATCCGCTCCATGCCGAAGCCGGTGATCGCTCTGGTGAACGGCTACGCGATCGGCGGCGGCCACGTCCTGCACGTCATCTGCGACCTCACCATCGCCGCCGACACCGCACGCTTCGGCCAGGTGGGCCCCCGTGTCGGCTCGTTCGACGCGGGCCTCGGCGCCTCGCAGCTCGCCCGCATCGTTGGCCACAAGAAGGCCCGCGAGATCTGGTACCTGTGCCGGCAGTACAGCGCCCAGGAAGCGGTGGACATGGGCCTCGCCAACGCCGTCGTCCCCGCCGACCAACTCGAGGCCGAAGGCGTGCAATGGGCACGCGAGATCCTCTCGCACAGTGCCACCGCTATCCGCTTCATGAAGATGGGCTTCCTCGCGGACACCGACGGCATCGCCGGCCTCCAGCAGCTCGCCGGAGACGCGACTTCGCTGTTCTACCGCACCGACGAAGGCAAGGAGGGCCGCAACGCCTTCCTTGAGAAGCGCACGCCGGACTTCACGCAGTTCCCGCGCCTGCCCTGAGCGCGCCCGCCGAGGACGACGCGATGCAAGAGGCCTCGCAGCCGGACGCCGAGGGCGGCCCCTCGCGGCTCGGCGCGTGGGTGCTGGCCGCCCGGCCGCCGACGCTCACCGCCGCCGCCACCCCGGTCGTGGTCGGCACCGCCGTGGCGCTGCACGCGGGCGGAGCGCAGGCCGGCCCGGCTGCCGCCGCCATGCTCGGCGCGCTCGCCATCCAGGTCGGCGCGAACCTCGCCAACGACGTCTCCGACTTCCGCCGAGGGGCGGACACCGCCGACCGCATCGGGCCGCCGCGGGTCACGCAGCTCGGGATCCTCAGCGAGCGACAGGTGATTGGCGGACTTGTCGTCGCATTCGGCATCGCGACACTGGCCGGGCTCTACCTGATCGCCGTCGCCGGTTGGCCGGTGCTCGCCGCCGGGGTCGCCTCGATGCTCGCCGCCATCGCCTACACCGGCGGCCCGTGGCCCTTCGGGTACCACGGCCTCGGCGACGTCTTCGTGTTCATCTTCTTCGGCCTCGTAGCGGTCGTCGGCACGTACTACGTGCAGGCCGAGACGATCACGGCCGCCGCCGTCGCCGCCGCCGTTCCGGTCGGCTGCACGGTCACGGCGATCCTGATGGTGAACAACATCCGCGACATCGAGACCGACGAGGCAGCGCGCAAGCGCACGCTCGCGGTGATCATCGGCCGCCAGCCCGCGCGCTGGCTCTTCGTCGCGACGGTGGCCGCCGCGTACCTCACAGCGGCGGCGCTCGCGCCCATCGATGGCTTCGGCGCGTGGACGCTGCTCGCGTGGGTCAGCATCCCGCTCGCCGTCTCGCCCGTGCGCGCGGTCATGACCAGCACCGACGGCCCGACGCTCAACGCAGCGCTGCGAGCGACGGCGCGCCTGCACCTCGTGCTCGGCGTGCTGCTCGCCGTCGGCCTCGCCGTCTGAGCCCCTTGACGTGACGTCGATCGCCCGTCTCCGCTACCGGCCGTTCCGCCTCCCGATGCGCGCCCCGATGCAGACCGCGCGCGCAGCGATCGCCTACCGCGCGGGCGTCCTCGTAGAGCTCACCGACGACTCGGGACAGCGAGGGTACGGCGAGGCCTCGCCGCTCCCAGAGTTCGGCGAAGGCGACGCAGACGACGTGTTCCGACGCGTCGAGGAGCGCGGCGGTGACCTCCTCGGCGGCATCCCGGACGACCTCGATGGGCCCGGCGCCCCTGCGCTCCGTTGCGCGCTCGATGTCGCGCAGCTCGACATGGAGGGGCGGCAGCGAGGGCTCCCGGTCGCAGCGCTGCTGACGGAGCAGCCTCGATCGAGCGTTGCCGCCAACGCGGTGATCAGCGACGGGCCGCCGGAGCAGGCGCTCGCGCAGGTGCGCGAGGCGTGGGCTGCGGGCTTCCGCACGTTCAAGCTCAAGGTCGCCGCCAAGCCACCCGACGACGACGTGCGCCGCGTGCAGGCCATCCGCGAGGCGCTCCCCAACGCCCGGCTGCGCCTGGACGCGAACGGCGGCTGGGACCAGCCGACTGCCACTGCCACGCTCGCGCGTCTCGCCACCTTTGACATCGAGCTCGTCGAGCAGCCGGTCCCCGTGGGCGCCGATGAGGCGCTGGCGCGGATCCACCGCGCGTCCTCGATCCGTATCGCGGCCGACGAGGGTGTCTCGTCGGTCGAGGAGGGCCGCCGCCTGCTCGATGCGGGGGCGGTCGGCGCGCTCGTACTGAAGCCGATGCGTCTCGGCGGCGTCCGCCCGGCACTCGACCTCGCGCGAGACGCGGCGGAGCGAGGCGTCCCGTGCATCGTTACGACGACCTTCGACTCGGGGGTCGGCGTCGCCGCCGCGCTGCACCTCGCCGCAGCGATCCCGGGCGTGGACGCGCTGCCGGACGCGGCGCACGGGCTCGCCACCGCCGAGCACCTAGCCGCCGACATCGTCGTCGAGCCACCACGACCGGCCGACGGCGAGCTAGCGGTCCCGGCCCTCGGCGGCCTCGGCGTGGAGATCGACCCGGGCGCTCTCAACGCAGCAGCAACGGGGCCGTGGGTCGCAATCGACGCCTGACGGTACGGGGTCGCATTGACGCTCGCGCCACGCGCTGCCGAGAATGGCGAGCCCGCGCCAGCCCGCCGGAAGGACGATCTCATCGCCGGACGCCGCTTCTACGTCGACCTCCACTCACACTCCACCGACGCGTCCGACGACGCCGGCGGCACCGTCGAGGGCTACCTCAAGTGGATCCGGTCGCGCCGCAAGCGCGGCTACCACATCGACGGATTCGTGCTGACCGAACACCGCCAGTTCGACCCGGACGTGGACTACTCGGGGCTCTCCGAGCAGTACGAGACCGTGGTGCTGCGCGGCGCGGAGCTGGAGACGACCGTCGGGCACGTGCTCGTCTACGGCATCACCGACGAGTTCGCGCGCCACTTCGACCTCTCCTCGACGAGACTGCCACCGGCCGACGTCTTCCGCATCGCGCGCGAGACCGGCGGCTTCGCCGTTGCCGCGCACGCCGGGAGGCCGAGCATCGGCATGGCCGAGCACGCCGCGAACGGGCACAGCCTCGACTTCGTCGAGGCGGTCGAGTCGCTCAACGGGGGTAGCTCGGACCATGAGAACCAGATCGGGACGGAGTTCGCCGAGCAGAACGGCCTGCACCTCGTCGGCGGCAGTGACGCACACTACGTGAGCGCCATCGGGCGCTGTCTCACAGCGTTCGCACAGCCCATCGCGACCCTCGAGGACCTCGTGGAGCAACTGGGCACGGGCGACTATTATCCAGTGACTATCGAGCAAACGCTCGAGGAAGAGGCGGTATGACCGAAGAAGCAGTGTTCGAATATGACGAGAGCGTCATCGGCGTCGAGGAAGAGGTCGGCACGATCACCGTCGACGCCGACACCGTGGCGCGCTACTGCGAGCTGATGGGTGAGACCAACCCGCTCTACACCGAGCAGGGCCACGTCCCGCCCAGCTACCTGCAGCGCATGCGCTTCCGCGGCGGCCCGGACCCGAAGGTGAAGTTCGGTAACACCGGCTTCCACGCGGGCTCGCGGATGGAGCTGCTCAAGCCCGTCAGGGTCGGCCAGACACTCACCGGCTGGGCGCAGGCCAAGGAGGTCTACGCCAAGACCGGCCGCAGCGGCACCATGGTCTTCCAGGTCAGCCGCCTCACCTACCGTGACGAGGAAGGCGACGAGGTCGCTCACTCCGACCAGCTCATGGTTCGCAGGCAGATAGGCGAATGAAGACCGTCGACCCCACCACGCAGAACTACTTCGACGACATCGACCTCGGCGACGAGTTCGAGGACGAGTGGACCCCGACGATGGACCAGGTCCTCGGATACCTCGGCCTCGAGGGCGACGCGCTCGGCGCAGGTGGCGGTCCCACCGGCGACGGGCGCTTCACGGACCCCGAGGGCGCGAAGAAGCTCGGCTTCCCGAAGCCGATCGTCCCCGGCGCGTTCAGCCTCTCCAAGCTGACGAAGCTCGTCACCGACTGGGCCGGCACCGAGGGGACCGTCGACTTCGTCGACGTGAACTTCCGCCGCCCCGTGCTCCACGACGACGCCCTCAAGGTGCTCGGCCTCGTGACCGACACCGAGGAAGGCGACGGCGCGGGCACCGTGAAGGTCGACATCTACCTCGAGAACGAGCGAGGCGAGCGCCCGCTCCAGGGCACCGCGGTGGTGCAGCTCCCGAGGCGATAGCGCTGTAACTCCAACACGCGCCGGTGCGGGCATGCCCCGCGCCGGCGCGTCGTGCTTCCCGATGCAGGCGCCCCGCCAGGCAGGGCAAGGCGACCCGTGGACGTGCTGACCGAGCCCCTCTGCGCCTGCGAGCCCGGCTGGGCGATGCTGCCCCTCCGTCTCGCCCTCGGCGTCATCCTCGTGCACGCCGGCTACGGCAAGTTCCGGCGCGGCGTTGGCGGCTTCAGTTCGTGGCTCGGCGAGCTCGGCTACCCGATCCCGCGGCTACTCGGACCCCTCGTCGTGGCGCTCGAGGTCATCGGCGGCCTCGCGCTGCTCGCGGGCCTGTTCACGTCGTGGGTCGCGATCCCGCTCGCCGTGAGCATGGGCGTGGCGACGTACACGAACGCGGTGAAGCTGCACCTGCCGTTCGCGGGCAACGAGGACGCCCAGGGCTACGAGCTCGATATCCTCATGGTCGCCGCCCTCGTCGCCCTCATGATCGGCGGCGCCGGGCCACTGTCGCTGGACGCGGTACTGGGCGGGTAAGCGAGCGTCATGCACCTCATCGAATGCCGCTGATCACTGCCACCGCTGCCCCAGCCGCAGCAAGCGTCCCGTACAGCGCCATGAGCCCCAAGGGAATGGGGATTACATACTTAGGTTGACCGCGCCTGTGGACAGGCTGACAATGCAAGAGAGCGGCCCCCGTTTCCGAGGGCCGCTCTCCGTTGTTGGGCGGGCTCAGGTGAGGCGCGGCGTCTCCAAAACCCATGCGCGAGGGTTCGATACCCTCCCCGTCCACCACGCAGCGTGACGGATCGTGATTACGCGGTCAACGCTGAACGTGCGTTCTTCGGCTTCGGTTTGTGCCTCAGAACCGCCGCGGCCACGTCTTCCGGGGTGGCCTCCCCGTAGTCCGCCGGGCGTCCCGGCTCTCGCTTCGGCTGATCGTTTGCCATCGGGTGCGCTCCTTCCCGTGCTGCGCCGAGTGTAGCACCGGTGGTACCACGTGCTCGTGATAACAAGCGCTATATTGACGCGCTCCCCCGAACCTGCCACGTTCGGCGCGTCCTCGACGGCAGACACCCCAACACGTGGGCGAGGCTCATGCCTCCCCGTGGCGGTGTTGGGTACCTGTCGTCGAGGACCGGAACTCGCCCACCACCGGGGAGGCACCCATGCGGTGGGGTCTTCTACCTCTAGCGTTCCTCGTCTACGCCATCGCGCTGGTACGTCCTGCTGCACTCTCCGAAGAGCCTATGGCGATGATCCCGCTCGTCGCCGTCGAGAGCGTGCACGTCCGCGACCATCACGGAGTCTGGCGCTCGTGGATTGCTGGTGCGCCCAACATCGTCAATGGCGGGTTCCTCGAGATGTACGGCGCGCCCGACGCGGTGCCGACGCCGCCGCCAGAACCGCAATCAACGGGCGCCTTCACGTTGACGGGACGGGGAACAGTCGAAGGTGACCGCTACCACGGCGCGGGGAGTGTACGGCGGGGCGAGCGAGATATATTCCAGCCCGTCACCGCGAGCGGATTCATGGCGTGCACCGCCGAGGTCACCGGCAACCGGGATAAGGTCGTGACCACGCGCTACGACCAGGAAACCACGCGCTACGAGCCTGCGTACTTCGCGGCGTTCATTCAGGGCAAGCCAGTGGCCGACGGCTACCGCCATGACGCCCCCCACTCGGCCTCCCGTCGGAACCTTGTGAGCGTCACCGCTACGGACTTCACCGCCGGACCGCTGGTGGTCTACTTCGGCGACGATGGGGTCTCGTACAACAGCTTCCTCCCGCCCTACACCCTGACGGTGCACGCAGCTAGCGAGGCGGAGTGGACGGTGCGCTGTGAGCCGACCGAGCAGGTCGGATTCGAGTTCGCCGGGATCGGCCGTACCGACCCGCTGCGGGTCGATGTCGCCACTGAGACCGAGATGGAATGCGAGTTCACGCACCGCTTCGACGCAATCATCGAAGGGCGGATCAGATTCCTGAACTCGAAAGGCTGGCCGTCCGGCTCGCTCGCGAGCTGGGAGCTGAGGTACTCCCGCGCGGGTGGGTCGCACCCCGTCGGGTTGTGGTTTGGTGGGACGCAGATTGAGGTCGGCGACGAGATCGCCGTCACGGTGGATCTGACGTTGAACGGGCCGACGCGATTCGACGCGCGAGGCTTGAGCGGCCCCTGGCTGGTGAATTGCCAGCCGAACTGAGCGAGCGATGCGGGAGTTGCCTCGGAGTGTATACTGCCGCTGATGAGCCCCGAAGAACTCACCGCTGATTTGTTGCGCCGCTACTCCAAGAATCAATCGGATGTTGCTGGCCGCAGGGCTATCCTCGCCGCTCTGGGCGCGGAACTGACCGCTGTCGGCGCGGTTCTTGCAGACGGCACACTCGGCGATCTCGTGGTCACAGACGCCAAGATCGTTGTGGGTGAGAACGACCGTCCGATGCTCTGCGATGTGGACTACGGGAACGGCACGCTGAGGGGCCTTTTGGCGTCGCTACACGATCTCGATACCGACGGCGACGACCTGTACGCGTCCATCGTCGCCGCTGGTCTAGCGAACGTTGTCACCGCGCCAGTGCCTAACTGATCAGCCGCTCGTAGGTCAGCCTGCGCCCGACCATCGCGCGCGAGACGACGGCCATCTGTGTGATGGTGTCGAGGTCGCGGATGTTGTGGCGGCCCGAGAACTCGGCGACGTAGCGCGCCAGGTGCTTCGGGCTCATGCGGTGGTACGTCCCGTAGTAGCCGCGCTTGAGCATCGACCAGAAGCTCTCGATGCCGTTCGTGTGGGCCTGCCCGTTGACGTACTCGCCCACGCCGTGCGCCACGGTCGCGTGGTTCGGGAGCCCGCGGTAGGCGCCGTGCTCGTCCGTGTACACGTCCGCCTCCTGAGCGACGTTGGAGCGGATGAAGCCCTTGAGCGTCGGGCCGTCCGTGCGCTCCACGACGCGGGCGCTGACGCGCCCCGTGGCGCGGTCCTTCACGCCGGCGACGGCGGTCTTGCCGACCGGCCCACGGCCCGCGTTGAGGCGCTTGCTGGCGTGCTTGTTGTGCTCCTTGCCGCCGACGTAGGTCTCGTCCACCTCGACGGGGCCAGCCATCGGCGGGCCGCCCGCGCCCTCGGCGGCGAAGGCTTCCCGGATGCGCTGCTGCATGAACCACGCGGACTTCTGGGTGATGCCGAGGTCGCGGTGGAGCTTCATCGAGGACACGCCCTTGAGCGTGGTCACGTCGAGGTAGATCGCGTAGACCCACTTGCGGAGCGGGATCGGCGAGCCCTCCATGACGGAGCCGGTCTTGACGGAGAAGTAGGAGCGGCAGTCGCGGCAGCGGTAGGGCATCTTCTTGTGGCTGGCCTCGTGGGTGTTGAGGCTGCCGCAGCGAGGGCAGGGGCGCTCACCCTCGCTCCAGATCATGGACTCGAACCACGAGCGGGCGGCGTCCTCGTCGGGGAACAGGTCGCCCAGCTCCAAGAGGGTGATGCCCTTGCGGTGTGCGCGCCCCGGAGCCTTCTTCTTCGCCATTGCGGAATCCCTTACCTACAAAGGGATTTTACCGCTTACCCACACCCGCCGTCAACCTAAGTATGTAATCCCCAAGGGAATCCGGGTCTCGAGGCGCGTGAAGGGGCGGTACAGCGACGAATCCTGACCCTCGCCGAGCGCATCCCATTCTGCCGCGAAGACCGCGGCCGGGAGATGACCCTCCAGCAGGTGGATGATTCTGAACTTCGCCGTGTTCAACTGGCGGAACGAGGTGACCATGCGCCACCACACGAAGCAAATCGAGAACCCCATCAGACTCAGGCCGGCGCTCACGCTTCCGCCCACTGCGGAGAGCAAGTCACCCTCGCGCAGCAGCACCCCCGCGAAGATCAGCAGCGCCGAGTTGATCGAGAGAAAGAACGTGTTGGCGGTCTGACGCCGAGCCACCACCCGCTCCGACGACTCGACCAGCAGCCGGTACTGGTCGAGCAGGGACTGCGCCGTTCGATCGTCTGGGGACGGCGGACCCGAGGGGAATAGTCGGTGCTCAAGGGCCGCCCCATCCGTGGTCACGCTGGCACACCACCGATTTCACGCATGATTGCTTCGATGTCCCACGGAAGCGCAGTCACACCCAATTCGCCCAGGGCCGCTGGCAGTCGCACATCGGGCCCCAGGCGGACCGCAACCAGCTTCTTACCGAGCTGATCGCTCTTATGTATCTCCCAGTCGACCGCGTCACTGCGCCATGTGGACTCTCCGACGAGGCAGATCGTCGCGGAGCACATGCCGATCAGACGCTCAACGTTCGACTTCCACGCGTGCTCGAACGCCTCCTTCACGGAGTAGTCGCGGAACTCGAGATCGGAGCGGCTGTTCCTCGCCTGCGCCCGGAACGCGTTCGCTAGCCGCTGATCCTCCATCGCGAAGCTCAGGAAGACGTTTCGTGCCATCGATACCGCCCTTGCCCCGTTCCGGTCAGCCGGGCCAGTATAGCCTACGCCGAACGCTCGTTCTAGCGACGAGTGTTGGCGTGCATGTCGTCATACCTCTACGCCGCTGCCCCCAACGCGCGGGCGACCTCCTCGATGTCCCGAGGAAGGACCGTCACGCCGGGCTTGATCAGCGCCTCTGGGAAGCGCGAGGCGTCGGAGGTGAGGCGGACGGCGATCACCCGCTTGCCGAGCTGCCTGCTCTTGCGGATCTCCCAGTTCACCGCGTCGCTCCGCCACGTCGCCTTGCCGACGAGGCAGATCGTGGCCGAGCACGCGCGAAGCAGGCGTTCGACGTGCGCTCGCCGCGCACGCCCGAACGGCTCGCCGACGGCCGAGTCGCGGAATTCGAGTCCTGAGCCCCGGCTCTCGGCCTGCCGGCGCAACGCGTGCGCCAGCCACTGATCCTCCGCCGCGAAGCT
>MKWU01002606.1_pt1 | contig 26363 bp, 19 predicted proteins | sample 809101 | NCBI WGS metagenome assembly MKWU01 (sample SAMN05860141, study PRJNA318959) | sponge metagenome | host: Aplysina aerophoba | place: Slovenia: Piran, Adriatic Sea, Gulf of Piran | collected 2013-05-07 | reverse complement strand
GTCCGTGACCCTCGGAGGTGGCGGTGGGGGTGGGATCCCAAGGGAAGAGGCGCGTTCGGGCGGTTTTCGCGTTCTCGGGGTTCGGTGGGGTGGAGGTGTAGCCCGCTCTTCTGTGACGAACTTCCGACTCGGGACACTAGGCATCGCCGTTCCTAGCGGACACCCGAGCGCGACCCCGGCAGGCGGCCTACGGAGCGGCGTACCCGTGTGGGATCGTTCGACCCGGCGGACGGACATCCCGGGTCGGCGGGGCCGTCGTTCCCCACTCGGTGACGCTCTCCCACGCTCTCGCCAACTCGAGGACGGCTCGGTCGGCGTGATGGCGGCCGACGATCTGCAGACCTACCGGGAGGCCTTCGTCGGTGAATCCTGCCGGCACGGAGATGGCGGGGTGGGTCGTCACTGTGATGTTGCTGCAGGACTGCATCCAGTCGATGTAGGTCTCGAGCCGGACTCCCTCTATCTCGGTGGGGTACTCGACCCCGACCGGGAACGGGACCACCTGGGTGACGGGGCATGCCAGGAATTCGAAACCCGAGCCGTCGGGTGACATGAACTCGCCGACCCTTCCGAACAGGCTGGTGTGACGCCGGCATGCCTCAGCGTAGTCGGCGACGGTCATCGAGAGACCCCTCTCGATGTTCCACACCACCGTGTCCTTCATCCGGTGGCGGTGGTCGGCGAGGAGCGGTCCGAACCGGAGGGCGAACTGCCAGGCCCGGCGGGCCTGGAAGATCGACGGGGCGTCGGACAGGTCGGGCCATGCCTCGACCACTTCGCAGCCCAGGTTCGAGAGGATGTCGGGAACGGGGGCCAGGGCCGCTCTGACGGCAGCCTCGACGGGCAGGCCGCCCGCATCGGGGGACCAGGCCACCCGCACTCCTGAGAGATCCCGTTGCAGCGGGCCGGCGAAGGTGTCCGGAGACTCGGCGATCGAGAGCGGGGCGCGGGGATCCGGGCCGGCCATCGCCCGCAGGTACAGGGCGACGTCCGGCACGGTGCGCGCCATCGGACCTTCGACCGAGAGCGGGAACCAAGCGTCGTGGGCGGTCGTGGTCGGAACCCGGCCGGGGGAGGGGCGGAACCCCACGATGTTGCAGAATGCGGCAGGATTCCGCAGCGAGCCGCCGAGGTCGGAACCGTCGCACAGTGGGAGCATACGGGTCGCCAGCGCCACCGCCGCGCCGCCGCTGCTCCCCCCGCAGGTCCGATCGAGGTCGTACGGGTTGAGCGTCGTTCCGAACACCTCGTTGAAGGTGTGCGAACCCGCCCCGAATTCGGGGGTGTTGGTCTTCCCGACGCTCACCGCACCGGCTAGCCGTTGCCTCTCGACCAACAGCGAGTCGGTGTCTGGTACGAAGTCGGCGAAGACCCGCGACCCGAAGGTGGTCCGGACACCGGCCGTCATCGCCAGGTCCTTGTGGGCGACCGGCAGTCCGTGGAGGAGCCCCAGCGACTCCCCGTCGGCATGCGCTTCGTCGGCCCGGGCTGCCTGCGCGAAGGCCGCTTCGGGAGTGAGGGTGACGAGCGCATTGACCGCGGGGTTCACCGCGTCGATGCGGGCGAGGTGCGCTTCGAGCAGTTCCCGGGCGCTGATCCGACCTGCCGACAGCAGCGAGGCCATCTCCACCGCCGGTAGCGAGCAAGGATCCATGGTCACCATTAGACCACAGACTCGTCCTGCGGAACCTGGGATCGAGGAGACGCCGGTGACCGGTTGGGATGGCGCCGGGAGCGGAGGTGTGCCCGGGGTGGGTATCCGGGCGCGTTCCTGTTATCTTCTATAGTCCGGTCGGGAGTGGTGTAATCGGCAGCACGACAGGTTCTGGCCCTGTTAGTAGGGGTTCGAGTCCTCTCTCCCGAGCTGCCTGGTAGTATTGCCGGCACGCAGTGGCCCCGTCGTCTAGGGGCCTAGGACGCCGCCCTCTCAAGGCGGAAACGCCAGTTCAAATCTGGTCGGGGCTGCGATAGGAACGGCCCGGTCGGCTGGTTGCTCATCCCTGTAGGGTGCGCGGTACCGGGCCGTTCTCTTACTTCAAAGAGCCCCCCGAGTCCCGTGACGCTACGACCCTCCGTAGACCGGTATGGCGGCGCCGGAAATGACCGCGGACTCCCCTGTGAGGATGTATTCGGCTACCGCGGCGATCTCGTCCGGTGTTGGCCACTTGACGTAGTCCGAGTAGGGGAGGGCGGCCCTGGTGTCCGGGGTGTCGATCAGGGACGGCAGGATCACGTTCACGGTGATGCCGGCATGCTCGACCTCGAGGGCAGCGGTCTTGGCCAGCGCTACCACGCCTGCCTTGGCGATGTTGAAGGCTGCCTGCCCCGCTGGCGTGTCTACCGCCGCCCGGCTGCCGACCAGCAGTATCCGGCCCCCACCCGCAGCTTCGAGGTGGGGGATGGCCGCCCGGACCGTGCAGAAAGCCGAACGCAGGTTCAGGTCGATCATGCGGTCGAACCGCATGTCGTCGGTGTCGGCGACGTCGCGCCCTCCGGCCCAGCCTCCTACCAGCGCCGCAACCGCGTCGATCCTCCCGAAGCGGGCGGCGACCGAGTCCATGAAGCCGTCGATCTGGTCACGTTCCATAGCGTTGATCCGCCGCAGCATCAGCCGGTCCCGGTCGTAGGGGAAGCGTTCCTCGAACTCCTCCGCCTCGGACGGCGTCAGGTACGTCGCGCCGAGACGGTAGCCCTTGGCCAGCAGCCGCCCGGCCAAGGCGCTGCCCAACCATCCGGTGGCGCCGGTGATGACTGCTGCTGGCTCGCTCATGGAGGCCAAGGATAGAGTCGCCGCCGGGGCTAGCGATCGTCACAGGACTTGTCGACGATCCACAGATCGGCCACGTTCGTCCCCGTCTTGCCGGTTCGCAGCAGGGCGCCCACACCCTCGAGGTACGGGTAGGAGTCGTAACTCTCCAGGTGCTTGCGGGCCATTTCCCGGTCAGCGACGGTGGCGCCGTCCACGCACCCGCCTGCCGCGTCGGTGGGACCGTCGATCCCGTCGGTCCCGGCGGCTAGGAAGCGGCAGGAGGTGCCTGCTACCTCTATCCCGGCCGCCACGGCGGCGTGCTGGTTGCGTCCTCCGCGCCCGGTTCCCCTCACCTTCACGGTCGTCTCGCCGACCAGGACACGTGCCGTTCCCCTTGGGGTGGCGGCGAGAGCCTCCCGTACGGCCGCCCCGGCATCGCCCTCCAGCGGTTCCCCCGCGAGGCTCACCCTGACGCCTGCACCGGCGAGATGGCGGGCGGCGGCCTGGCCGGCGGTGAAGCGATCACCGAGGATGAGTGCCGTGTCCTCCCGGACCGGGGTTGGTGCATGCCCGGCGGGGGACCGGGCCAAACGCCGGGCCAGCCGGGCGGCGCGGCCTCCGATGCGGTAGCGGTCCAGCAGTTCGCCGATGCCGGGCCCCGCACGGGATGTTGCCACGGTGGGACCCGATGCCACCACCGCCGGGTCGGAGCCCACGTCCGATATGACGAGCGTGACGACCCGCCCCCTGCAGCGGGCCGTCAGACGCCCCCCCTTTACCAGCGACAGGGCTTGCCGTACGCGGTTGATGACCCCGATGGGGGCACCCGAGCGGATCAGCTGATCGTTCAGATCGCGGACATCCTCCAGGGTCAAGCCTCCAAGAGGGGCTTCGAGCAGGGCGGAGCCCCCTCCCGACACCAGAGCGAGCAGCAGTTCGTCGGGCTCCACCGCCTCGGCTGTCGCGATGGCGGTGTGGGCGCCCCGGAGGCTCCCCTCGTCGGGGATCGGATGGCCTGCCAGAACCAGTTCCGCCCAGGGAGGCACCTCCGCCGTTTCGTCGGTTACCACCAGCCCCCTGCCGATCATCCCACCGAGGGCTTGGCTCGCGCCGCGGGCCATCGCCGGGGCGGCCTTGCCGAAAGCCAGGACCGAGACACGGTTGGCCGGGACCGATTGACCGTCCACCAGCACCGCTCGTCCGCGCCGGGCAAGTGCATCCCGGACGAGTCGGGTGGGTTCGACGGCGTCGACGCCGGCATCGAAGGCTTCGAGGAGGAGCCTTGTAGCAGCGGGATCGGCCGATCTCAGATCTCCCAGCCGGGCGGAGGCGGGTCCCATCAGGGGGTGATCCTCTTGAACTCCTCCGCCGCGACCATGCCCTCCGGCGCACCGGCCGCCCGTGCCCGAGCGTGGATCTCCACCCGGAAGGCCTCGGTGGCCTCGTCCGTCTGCCCTGCGCCGTCCATCGTCGTGGTGGTTTGGCTGGAGTGCTCCAGCAACGCCGCCACCTTGCGATCGACGAAACCGTCCACCTCCTCGCGGTGGTCTGCCCGGTCTGCCGCCCACAGCAGGAGAGTGCCGGGGCGGTGATGCGTCACGCCACCGGTCAGTTGCTCCGGGAAGAAGAGGTGGTCCCGGGCTGCCACCACCCCGTCGACCACTGCCCAACCGGTGGCCCGGTGGTCCGGGTGCAGCATGTAGCGGTGCCAGGGGTCGTGGGAGATCACCACGTCGGGTCGGGAACGCCGGATCCAGGCGCACACCTCGGCGCGCAGCGCCATCGTGTACTCCAGTTCACCGTCGATGTAACCAAGGTTGTGCATGTCGGCGGCTCCCAGCGCGTCGGCTGCCCGCCGCTGCTCGGCCGCTCGTGTCCGGGCCAGTTCCGCCGGTGACGCCTGAGGATCCCACGAGCCTTTCGACCCGTCGGTGAGGACCAGGATCGTGATGGTGCAGCCGCCGGCCGACCACTTGGCGAGGGTTGCGCCGGCACCGAACTCGATGTCGTCCGGATGCGCTCCGACGGCGAGGACCCGCCGAGGGGTAGGTAGGTTGGTGGTGGAAGGGTCCAGGCCCGTCCGGTAGTCGACCATGGCACCCGAGCCTAGGAGGGTGCTGAGCGATCCACCAGCGGCTTGTCAATCGCCGGCATGATTCCTGGGCCGGAGGGCGCCAGGCCCGAGCAACCGTCACCCTTCAGTCCTCCTCTCGTGTCCCGAGTCTTTGTTCCGGTTGCGTTTTGGAGTAGCGGTGTTACATGACAGGAGGGAGGTTCTGTCACAGGCCCGCCGCATACTGGTAGGTAACCGCAAAGCACCAATCGGTCCGCTTTCGGTACCGACCGGGCCGGGCTGGGATCATGCCGACCGTAGGACCCCCGGTAGGGGTATGGCGGGACGCGTTTCGGCGCCGAGGAGGCGGCGGCCGGGGGTGGGGTCCCGCCGGAGGCGACAGGTCCCGCATCTTCCGCGTTCTCAGGCCTTCCGGCGCCTGCCCGGTGAGACCGCCCACCCGGTTGGAGTGCCGGCGGCTCGTATCTGATACCGGCAAGGGTGGGGCGGGATGGATGCAGGGTGCCCGGATCGACCGCCTGTTGATAGCGTGTCTGGAGTGGTGGCGGTCATGTTCGGTCCCGACGGCTTCCGGTCCGCCGGCGTCACCCCCTTTCGGACCCGAGTAAGGTTCCTGTACCTGGCGGCCTTGGTCGATGTCTGGTCAAGGCGGTAGTGGGATGGTCTATCCGCAATGATCTGGCCATACCGCCCGACCACCCTCTTACGTGAGAGGGGTCCGCAATTGCGGGGCGACTCCACTACGAAGCCAATACGTGCGACGTTGAGAGGTCGGATGAGCAAGAAGTACGTTTACGGTTTCGATGAGGCCGATCCCAGCGATGTCGACCTGTTGGGAGGCAAGGGTGCCGGCCTGGTCCGGATGGTCGAGATGGGCCTGGCCGTGCCGCCCGGGTTCACCATAACCACCGATGCCTGCCGATTCTTCCTCGAAGAAGGCCGGCTCCCGCCGGTGCTCTGGTCGCAGGTGGAAGCCGCCCTGGCGAGGATCGAGGACCGGACCGGACGTCACTTCGGTGGGATAGGAGGGCCCCCGCTGCTCCTGTCGGCCCGCTCCGGCGCCAAGATATCCATGCCCGGCATGATGGATACCGTGCTCAACCTCGGCGCCAACCACGCCGTGGTCTCCGAGTTGACGATGTGGTCCACGGACGCCCGGTTCGCCTGGGACGCCTACCGGAGGCTGATCCAGACGTACGGGGACGTCGTGCTGGGGTTGGGGAGAGATGACTTCGAGGACGTGATGACCGATCTCCGGGACAGGAGGAACGTCGCCGAGGACTCCCGCCTGCCCACCTCCGACCTGGTCGAGGCGGTCCGGAGGTTCCGGGTGATTCTTTCGGCCCAGAGGCACGAGGTTCCCTCCGATCCCATGGAACAGCTACGGAGATCGGTTCTAGCCGTCTTCGAGTCCTGGAACGCGCCGCGTGCACGCAGTTACCGCCGCATCAACGGCATCGCCAACGATCTGGGCACGGCCTGCAACATCCAGATGATGGTCTTCGGCAATCTGGGCGCCGACTCGGGCACCGGAGTGTTCTTCACCCGAGACCCGGCTACCGGCCACAAGGAGATGTTCGGGGACTACCTGGCCAACGCCCAGGGCGAGGACGTGGTGGCGGGGACCCGCCGGACCTCACCTATTTCCTCTCTTGCCGGGGTCCACCGCGAGGCGCACCAGGAGTTGAGAGCGGTGGGCGACTCCCTGGAATCTGCCTACTCGGACATGTGTGACATCGAGTTCACCATCGAGAAGGGGAAGCTCTGGATCCTCCAGACCCGTGTCGGCAAGCGCTCGGCGGCCGCCGCGGTGAGGACCGCGGTGGAGATGGTTGAGGAAGGCTTGATCGACCGGGAGACCGCCCTGATGAGGGTGGAGCCCACCCAGTTGGAGCGATTGCTCGTTCCCGGCATCAACGAGCGTAAGTCACCTCCGCCGGCTTTCTTCGGGCTGGAGGCGTCTCCCGGTGCAGCCGTGGGAAGGGCCGTCTTCGACGTTCCCAAGGCAGTGGAATGGGCCTCTCAGGGCATTCCCGTGATCCTGGTGCGGTGGGAGACGACTCCCGACGACATCGACGGGATGTACGCCTCCGAAGGGATTCTCACCAGCCACGGCGGCAAGACCAGCCATGCCGCGGTGGTAGCCCGGGCCATGGGAACGCCGGCCGTCACCGGCGCCGCGGAGATGATGATCAACGCCGAGGAGAGGTTCTTCACCGCGCCCGAAGGTGTCCGGGTGAGGGAGGGGGAGGCCATCGCCATAGATGGCACCACGGGTCGCGTGTTCATCGGGGAAGTGGAGTTGGTGGCGCCGTCCCCACCTGCTGAGCTGGAAACGCTGCTGGAATGGGCCGACGAGAGCCGACACCTGGGGATTTGGGCCAATGCCGATACCGGAAAGGACGCGGCCCGCGCAGCCGAACTCGGTGCCGAGGGGATAGGGCTCGCCAGAACCGAGCACATGTTCATGGGTGACCGGTTGCCGGTGGTGCGACGCATCATCATGGACGAAGGCGGCCGGACTGCCCTGAGCGAGCTTCAGGAGTTGCAGGCTGATGACTTCGCGGCTCTGCTCGAAGCCATGGACGGAAAACCCGTGGTCGTCCGGTTGCTCGATCCTCCCCTCCACGAGTTCCTGCCCGATCGTTGGGGCCTCCGTGACCAGTACGACGAACTGAAGCGCAAGGGCGACTCCACGGCCGAGGTGGAGCGCATGATGGAGGTGGTCGGTAGTTGGGAGGAGGCCAATCCCATGCTGGGCCTCCGTGGGGTTCGCCTCGGTTTGATCCGTCCTTCCCTCTACCGGGTGCAGATCCGGGCGGCCCTGCAGGCGATCCGGCGCCGCTTGGAGGCCGGAGGGAATCCGATTCTGGAGATCATGGTTCCCCTGGTGGTCGACCCCGCAGAGATGGAGAGGGTGGCAGTGATGCTCGCCGAGGAGCAGGAGGCCTTCGGCATCGATCGCAAGATCAAGCTGGGGAACATGGTGGAGCTACCCCGCGCCGCACTGCTGGCGGGCCAGTTGGCTCGGATCTCGGAGTTCTTCTCGTTCGGCACGAACGATCTGACGCAGACCACCTTCGGTCTCAGTCGCGACGATGCCGAAGCGCGCTTTCTCAACACCTACCTGGCCGATGGGATCCTGTCCCGGAATCCCTTCCAGTCGCTGGATGAAGGCGGGGTCGGGCAGTTGGTGAAGTGGGCCACCGACCAGGGCAGAGCGGCCCGGTCCGATCTCTCGGTCGGGCTGTGCGGTGAGCACGGTGGAGACCCGGACAGCATCGATTTCTGCCACCGGGTGGGCCTCGACTACGTCTCCATGAGTCCGCCCCGGATACCGGGCGCCCGTCTGGCCGCTGCCCAGGCGGCAATCCGAAACGGCACCTGTGCTGGTGCCGAGGTGGGGTGACGGGGAGTTCGATCAATCCACCGGGTTGTGCCCACTGGTCCCGCTCACGCGTCGTTTCTCGGACTCCTGCGGGCCTCTGCTCAGCCGTTGATTACTGGAGAGACCTAGGGTTCCGGGCCCCGTTCACAGCCAAGCCCACCGGTGGCCCGGTAAAGTATGGAAACCATAGAGGTCTCGGAGGTCAGGTTTGGAGCGACCTTTGTTCTTGCGGTCCACCGATGCTGACTCCCTTAACCAGGCTGCCCGGCCTTGCGAACGGCGGTCGGTGCTTCGATCGGGAGTCGCCTGCTCGCAGGTCCGCACGGGTGTCGGATGCAGATAACCATCGACAGCCTCCGTGCCGTGGCCATCGGATGCACGATTCTCGGAGGGGGCGGGGGTGGCGATCCGAGAATCGGCCAGATGATGGCCGAAGAAGCAATCAAAGTGCTGGGCCCGGTCGATGTCCATCCACTCGAAGAGTTGGATCCCGATGACCTGATCCTGCCGTGCGGGATGATCGGAGCACCGACCGTAATGGTCGAGAAGATCCCGAACGGCGGCGAGGGGCGGGCCATTCGAGATGTCTACGAGGACATCTACGGGCGCGAATTCAAAGCGGTCATGCCGTTCGAGATGGGAGGGATCAACGGAGTACTGCCCATCGCCTGGGCAGCCCATGCCGGACTCCCGCTCGTTGATGGCGACTTCATGGGGCGGGCCTTCCCCGAATTGCAGATGCTCACCCCGCATCTGCTCGGGATGCCGGGTAGCCCTGCGGTCATCGCCGACGAGCGCCTGCAGACCATCGTGTTCCGGACTCTTGACAACCTTTGGCTCGAGAAACTGGTGCGAAACGCGGTTGCCACATACGGGGGGTCGGCTTGCGGCGGGATGTATCCGATGACGGCAGCGGAGGCCCGCCGTCCCCTTATCCCGGGGACTGTGTCGCTGGCTGAGCGACTGGGGCGGGCTATCCGCTCCGGTGCAGATGATCCGCTCGAGGCCCTGTCAGATCTGATCCCGGCCTTCCCGCTGGCAGCAGGCAAGGTGGTCGATGTCGATAGGCGCACCGCTGGCGGGTTCGTGCGGGGATCGGCGGTCATAGAGGGTATAGACCAGCACCGGAACCAGGTCTTCCGTCTCGAATTCCAGAACGAAAACCTGGTCGTGTTGAGGGACGGGGAAGCGCTGGCCACAGTTCCCGACATAATCACACTGCTCGACTACCACACTGCCCACGGCATCGTCACGGAGGGAATCAAGTACGGCCAGCGGGTGAGGATCGTCGCCTTTCCCAGTCCCAGGCAGTGGACCTCGCCCGCAGGAATAGCCACTGTCGGGCCGCGGGCATTCGGGTACGACGTCGATTACTTGGGAGTGGAAGATCGGTATGGGTGACGCCGCCTGGAGGGTCGGGATCGATGTCGGTGGGACCAACACGGACGCGGTCGTCTTGGACGCGGAAGACCGCCTTCTAGCCCGGGTAAAGACCACGACCAGCGAGGATGTCACCGCTGGGATCCTCACTGCTCTTGAACTCGCGCTCGCGGACCTCGGCGGGCCCGTTTCCAACATCACCCACGTGATGCTCGGAACCACCCATGCCACCAACGCGATTCTCGAACGGCGGGATCTGTACAAGGTGGCAATGGTCCGGATCGGGGGTCCGGCGACCCGTTCGATTCCGCCGCTTGCCGGTTGGCCGGAGAGGCTGCGCGCGGCGGTATCTTGTGGTGAGGAGATCATCGACGGCGGAGTCGAGATGACCGGGGAGCCCTTGGTGCCTCTTGACGAGGAAGCGGCCCGGTCGTTTCTCGGTTCGCTGGCAGGCCGCGCCGAGGCCGTGTCGATCGCCGGTGTTTTTTCCCCTGTCCTGGCGGATCAGGAGCTTCGCATCGAGGAAATCGCCCGCGAGGAGATGGGTGAGGTACCTGTCTCGCTAAGCCACCAGATAGGATCGCTCGGGCTTCTGGAACGCGAGAACGCCTGTATTCTCAACGCCGCCCTGGTCCGCGTGGCACGTAGGGTGATCGATGGCTTGACCTCGGCGATATCCGCCTATGGAATCTCTGCGGACATCTACGTCGCCCAGAACGACGGCACCCTGATGGGTCTCGACTATGTGCGCCGCTACCCGGTTCTGACAATCGGCAGCGGTCCCACCAACAGCATGCGAGGCGCCATATACCTAGCCGGCATGAGCGACGCCTTGGTGGTGGATGTCGGCGGAACCTCTACCGACATCGGCATCATCAGCAATGGGTTCCCTCGCGAGTCCTCGACGGCGGTGGAGGTCGGCGGGGTACGTACGAACTTCCGCATGCCCGACCTGGTGTCCGTGGCCATAGGAGGCGGGACGATCATCACCGACGATGCGTCGGGGGTGCGGATCGGACCCGAGAGCGTCGGGTTCCACATCCGCGACGAGGCTTTGATCTTCGGCGGCCCGACTCCCACGCTCACTGATGCTGCGGTTGCGACGGATCGAGCCGGTTTCCTGGGTAGCCCGAGCCAGGTGGGTTCCCACACCGACCTTCTCGTACGAGCGATGGGGGGGTGTGATATCTTCGTCGGGGAGGCGGTCGATCGAGCGAAAGTCTCGAGAAAGGAGCTTCCGCTGATTGCTGTGGGGGGTGGCAGCATCCTGATACCCGCGTCCATCCCCGGTGTGTCCGAGGTCATCCGTCCGGATCAGTATGACGTGGCTAACGCTATCGGGGCAGCCATTGCGTCGGTCTCCGGGGAGATCGACCGGGTCTACAAGCTAGGTCCGGGAGGACGGGAGGAAGCCGTGTCGGACGCCGTGGCCACGGCCAAGAGAGAGGCGGTCACAGCCGGGGCAGACCCGGGTTCGGTGGACGTCGTCGAGATCGAAGAGGTTCCACTTGCCTACCTCACCGAGCCCGTGATCCGGATCCGGGTCAAGGCGGCCGGACCGCTCCGCCCACCCGAGTCTCCTCACGATGCGGCGGCGCGATGAGCCGAGGGAAGCCGAGCGGAACTGCCGGGTTACCCGCGAGGAAGAACCAGATGCCTATGAAGCGAGGGGATGGTTATGACAGGTAATTCACGAGTCGGCGCGATAATCCCGACATCGATAGCGGGCCCGGAGGACATAGCTCCCGCGGCCCGTTTCATAGAGGACGCCGGGTTTGCTGAGATCTGGGTCGCCGAGGACTACTTCTTCTACGGCGGCATGTCTACGGCGGGTCTGGTGCTCGAAGCCACAGAGTCCATCCAGGTGGGCCTCGGTATCGTGGCGAGCGTGGCCCGCCATCCGGCGGTTACTGCGATGGAGTTCGCTACCCTCGACAGGGCATATCCTGGCCGTTTCCTCCCCGGAATCGGCCACGGGGTCCCGGCTTGGACCAAGCAGATGGGGCTCTACCCGAAGAGCCCGCTCGGCGTATTCCGGGAGGTCGCTACCAGCGTTCGCCGGCTGGTCGAAGGCGAGACCCTGGACGAGTCCGGAAACTACACCTTCAACTCGGTCACCCTCACTCACCCTTCGCCCGGGATGAAGATACTCGGCGGGGTGGTAGGCCCGAAGTCGTTGCAGATGTCCGGCGAGTTGATGGATGGGACTGTCCTGTCGGTGCTGGCCGGTCCGAGGTACGTCGAGTACTCCATCGAGCACACGTCAAGAGGGATGGCCAAAGCAGGGCGGTCCGGTGATCATCTGCTACCGACCTTTGCCCTCTTCGCGGTGGACGAGGACGGTGACGCGGCGCGGGCTGCTGCGAAGGGAGTCTTGGCCTTCTACCTCTTTGCGGTAGGACCTACTCCGCTGACGGGGGTGTACGACGCCAACCCCGCGCTGATCGACATGATCCAGCGGGGCGGACCGGAGGCAGTCGCCGAGGAGATGCCAGACGAGTGGTTCGATCAGTTCGCGGTCGTCGGGACGCCCGCCGAGTGCACCACCAAGATCGAGGCTCTGCTGGCTGCGGGGGCCTCGTCGGTGGTCCTGTTCCCGGTATCAGCCGACCAGAGCCGTGCCCAGCTCGAGATAGCTTCCCGCGAGATCCTTCCCAACATCGGCAATTGAACATGTGCCACGCTAGAGGAGCCATGAATGAAGGTCAGACGAGTAACAACCACTGAGCAGGCACTGGAAGCGCTGGCGGAACACGGAAGCGCTGCCCAACCCCTAGCCGGCGGAACAGACGTGATGGTGCAACTCTCCCGCAACGAGATCTCTCCGGACGTGCTGGTACCCATAAACGACCTGGCGGAACTCTCCACCGTCGAGACCAACGGCGGGGTACGGGTCGGCGCGCTGGTGACCCATGAGACGCTCGCCAAAGGTGCACTGGGGTCCGGGTACCGGAGCATTGCGGAGGCTGCGCACACGGTCGGAGGCTGGCAGACCCAGGCTGTCGGAACACTCGGCGGCAACATATGCAATGCATCCCCCGCCGCAGATACCCTTCCGCCGCTCCTGGTTCACGATGCCGAATTGGAACTGCGGTCCAGCGGAGGAAGCCGGACACTGGGTCTGGAGGAGTTCCTGGTCGGCCGCAGGCAGACCCGCCGTGCTCCCGACGAGTTGCTGGTGTCGGTCGGACTTACTCCGGGCGCACCTCGGTCCGGCGACGTGTACCTCAAGGTGGGCCGGAGAAGTGCGGTGGAGGTAGCCATAGTCGGTCTGGCCATGCGCCTGGTGTTCGACCGGAACGAGATTGTCTCGAAGGCGCGGATCGCCCTGGCCTCGGTGGCGGCAGTACCGCTACGCGTTCGGGCGGCGGAGACATTGCTGGAGGGTAAGGCGCTGGGCGGGCATTTGCTCGACGAGGTTTCCGCCGCAGTGCTCGGAGCGATCTCACCGATCGACGATCTTAGGGCTTCGGCTTCATACCGCCGGCTCCTCGTACCGGGGCTGGTGCGTCGGGCAGCAGGTGTCTGTGCTCGCCGGGCCGGGGTCTCCAGTCCAGGGGAGGAGGTGTATCAATGAGTTCCGGACTCTCGTTCGCTGTCAACGGTCGTGGGGTGACCGCGCAGATCGATGGAGCCGCCACCCTGCTCGACGTTATCCGAAACGACCTCGGGCTTACCGGTACGAAGGAGGGCTGTACGGAGGGCGAGTGCGGGGCATGCACCGTCCTTATCGACGGCAAGCCTGTTCATTCATGTATCTATCCGGCTGTTTCCGTCGATGGCCACTCGGTTGTGACGATCGAGGGTATCTCCGATGGCGAGACCGGTCGGGCGGTACAGGAAGCGTTCTGGGACGCGGGAGGCATCCAATGCGGCTTCTGTACCCCCGGGTTCATCGTGACGGTTACGGCTCTGCTGGAGAACAACCCGGCGCCCTCCGAGGACGAGGTGCGTATCGCCCTAGCGGGGAACATCTGCCGTTGCACCGGCTATAGCCAGATGCTCGACGCCGTAGAGGTGGTCGTGAGTGGGAAGGAGCGAGCGTGACGATTGTAGGTGAGCGATTCCGCCGGACCGACGGCGAGCCCAAGGCACGAGGCGAAGCAATCTTCGGAGTGGATTACCTGCCTCAGGGGACGATCCACGCCGTGCTACTACGGTCCCCGGTGCCGTCAGGTCGAATAGTCGGACTGGACGTATCGGCGGCGAAGGCGATGCCCGGGGTGAGGGCAGTCATCAGCGCAGCCGATGTGCCTGACACTCGTGCGGGCTGGGTGCTGCGAGAGCAGCCACTGTTCGCCAGAGACCGTGTGAGGTACGAGGGAGAGCCGGTGGCGGGAATCGCCGCCGACACCCTAGAACAGGCGAGGGAGGCACGGGACGCCATCCGCCTCGAGATAGAGGAAACCCCGGCCGTGGTCGACCTCGACTACGCGCTGAGCGAGGACTCGCCAGTCCTGCATCCCGAGTGGGAGAGCTACGTCCCGACCCTGGGCGAGTATCCGCGGGGGCGGAATATCGCCGCCGAGTGCATCTCCGATCCCGAGGGTGTCGACGAGGCCTTCGAGGCGGCCGAGCGGATCATCGAGGACGAGTACCGGGTGCAGAGGCAGTACCAGGCCTATATCGAGCCGAAGGGAGCCGTTGCCATCTACCAGGGCGGCCGGTACGAGGTACACACAGCCCACCAGTTTCCGTTCAACGTACGCGACCGGATAGCGCAGTACCTGGACATCCGTCCTTCGCAGGTCCGAGTGATCGGGCACACAATTGGTGGAGGTTTCGGTGCCAAGCTCGATGCGAGCATCGAGCCTCACGCCTGTGCCCTGTCGAGGGCGGCCGGCGGCCTGCCCGTGAAGATCGTCAACACCCGCACCGAGGACATGATCACATGCCCCTCCCGCGAGGACGCCATTACGCGCATCAGGACCGGGCTCGACAAGGACGGCAACATGATTGCCCGCGAGCTAGTGGTAATTGCCGGCAACGGCGCCTATAGCGGCGAGATGCCCTGGCTGGCTTCGATCGCCCTCCACTGCGCGAGAGGCGTGTATAGGGCTGGTCCGACCCGGGTCAAGTCCTTTCTCGTATACACCAACACCGCGCCGACCGGAGCCTTCCGGGGCGTCAACGGGGTCTATCTCTACCACGCCGTCGAGCGGCACATGGACCATATCGCAAGCGTGTTGGGACGCGACCGGCGCGAATATCGCCTCCAGCACCTGTTCGAGCCTGGTGAAGTGCTCCTTAACGACCAGGTACTCGACGATGCCGGCATCCTCGGGGAAGCCTTCGATGTAGTGGAGGAAGCCGCTCCCTGGGAGGAGCGGTTGGCCGCCACGGCCGGACCCATGAAAGGAGTCGCCATCGGCGCCGCCTGGTGGGTCACCAACCCGATGCCCGGCACGGCAACTTTAAAGCTGAACGAGGACGGCACGATAGGCGTCATCACCGCGGCCACCGACAACGGATCCGGCGCGGTGAACCTCGGCATCACCCAGATAGTGGCCGAGAAACTCGGCGTTCAGCCCGAGGATGTTTACGTGACGATGCCGGACACGGACGCTGCCGGGTTCGATGCCGGTTCGCAGGGGAGCCGCACGACCCGGATCGTGGGCAAGGCGGCCTCCATAGCTGCCGACGAGGTGATCGGCAAGATCAAGCAGACTGCTTCGGAGCTCCTGGAGGCGGCGCCCAGCGACATCGTGATAGCTGACGGCAAGGTCTTCGTGGCGGGTTCACCGGACTCGGGTCTCGCTCTCGGGGATGTCGCGATGGCGGCCACCTGGACGGTCGGACCCATCCAGGGCACCGGTTCATTCCTCACGCCCTTCCCGGACTTCAACCCCGGATGCGCTACCGGACTGATGTTCCCGTCCTTCCCGACGCCCACCTACCATGTTCATCTTGCGGAGGTGGAGGTCGATCCGGTGACCGGAGCCGTGAAGGTCACGCGGTATGTCGTGGCACAAGAGGTTGGGAAGGTCATCAGCCCCAACGGTGTGTACGGTCAGGTCTCGGGCGGTGTGACCCAGGGGATCGGTTACGCTCTCTACGAGAGCCTCCGGATCGGCGAGGACGGCCGTTACCTGGAACGCAACCTCGAGAACTACCGGCTTCCTTTGGCGGTCGACATACCCCGGGTTGAATTCTCTCCCCTCGAGCACCCGGATCCCGACGGGCCTTTCGGTGCCAAGGGGGTGGGGGAGAACTCCATTCTGCTGGGGGGAGCGGTGATCGCGAACGCGGTGGTGGACGCCATCGGAGTGCCGATCGATCGATTGCCCATAACGCCAGAGGTCGTGTTGAAGGCGATTGCCGCCAAGCACAGCGCTGCCGTGGCATGATCCGGAGCACCTCGTTCTCAAACACAGGGAGGGATGACCGATGAAGTTCGGATGGTTGTGCAGCCACGAGTCGTACCAGCCCGAGCGTCTGCTACGCCAGGCCGTCTTGGCGGAGGAGGCGGGGTTCGATGCCGTTTACGGCTCGGATCATTTCCATCCGTGGGTCGATGACGAATCTGCTTCCGGGTTCGTCTGGACTTGGCTGGGTGCGGTCGCCGAGGCAACCGAGTCGGTCGAACTCGCCACGAGCGTCACGTGCCCGCTCTTCCATTACCACCCTGCCCTGGTCGCTCAGATGGCCGCTACCACGGACCGAATGAGCGAAGGCCGCTTCGCGCTCGGCGTCGGTACCGGTGAGAACATCAATGAAGGACCCATGGGGTACGAGTTCCCGGGCTACAAGGAGCGTATCGGTCGGATGACCGAGGCCTTGGAGATCATGCACCGTCTACTCGAGGGTGAGAAGGTCGACTATCAAGGGACGTACTACACCGCCGACAAGGCGAGGCTGTACAGCCTACCGGTGTCGACGGTTCCGATCTGGATGGCGGCCGGCGGACCCAAGTCGGCGGCCTTCGCCGGAGCTCACGCCGACGGGCTCATCACCAGCGTCAAGAACCCGTCTGACACCCTGGAACGGATCATCGGCCCCTTCAGAGAAGCGTCTCGTGGAAGGGCCGAGGCCCCACTGACCATCATGGCAACGCGCTGGTGCGTTCTGGCCGGAGACGAAGACGAAGCATGGGAGGCGCTCGCCTCGATGAGGGGCCTGAGAGCCCCGGGCCGCCTCCAAGCCGTCGACCCGATGACGCTTCGCGTACGAGCCGACGATCTGGATCGGCAGGAAGTGCTGGGGAAGTACACCCTCGTCGATGGAGTAGAAGCTCTGATAGAAACCTACAAACCGTTAGTCGAGGGGATCGGCGCGGACTACGTATCGATCCAGGTTGCGAGTACCCAGCCGGAGAAGACCATCGAAATGCTCGGCAAGGAAGTGTTACCCGAGTTGAGGCGCCTTTCCGTCTGAACCGGCTCGCGTTTCGTCGACCGGAACGCCAGACGGTGGGCACAAAGTTTGAGGTCCTGTTGTGCCGGCTTAACCCCGATTTTCCATGCGGGTGGTTTGTGCCGGACGAACGGCATGTGGGCTATGAGCTTCTGACCAGGTATTACGGCCCATTCGATTGTCCCGTCTCGGCCCGGCGCGGCCCTCACCCGAGGGGTGACCCCTAACCCGGCCGCCGATGAATGTGGTTGATCTGGCCTTCTGACGTGGGTGTGTCTGGAAACATGAAGAATCACGGTTAATGGGTGCGCGGATAGGTGCTCACCTGGGGAAACACCGATAGTCCCGGCTGCAGAACACCCTTGATGACCAGGGGTGGTCCGACCCCGAGTTCGAATACAGCCATCGACAGGTGCAGTCGAGGTACGCCTATCCGCGCACCCTCTTAACCCCTCAGGCGGCCGGCACCGTCGATCACCGAATCGATGATGAACTGGTAGCCGGTGCACCGGCAGAGATTGCCGGACAGACGTTCGCGGACCTCGGCTTCCGACGGGTCCGGGTTCTCTCCGAGTAGTTCGGTTGCGGCGATCAGGATTCCGGACGTGCAGAATCCGCACTGCAGCCCGTGGTTGTCCCGGAAGGCCTCCTGCAGCGGGCTCAACTGTCCGCTGGCCGTAGCCAAGCCCTCGACTGTCGTGATGTTGCTCCCATCGGCCTGAACGGCGAGCATCAGACAGGAGCGAGCCGACGTTCCGTCGATCAGGATCGTGCATGCACCGCAGACACCGTGCTCGCAGCCGAGATGGGTACCGGTCAGCCCGCACTCATGGCGGATGAAGTCCGCCAAGGTCACCCGCGACTCGCATACACCATCGTACAGGTGACCGTTGATGGTCATGCTCACCGTGTGCTTGTCGCTCATGCCACACCCCCCTTCGCCCTTTCGACTGCCTGAGCCAGGGCACGCTTTACGAATACTCGAGTCATGTCCCTGCGGTACGACTCGGAAGCGTGGATATCGCCCATGGGATCCACTCCTGCCGCAACAGCATCGGCCGCAGCTTCGATAGCTGCACCCGACGGCTCGGCACCGAGCAGGCCGGACTCAGCGGCCTTCATTCTCGCCGGCGCCCCTTCGACGCCGCCGAGCGCTATCCGGGCCATGTCGCAGCGCCCGTTTCCGTCGAGGTGCACCAGCGCCATCGCTATCACGATGGCGAAGTCACCATGACGCCGGGCAAGCTCCACGATCGAGGCGCCGGTTCCGGCATCCGGCCGGGGAATCCTGACCGAAGTGAGGATCTCGGTCGGTTCCAGCGCAGTGGTCATCGGACCGACGAAAAGGTCGCCGGCTGCGATCGTTCTCGTTCCAGCGGATCCCTCAACCACCACCTCCCCGTCTAGTGCGAGCAAGGCAACCGGAAGCTCGGCCGCCGGATCGGCATGGGCAAGGCTGCCGCCGATCGTGCCCCGATTCCGGATCGTTACGTGGCCGACATGGCGGAGTGCTTCGGCCAGTACGGGCAATCTGTCGCGGACGAGCGCGCTGGTCTCGACGGTCCGCTGCCTGGTCATCGAACCGATCACCAAATGCCCGTTGTCCTCACCCACATGGTCGAGGTCAGTGGCCGGGTTCAGGTCGATCAGAACTCCAGGCTGGACGAAGCGGTAGCTCATCAACGGAACCAGGCTCTGGCCGCCCGCGAGTAGTTTGGCTTCGTAGCCGTGCTCGCTGAGAAGGCCGACTGCCTCCTCGCTATCTCCGGCTCGTTGATACTTGACCGGTGGTGGTTTCATTGCGACACCTCCCCGTTTTCGGCTTCCCGTATGAGGTCTAGGAGACGCATGGGGGTCATCGGGAACCGCTTGACTGTCACACCGATGTCGGAGAGCGCATCGTCGATGGCCGAACCGACCAAGGAGACACCGGCAATGGTTCCCGACTCGCCGACTCCCTTGATTCCACCAGGAACGTGCGGTGAGGGGGTCTCTTGGTGGATGACCTCGAACCGCGGGATCTCCATGGCGGTGGGGATCAGGTAGTCCATGAAGCTCGTAGTCTGCAACTGTCCCTCATCGTCATAGACAAGTTCCTCGAACAGCGCCCCGCCGAAGGCCTGCGTGAATCCGCCGGCCAACTGCCCATCGACGAGCATCGGGTTGATCACCATGCCACAGTCGTCAGTTTGCACGAAATCAAGGAGCTTCACCACACCTGTCTCGCGATCGACCTCGACCAGCAGAGCTGCGCAACCGAATGAGGTTGCCATGTTCTCCGGGTCGTACACGTCAGTCTCTTCGAGGGTCGGTGTCTCGTTGACGGGGAGGCGCTCGTTGAGCCGCCGGTAAGCGGCATCGCCTATGTCCTGCATCGAGACGTTCTGATCGGGCGAGCCCTTCACCGAAATGATCCCGCTGTCGATGACCAGATCTTCGGGGGAGGCCTCCATCAGTTCGGCAGCGATGCGGAGGATCTTCTCCTTGAGTCTGGCCGTCGCCCTGATGATCGCACCGCCTCCCAGGGGGGCAGCCCGGCTGCCACCGGTTCCGTAGCCTGTGTAGGGACATGAATCGGTGTCCCCGGTAACGACCTTGACATCGTCGATGGGTACCCCGAGACCGTCCGCCGCTATCTGGCAGTAGATGGTGTGGGTTCCCTGGCCCATGTTGATCTGGCCGCTGTAGACCGTGACCTTGCCCATGGGGTCGATCCGGACCACCGCTTCATCGAACCCGGAGTGCTGCAGCCCGACCAGATTGAGAATCCTGCTCGGTCCGTAGGCACTCGGTTCGACATGGAACGAGTACCCGATCCCCACAGAGCGACCCTCAGCCCGGGCATCTGCTTGCATCTGACGCCACCCGAGTTCCTCGACTCGGGCCAGGGTCGAGTCCAGAGCATCCTCATACCGCCCGCTGTCGTACCAGAACGCAACACCGCTGAAGAAGGGGAATTCATCCGGGGCGGGGAAGTTCTTCCTCCGGACCTCGTGCGGGTCCATGCCCAGCTTCCTCGCGCCTATCTCGACCAAGCGCTCGTGGACAATGTTCCCGTTCTGGACACCCCAAGCTCGGAATGACCCGAACGGTGAGCGGTTGGTCATCACGGGCTTGACCGTCACACTGATGTTCGGGATCCTGTAGGGACCCATGCATGTGAGAATCGACGCCCAGGTAGGCCCGGAACCGACCGTCCCGAGCGCGCCTCCCATGACGCCGTAGGTGGTACCACGGAGTCCGGTGATCGTGCCGTCACTATTGAAGGCCATCTCGTACTCGAGCCGCATCTCGCGGGAATGTGCATTCGCGAAGAAGCTGTCACGACGGTCCTCGATGATTTTCACGGGGCGTCCCGTGCGCCTGGACAGCACCGCGGCCATTACTTCCTCGCCGTAGAAGTCGAACTTGTTGCCGAACCCTCCGCCGAGATCAGGGGTTCGGACCCTGATCTGGTTGACGGGCATCTCGAAGACCTCGGACAGCAGATCGCGCGCCAGGTTCGGCGATTGGGTGGAGATCCACATGCTGAGCGTGCCGGCGAACGCGTCCCAAGACGCGATGCAGCCCCTTGTCTCCAGTGGACAACCCATCGCCCGAGCATGCTCGAATCTCTCCGAGACCACCACGTCGGCTTCGGCGAAGGCAGCTTCGGCGTCGCCGGCTCCCAGGGTCAAGCTTCCGCTGATGTTGTCGGGCCAGTCGTCATAGAGCTTCGGCCCGTCTTCAGCCAGGGCAGTATCAAGGTCCGCGACGACGGGCAGGGGTTCGTACTCCACGTTGATGAGGGCGAGGGCGTCCTCGGCTACATACCGGTTTACCGCCGCAACAGCGACGACGGCTTGTCCGACCCATCGGACGCGGTCGACTGCCAAGGCGTGCGTCCGACCCATCCGTTGCTGTGGAATCGGATGCCAGATCACCGGTTGCTTGTTCGCGACGGCCGCAATGTCCTCGCCGGTTATCACATCGAACACACCAGGCAGTGCAAGCGCTTGGCTTGCATCGATGCTGGTGATTCGAGCATGCGCGTAAGGACTGCGAAGAACAGCTGCTTCCAGCATCCGCGGTACGGATATGTCGTCGATGTATTGTCCGTGCCCGGCGAGCAGACGAGGATCTTCCCGACGTAGGATTGACGACCCGACGAACTTGCTCGGAGCACTTTCGGTGACGGTCATACTTCGTCTCCCATAATGGTCTCCCCGTTCGTAATCCCGAGCCTAGTGGGAGTCAAAAAACCGCGTCCGGCCGATTGGGAAGTATTTTCTTGGTAGCGGACGCGTACGCCGAGCGCCACGGAGTTCGGGCTGGATAGGGTCTAGGCTTGGGTCGAGGAAATCACATACAACCCCCTTGATAATAGGTCACCCAATCCCTTATACACTGGGTACCCAGCTATATATAGATAGGACGCCCAAATACACGACCTTGGTTTGACGCAGGAATTCGAAGAGCATGGAACCAGCGATTTCCGACGTTGCGGGGATGTCGGTGCTAGAAAAGGGGGTAGTTAGCGAGGAGGTCAGCTAGGTGTACCCATCCGCATTCGACTACTCGGCTCCCGAGACACTCGACGAGGCGCTCGCATCCCTCGGAGAGTTAGGGGACGAGGGTCGGGTTCTGGCAGGAGGCCAGAGCCTCATCCCGATGATGAAGCTCCGACTCGCCGCGCCCGGCCATCTCGTCGACATCAACGGCGTGTCGGAGTTGTCATACATACGTGAACAGAACGGTCATCTGGCGGTCGGCGCCCTTGCCCGGCACGCCGACCTGGCCGCTTCGGACCTGGTGAGCAGCAGCAACCATACGATGGCGTCGGCCGCTCCCTGGATCTCGGATCCGCTGGTTCGCAACCGGGGCACGCTGTGTGGCTCGGTCGCCCACTGCGATCCCGAGGGGGACTGGAACTCGGTCATGCTGGCAGTGGGTGCTTCGGTGGTTGCCCGCTCGGCATCGGGCGAGAGGACTATCCCGATCGCCGACTTCGTCGTCGACTTCTTCACCAATTCACTGGAGCCGGGGGAGATGGTCACCGAGGTCAGGGTGCCCGCGTACGCGGGTCCGGCCGGTGGCGCCTACCTCAAGCTGGAGCGCAAGATCGGGGACTACGCCACCGTCGGCGTCGCGACCCATCTGGTCCTCGATGCCGCGGGCAACGTGGCCGAGGCGGGCCTGGGGCTCACCGCGGTCCACGGGCACAACCTTAAGGTGACCGAGGCCGAGGACATGATGGCGGGCCAAGCCCCGGGGTCGGAGTTGTTCGCCGAGGCGGCCGAGATAGCCGCTCGCGCCTGCGATCCCGACAGCAACGTCAGGGGTCCGGCCGGATACAAGCGGGCGGTGGTCGCCGAATACACGCGGCGGGGTTTCGCCCAGGCACTGGCACAGGCACGAGGGGAGGGCTGATGGAGATCACCACCACCGTAAACGGGACCAGCGAGACGCGGGATGTCGAACCCCGCCGCCTGCTGGTCGACTTCATACGTACCGACCTCGGCCTGACCGGGACCCACATCGGGTGCGACACCACCTCGTGCGGGGCCTGCACGGTGCTCTACGAGGGCACGCCCATGAAGTCCTGCACCATGTTCGCAGTGCAGGCCGACGGCAAAGCGTTGACCACCGTGGAGGGTCTGGCGGAAGGGGGTCTCCACCCCATCCAGGAGGCCTTCAAGCAGCACCACGGCCTCCAGTGCGGGTTCTGCACCCCGGGCATGATGCTGGTGGGTGCGGCGCTCTTGGAGAGCAACCCGAACCCGACGGACGACGAGGTCCGCTGGGCGATCTCGGGGAACATCTGCCGCTGCACGGGTTACATGAACATAGTGACCGCCATCCAGGCCGCCGGCGGAGAGGGGAGCTGACATGACTGCTGTTAACGAGCTAAGAACCAGCCCTGAGATGGGCGGGGTCGGCCACTCGGTCCTTCGCAAGGAGGACGACCGGTTCATCCGGGGGGCCGGCAACTACCTGGACGACCTCACCCTTCCCGGCATGCTGCACATGGCGATCCTGCGGTCCCCGGTGGCGCATGCCCGCATCAACTCGATCGACTCGTCGGCGGCTATGGAAATCGACGGCGTGCTGGCGGTGGTCACCGGCGAGCTCATGGACCAGCACGGGCTGGCCTGGATGCCGACGCTGTCGGGTGACACGCAGGCGGTCCTGGCCACCGACAAGGTCCGGTTCCAGGGCCAGGAGGTGGCGGCTGTCATCGCGACCGATCCCTACATCGCCCGGGACGCGTTGCCACACATAGACGTCGACTACGAGATGCTGGAAGCGGTCACCACGCCCCAGCAGTCCCTGGCGACCGACACGCTGATCCGCGACGACAAGGAGGATCAGGCCGACAACGTGGCCTACACGTGGGCGGCGGGGGACCAGGATTCCACCGACGCCGCCTTCGCGGCGGCGGCCAGGGTGGTCAGCCTGGACACCCACTACCCGCGTTCCCATCCCGCCCCGCTGGAGACCTGCGGGGTGGTGGCGGATGTCAACTCGATCACGGGGCAGTGCACCATCTATATGACCAGCCAGGCGCCCCACGCCATAAGGACGGTGTTCGCGCTGGTGGCCGGGCTCCCGGAGGAGAAGATCCGGATCGTCACCTGCGACATCGGCGGGGGTTTCGGCAACAAGGTTCCGGTCTATCCGGGGTACGTGGTGGCCACCGCAGCCTCGCTTCTGATCGGCAAACCGGTCAAGTGGATCGAGAGCCGGACCGAGAACCTGATCTCCACCGGGTTCGCCCGGGACTTCCATATGCACGCCGAGTTGGCGCTCGACGGGAACAACCGGATCACCGCCATGCGGGCCGACATTCTCTCCGATCAGGGCGCTTTCTTCTCGGATGCGCAGCCGACCAAGTTCCGGGCCGGGCTGTTCCACATCTGCACGGGCAGCTACGACTTCCCGGCGGCCCACGTCACGGCCAAGGGCGCATACACCAACAAGGCGCCGGGCGGAGTGGCGTACCGGTGCTCGTTCCGGGTGACGGAGGCCTCCTACCTGATCGAGCGGTTGGTGGACAACGCCGCCCACGAGGTGGGTGTGGATCCGGCCGAGTTCCGTGCCCAGAACTTCATCAAGGCCGACCAGTTCCCCTACCTGTCGCCCACCGGGTTCGTGTACGACTCGGGCGACTACCACGGGGCGATGGACGTGGCGAAGGAGATAATCGACTACGACGGCTGGCGGGCCCGCCAGGCTGAGCAGAACGCCGATCCCGACGCCACCAAGCTGATCGGCATCGGGGTGGCTTCCTTCACGGAGGTCGTGGGAGCCGGCAACTCGCGGGAGTTTGACATCCTGGGCCTCAAGATGTTCGACTCGGCCGAGTTGCGGGTCCATCCCACCGGCAAGGCGATCCTCAAGCTCGGCGTCCAGACCCAGGGTCAGGGCCACGAGACCACGTTCGCCCAGATCGTGGCCGAGGAACTCGGTATCCCCTACTCGGATATCAAGGTCCAGTACGGCGACACCGACAACACTCCCTACGGTCTCGGCACCTACGCGTCCCGGTCCACCCCGGTGGGCGGGGCCGCCACGGCGATGGTCTCCCGCAAGCTGCGGGCCAAAGGAGCGAAGCTGGCCGCCCATCTGCTCGAAGCAGCCGAGGAAGACCTCGAGTGGGAGCCCGGCAAGTTCACGGTGCGGGGCACCGACCAGAGCGTCACCATCCAGGACGTGGCGTTCGCCGCCTACACCAACCACCCGGAGGGCATGGAGGCGGGACTCGAAGGGGTCACCTATTACGACCCGCCCAACATGACGTATCCCTTCGGTACCTACATCGTGGTGGTGGAGGTCGACACCGGCGACGGCACGTGGAAGGTCCTCGACATGGCCGCAGTGGACGACTGCGGGGTCCGCATCAACCCGATGATCGTGGACGGCCAGATAACCGGCGGCCTGACCGAAGGGTTCGCCAAGGCCAACATGCAGTGGATCACCTTCGACGAGGACGGCAACTGCATAGGCTCGAACTTCATGGACTACCTGGTGCCGACGGCGTGGGAGACACCCCGCTACAAGCTGGGCGAGACCGTCACCCCCTCCCCCCATCACCCGATCGGGGCCAAGGGAGTTGGCGAGTCTGCCACGGTAGGATCCCCGGCAGCGTTCACGAACGCGGTCATAGACGCCCTGTGGTCACGGGGCGTGTCCAACATCGACATGCCGGTGCTCCCGCACCGGGTGTGGGGCGCGCTCAATGGAGTGGAGGTGAGTCCCTGAGTTGGCGGCCTGCCCGCGAGGCGGGTTTACGCGACGCGATTTCACAGGCGGACCAGTACTGAGGCTGTGAGCGTTCTCCGGCAGGCGGCCCGGCTCCAGGAGGAGGGGCGGGCGTTCGCGCTGGCCACCGTCACCTGGTCACGCGGGCCGTCGTCCGGCAAAGGAGGATCGAAGGCGATCATCCACCCCGACGGGCGGGTCGAGGGATGGTTGGGAGGTGCATGCGCCACGCCTACCGTGGTCCGTCACGCTCTGGAGGCCCTCGGGGACGGCGAGGCTCGGGTGCTGATGCTGGGCGACGGTGACCGCCGACCGGGGGTCACCGACGTTGCTATGGCCTGTGACAGCGACGGTGCGATGGAGGTGTTCGTGGAACCGGTCCTACCCTCACCCCATCTGATGGTGGTGGGAACCTCGCCCATGGCGGAGATGTTGCGGGGGATCGCCGCGGTGCTGGGCTGGCGTGCCGAGTTGGTCTCCGGTGTGGAGCAGATTGCCGGCCTGGGTGAGCGGTCCTACATCGTGGTGGCGACCCAGGGTCACTTCGACGAACCTGCTCTGGAGGCCGCTCTCGCCACGCCGGCGACCTACGTAGGTCTGGTGGCCTCTCAGAAGCGGGCCTCGTCGGTTGTCGCGTGGTTGCGGGAGCGCGGAACGTGCGATGAGGCCCTTACCAGGGTGCATGCCCCGGCCGGGATCGATCTCGGGCCTACCACCCACGAGGAGATCGCGGTCTCGGTGATGGCGGAGTTGGTTGCATTCAAGGCGGCCGGCGCAGGGGCCCAGGTGGTGGCGGTGGAGATGCCGGCCCAAGCGGTCGATCCGGTGTGCGGCATGTCCGTGGAGATTCTGACGGCCGGCTTCGTGAGCCGCCATGCAGGAGCCGAGGTCTACTTCTGTGCGGCCGGCTGCCAGGGGGTCTTCGAGGCCGATCCGTATGCGTATCCGGTAACCGATTAGGAGAGTACTGAGCAATCCACCAGCGGCCTGCCAACCGCCGGCATTATTCCCGGGCTGGCGGGCGGCAGGCCCAAGCAATCGTCATTGTTCAGCACTCTCCTAGTGTCCTGTATCGGGAATTCGCGGGAGATAGCCTCCTCCGCCTGACACGCACCGGTTCCGGGGAGCCGAGACCGCGAAAACCGTCGAGGCGGTCTCCTCCGGCGGGCCCTCCCCCA
>MKWU01002604.1_pt1 | contig 26398 bp, 42 predicted proteins | sample 809101 | NCBI WGS metagenome assembly MKWU01 (sample SAMN05860141, study PRJNA318959) | sponge metagenome | host: Aplysina aerophoba | place: Slovenia: Piran, Adriatic Sea, Gulf of Piran | collected 2013-05-07 | reverse complement strand
CGACCATGCGGGCCGGAACGTGCAGTGAACGCCGAGCAGGCCTCGAAACCGATAATGTGAGTGTCGACCCATTCGTCTATATGGGGAAGGCGGGCGCGTTTTGGGAAGCGAGCGACAAATGCACCAAGACGGCTCACCGGGGTATTGGCGCTGGCACGCATGGAAGATCAGGGAAGTAGCAACACGGGAAGCCCTGTCGGTGCTGAAGCACACGGCAACCGGAACTCCGTAAGGAGCAGGCCGGGCCGTCAGGGTGGCGGAGTGGTCCGTAATACCGTAGACGCGGGGTAACGCCCGTTGAGGAAAGGGACCGCAGGGCTGGAGGGCAGATAATAAGGACAAAGGGCACCAGAAAATGGCAAGGCCTAACATCTGGAAAAAAAATGTCAGTGCGTCCGGCGTCTGCACATGCATAAGTGAAGGGATCGTCAAAGCGACGGTGCTGGCGGGGCGTAGCGAGGCCCGTCCGCATGCCATGCGGAGTTGGTCTGTCCGCAGGCAAGGTGCCATTGTCTGCATAGCGGGCAGGACTGTACTGAAGCATGGTAATCCGAGTACGAGCCGCATGATCCACCTGGAGAGCCGGGTGCGGGAAACCCGCACGCCCGGTTCGGAGAGCAGGGGGCCGGAGACGACTTACGGGAGCCTGACTGAGGGCCAGCGCGAAAGCGATGGAATTGCCACAGGACCCTAAGAGCACCGCGCCGGCCCCTTGACTCTACACTTCATATGTTTGACGGCCAGCCAATAATTCTAGGAATCATCATCGCCGTTTCCTCCGGCGTAGTCTTGATCGCGCTCAGACGGGTCGGTCGGATCTTAAGAGCCTGTGCGCGCAAGAGGAAGCAGGTTGCCCATGTTCGTTCGATGGTCGTGGGTTCCCGAGACCTGATCCTTACGACGTCCGAGGACATCTATGTTCCACCATTGGACAAGGTTCTGCGGAGAGATGATATCCGTCAGGCCGACTACAATGACATGCGGAGACGGTTGGAGTCGGCCCTTCAGGATGGGTGTCCAAATCTTTCCTACGACGAAATCCAGCAGATCCGTTCAGTGTTCCGCCCCATCCCGCCTGAAGTCCGCCTAAACGAGGAAGGCTACAAAACGATATTCGGAAAACTATAGTCCATCAAATGGCTCCGAATACCCCCCATCAGTGGCTGATGTCCACCCACTTCGTCCCGGGGGGCAGGGGCGTGGAAGGCGCGGCCGTGTGCTCACGTGGCGTCTGGGCAGGATTAGGGCGGCCAGGCACCTTGCGACTGGCACAGATGTATACAGAGGGGCTTCTGTGGACACATGAGCGAGCAGGCAAGCACATACCGCAATATCACGTACAGGCTGCTACCAGGCAGCCGAGCGAAAGCACAACGGCTGGCCGGGCTCGCAGGCGCGTGCAGGTTCGTGTGGAACGCCATACTCGCAGAGCAGAATGCAGCGTACAAGAAAGCGAAAGAGGCTGGCGAGAAACCGCCTTCCGTCAGCTACTTCTCCCTGTGCAAGCGCTTCACGGAGCTGCGATGGGCGCAATGCGCTTGGATTCTCGCGGTGCGTTGTTACCATAATTGCCATACTGAACAGTAAGGGCGGGCCGCGCATCTCATTTTGCCTTGAGCGCACTAATACCCGATCAAACGTAATCTAGGCAAAATTAGAGGGGCGAAAATACGGAGGGAAGCGTCCAATTCTGTCTTCTTCAACTTGTCTCGCCTCTCAACGACTTGGCCAGCACATCAAGTTTATCCGTATCACGAGCAACAATAGAATTTGCACAGTCGAGACAATAATAATGCCAATTTCGGCCGCTACGGATCTCGAGACGCTTGTCATCCTGTGCCAAGCGGTGGCGAGCATTACCTTTACACTTGTGTGCGTGTTTGACGGTGCCTAATCTGCAGCTACTGAGAAGTGACTTAATCCGTGGCATCGAACACCTCCTTGATTACGTCCTCGACAATGCTATCAAAACGCTGATCGATCAGGTCTAGATCGTCTTGAGTGAACTCATGGCGCTCGTCCGATGAATGTCCAACGAGCGTATTGATCCTCCGATCAATCGCCGATTTAAGCACGACAAAGTTGCTCCTGCCACGATGGTGCCGATCAAGTTTGTGGCCTTCCGGATTGATTTTCCGATCAGCTAGAATCTTCCCAGCTGTATTACGAACACGCATGTCTAGACTGCTGCGCATTGCTTGGCGTCGCCGTACAAGTGTTACCGGAACGCGTTGAAGCGTGTCCAAAACACTTTTGACTCTATCACCAGTATAGCCCCGGTCGTTTAGCACATTGATGGCAGCCATCGCTTCATCATCCTGTTGCATAAGTTGAATTTCCTGGAGGTCGATTTCTCCTTGGCTGCGCACCTCGATCCCATAACCGTTCCGGGGTAGTGGTGGAGTAATTGTCAATTCATTGGATGATTCAAAATTCAATTCCTCGAGAGGCAGCAGTTGATCAAAATAGTCCTGGTCAGCCCCGCTAAAGTCTTGAAAATCCTCCCATCGGCTTGCAACGTTTGCTCCAGCATGAAAGACAACAGTACCTTGGTTCTTGACATGATTTGGCGCATCCTGTTCAATGACACGCATGATCCTCCCCACGAACTGGACGAATGGTGACAGGTTAGCGAATATGCTGAACACTGCCGCCACGGCCAATAATTTGTGATCGAACCCCTCGCCGAGTTTCCGAACCTGAACGATCACATCCAATTCATGGTTTTCCAGTTGCTGCAGGACCCGAGCATTGGCCGAGCTTTCCTCAAGAGAGTGCACATAGTTAGCGCGGCAATTTCGGGAACGATAGGCTTCAACGATCTGGCGACAATGCTCGTAATGGAGAGCTGAAGCTATAATCTTAAGTCGCTTCTCCCCTGTTTCTGTACGGAGCCTGTCCAATTCTCGGATTGACGCATCAACGATAGTGTCAAGTGTTTCCTGCGATGTCACAATACTGCGGCGGAAGTCAGGGTCTTCTTCGCCCAATCGGCGCACCTCATCCAAACTGACCTCAATCTCGTTGCCGTCCTCTTCACGGACGTATCGAAGGGTTTTAGGGTTGAGAACCAGCGCCTTTAGCCTCTTAACGTAGCCCTTCTCAATTGCCTGGAATACCGGATATGAATAGATGATAGAGCCAGCCATAAGCCGACCGTCAGCCCGGCGCGGAGTGGCACTGAAGCTGGCAATCCGGGCAGCAGGGAACTTGTCCCTTAGAATCTCCCAACTCCGGGCCACGCTGTGGTGGCCTTCATCGAACAGGATGAGATCAAAGAAATCATCTGTCATGTTCTGTAACCATCTGTTCGACTGACCTTGAAGCTGCTGGATATTGGTCAGCACTACATGGGCCTTCTCAAGGTCATCCAAGTTAGTGGATTTCCCCCGGATCTCAACAGGCTCCGGATAGGGTGGACGAGGAAGGACATCACACTTGATGTAGAACATATCCCCGTTGGTCGGTTCAAAATCGGCCTCCAGCTGCTGGGCAATTTTGACGTTGGGGGCTACAACAAGGGTGCGCGTAGCCCGAAAGGCAAAGGGTGCCAGTGTGATACAGCCTGATTTGCCACAGCCAACGGGAAGCACAATGCCTGCTTCACGATTCTGATCATCAGAAACCTCCGCGAACTCGCTCAGCTTTTCATATGCTTCCTTTTGCGGCGTGCGAAGACGGGGGTTATCGAGTATGTAAGGACGTTGGTTTTGAAAAGGGTTGCTCTCCATGATATGCTTGCTATTAAGACACGACTCAGAAATATGACATCTTGTTCAGATCTAGTCGGGGCTACCTCAAACATCACACCAATGCCGCAATGATGCCATGTTTGACAGGTCACGGTAGAAACGGTCTCCAACTGCTGCCACGTCTGGGTATCATAAGGAATTTTCGCGGCACGCGCGTCTTACGCTGCCCGGCATCAGCGCACGCGATGATGCCGATGCGGCGCTAGAGGCATGGGTGAATCACGAGTATGCGATGTTCCGGCAGCTTGAGGCCCGGATCGAGGAAGAGGATATCCGGAGCGGGTGGACAGATGATGATGGTGCGGTGGATGTCGATGCGTTCCTGAAGTATTCGCTTGGCGTCCAGAATCGGCGCAAGGCCCGTATGGGCAGGGCCCTCGAGAACCATCTGGAGGCCATCTTTGACACATGGAAGCTCCGATACGCTTCACAGGTGAAAACGGAAACCGGAACAACCGATTTCATATTTCCTGGCAAGGCGCAGTATTTCGACGAGACATTTCCCGCCGGCCTGTTGACCATGCTGGCCGCCAAGTCCTCCTGCAAGGAGCGCTGGTCACAGGTTCTGTCGGAAGCCAACCGGATCGAGTACAAGCATCTTGTGACACTGGAGCCGGGCATTACCGTGGCCGTGACAGATAGGATGCAGCAGGCCCGGCTACAACTCGTTGTGCCTGGGCACATCCAGGGAAGCTACACACCGAAGCAGCGGGAATGGCTGATGCTCGTGCAGGATTTCGTGGACCTTGTTGCCGAACGGCAACAGTCAAGGTAGTCCGTATTTTCTGGACATGATTACCATGCGGTTTGGTGGAGTGAAGTTCTCGAAAGATTGCTGGAACCGATCACGCCACCGGCGACAGCCGAATCTGCTCAGGTGAAGCCAACGACCGCCCTTCCTCGCAATACCAAGTGATTCTGGGGGGGGGGGGGGACAAAGTACCCCTAGCGCAAAGATTCCGAAATTCGTGGACTAGAACATACTTGAATGTGATCAACGCGGACAAGATGTTCTAAGGCCAAAAGTTGGTTTTGACATATGTCCGAACAAAATGGCAACATAAATCCCACCGTTCCACCTTACCCCGGTGCATGCACGTCGGTCGGCCTCGCCCGCTGGGACCCTAAATGCAAAAAAACCACACACAAATTTGGATCGGTATCAGTTTATTGTTTATATTCGTGGCGCACTAATCCTTAACCAAATTTTTGTTTCGTCATGAAAAACCTTAAAGCACGTCTCGTAACCCTAACAATTTCTGCTGGCATGGCACTTGCCATAATACTGGTTGCACCAGCCCTAATGGGGGCGTTCAGTCAGCAGGATTCCGTTCTCACACCCCGGGAAGCCTGCGCTGCGGCTGAAGAAGAGGGAAAAAATTGTTGCTCTTACGATGCTGTTTGCAATCTGGGAGGGCCCACCGACCATGTCGGATATGAATTTTACGATGGCAGTTGTTCGGATAGGGATAAAGAGGAGGAGGATGGGGGATAATAGCAGCCATATCCAATGATATCAATGCATTGGTTAGTGACGATATCTTTGGCGTCGTTACTGTTATTGGGCTGTATTGAGCCTCAATCTGACTCTGTACCAGAATCAGATCCTTTTCTGACAGAGTTCTCGACAGACACTCTCCTTGCACATGATCTGCAAGGAGAGTTGTTTGTCCATAGCGATTCATTGGGTAATCCAACTCGCATCGCTGTAGGAGAGTTGTTTGTTTTCGTGGGTGACTCGCAAGCGGAGCAGGCGATTACCGTTTTCGACAGGAGGTCCGGTGAGTTCATTGGACACACAGGTGACAAGGGAAAAGGTCCCCGAGAAATATCATACGTCTGGTCTCTAGACTTTAAGCCAGGGAAAGACTCGGGATGGGTTTACGATTATCCTGGGGTCTTCAAATTTCTTGATGGTGCGTCCATGACCGAAGAATCTATCCGCTTTACGGGAGGGGGGACTCCTATGAGCCCTGTATGGATAGTAGGGGACAGCATTGCTTCTAGTGGAGGTTATGAATCTGGAAGACTGGGGATATATGCGCCGACTGGGGAATTTGTTAGAACCATAGGACCTGATCCACCAGGAGAAATATCTGATCCCATAATTGTGCGGCAACATGTCTATGACGCCGTGCTAAAAACCAACTCTGAAGGCACTAGCATTGTGGTCGCATCAAAGAATACAGATCGGATTGAATTTTTTGACAGTTCAAAAATGCTTCGCTTGGTACGAGGACCAGGATTTCACGAACCAGTATTCAGCACCACCATTGACAGTCAGGGGAATACACGGATGCAAATCGAACGCGAAACGATCCAAGGCTATGTCAGTGTTGCGGTAACAGACCAGTTTGTTTTTGCCTTGTATTCTGGGAGAACCCGAGGATGGGTTCGCGGTCAAGGATATTTTTCCGCCCCAGCTAAGACGGTTATTGTTTTTGATTGGAGTGGCTATCCGGTGGGAGTACTTGGCTTAAAAGATGGGGCCATGAAAATTGGGGTGTCCAGCGATGGCGGGTTTCTTTACGCCATTTATCGTAGACCGCTCCCAATAGTAATACGCTACGAGGTCCCGGGGTTGTATCACACGGTTACTAGTTCTTATGACCGCGCCAGCCTATAGCCGATCGGGTTATGTGCACTTAATTAAAGTGTGCACAAAACGTTTTTGTTTTCCATTCCCCGCCCGCACCGCCCACTATCTGGCGTGTATCCTTATTCCAGGCACTTCCGGACCTTTCCAGCTGCGCTCTTACGTACGCGCGGATATGGTGCTCAGAGCGGTATCAGTTTATTGTCTATACTCCGCTTGCGTTAACCTTAACCAAATTTCTGTTTTACCATGAAAAACCTTAAAGCACGTCTCGTAACCCTAACCGTTTCAGTTGGTATGACCTTTGCCCTAATGATGGTTGCACCAGCCCTAATGGGATCGTTCAGTCAGCAGGATTCAGTTCTCACACCCCGGGAAGCTTGCGCGACGACTGAAGAAGAAAATTGTTGCTCTTACGATACTATTTGCAATCTGGGGAGCAACACCTCGGAAGGCAACGTAGGATTTGAGTATTACGAGGGCAAATGTGAAGATAGGGGTAAAGAGAAGGAGGAGAATGGGGACGAATAGCAGCCATGTCCAATGATACCAATGCATTGGTTAGTGACGATATCCTTTGGCGTCGTTACTGTTATTGGGCTGTATTGAGCCTCAATCTGACTCTGTACCAGAATCAGATCCTTTTCTGACAGAGTTCTCGACAGACACTCTCCTTGCACATGATCTGCAAGGAGAGTTGTTTGTTTTCGTGGGTGACTCGCAAGCGGAGCAGGCGATTACCGTTTTCGACAGGAGGTCCGGTGAGTTCATTGGACACACAGGTGACAAGGGAAAAGGTCCCCGAGAAATATCATACGTCTGGTCTCTAGACTTTAAGCCAGGGAAAGACTCGGGATGGGTTTACGATTATCCTGGGGTCTTAAAATCTCTTGATGGTGCATCCATGACCGAAGAATCTATCCGCTTTACGGGAGGGGGGACTCCTATGAGCCCTGTATGGATAGTAGGGGACAGCATTGCTTCTAGTGGAGGTTATGAATTTAGAACCATAGGACCTGATCCACCAAGAGAAATATCTGATCCCATGATTGTGCGGCAACATGTCTATGACGCCGTGCTAAAAACCAACTCTGAAGGCACTAGCATTGTGGTCGCGTCAAAGAATACGGATCGGATTGAATTTTTCGATAGTTCAAAAATGCTTCGCCTGGTACGAGGGCCAGGATTCCACGAACCAGTATTCAGTACCACCATTGACAGTCAGGGGAATACACGGATGCAAATCGAACGCGAAACGATCCAAGGCTATGTCAGTGTTGCGGTAACAGACCAGTTTGTTTTTGCCTTGTATTCTGGGAGAACCCGAGGATGGGTTCGCGGTCAAGGATATTTTCCCCGCCAGCTAAGACGGTTGTTGTTTTTGATTGGAGTGGCTATCCACTGGGAGTACTTGGTTTAAAAGACGGGGCCGTGGAGATTGGGGTGTCCAGCGATGGCAGATTTCTTTACGCAATTTATCGTAGACCGCTCCCAATAGTATTACGCTACGAGGTCCCTGCGTTGTATCACACGGTTAATAATAACTCTTAGGGAGCCGCGCTCGCCGATCGGGGCATGTGCACACGAAGTGTACAAAACGTTTTTGTTTTTCCATCCCCCGCCCACTGTCTGGCGTTTATTCTTGTTTCTGGGTATCCATCTTGACATCCGCCTATCCCCTCTCGCCAGACATCCGAATTTATGCCCTTTTGCGCCAATTCGAGTAAAATATAACTGTCTTAGATGACCAACTCTTCCAACCCGCTCTGACGCGGTTACAGTTTCCGCGCAATATCTGCAGGGTGTCGACTCTATAAAGCGGGTATATATATTACAATATTTATATTTTTGTATCTTCACGAAACCGATCTCAACTGTCCACATAATCTTGGATCAACTCCTCGATCACTTCGCCCATCCGTCGATTTTCATGGATGGTCTTGATTTTGAAGGCAGTATGCAGCCGCGCCGGGATAAGGGTATGAAGCTGTTTTTTGGGTAGCTCTGTGGCCTGAGAAACCAGTTTGTTCGGGGGCTCTTCTTTTTTGTGGGAGGTGGCATCACGGAGACTTTTTCGCTTGGGCATGATTCAGGAAGTTTAAGAGTTCTGTGGTGAGTGCTTCAATTTCCCCGGCCGCTTTTCCGGTTGGTTCCAGGTCAAGTACAGTAAATCCGGATTGGCCGGCTTCTGCATAAGCCACGCGTTGACTCGTGCGGGCTTTCATCATGGGAATGTCCAGATCCTCTACTGCATCGTCTATTTCTTTTGCCAGATGCGTTCCGACAATTTGCCTGGACGCCACAAAAACCGCCAAGGGTCTGCCTTCGGTTACGCTTTGTCGAGCCTGAATAAGGGCGATCAATCCACTTACAGCCCAGAGATCATAGCCGCTGGGCTGCACCGGAATAACAACAAGATCGGCCACTTTGAGGGCTGAGGTCGAGAGCTCTTCCAGACGTGCTGCCCCATCAATAATTACGAAGTCATAAGCTGATGCAAGACGTGGAACGTCAAAGTGCAGCATGGGGCGATCAATTCCAATTACGGGTGGAAGACTGAGGTCTTCAGGTTGAAGACTATGCCAGTCTCGCGCCGTACCCTGAGGATCAGAGTCCACAATCAGGACTGCAAAACCGCGCTTATGCAAACAACCCGCAAGGTTGGTAGCCAGCGTGGTCTTACCCGTACCTCCTTTGCTGTTTAATATGGCAAGGATACGCGCGATGTGGAACGACTACATTTTGTTTTAATATATAATAATATAAAAATAATAATGTATTCATCAATACACGACACGTCTTAAATGGGAAGTCCCAGCCAGCAAGATGTATATCACAATCCCATATCTGCATCGTTTTCTCTTTCCCGCCGCAGAAACACTTCTCGGGAGATATTCAGATTCTGGATGATCGTCTTGCCTAGAACCTTCCGTACGAGTCTGATTTCCGCAGGAGACAAGTTCGTCAATGTAGCTCCCAACTCCGCACGGCTCTTGATAGGATCAGATGGTCTGGAACGGTACAGCAGATTCTCTCTCGCCCCAAGACCGCTGGCCGGAGGGGGCGTGTCAGGGACTGCCTGTAAAGCACGGACCGCCCAATAGCCCTGTCGGGCTGCGTCTGCCGGTTGCTGGAACCGGCCACGCCATCGGCGACGACCGAATCTGTGCGAGTTTCTCTCCATCAGCGTACAGGCCGTACCTGCATCCTGCTGCTCTGCCATACGATAAAACGCCAGACGCGCCTCATCCGGATTTACATACCAAGGCTCGAGCGAACGCTTGAAGGCAGCATCCATCTCACGGGCTTCCTTCTGTGCATCATGGTAGGCACTCAGCGCACGTTGTTCCTGTTGATGCAATGCGGCTACCCGCTGATACTCGTTCACCTGACGCCACACACGTGCATCCTGACGGGCTTCACGAACAAAATTCTGTACCTGCGGACGTTGTAACCGCACAGATTCCAGGGAGGCCCGGTGCAGCTGATTCTCCGCCCATTTCACCGCCCTGCGCACGGATGCCGCGTCAGCGTGCTGTAGAAGCGCATTCAGGGCACCTGTACGTCCATCGGTGACGCTATGCAGAATAATGTCCGGGTTACGCCGAGAACCCGCCAAGGGCATCATACGAGCATCTACGAGACGGGTTCGGTTTTCCTGCAGCGTTTCCCCGAATCGCTGATTCAATGCCGGCAGACTCTCCGAGACCCGTCCTGCTGATGCGTACGCGCGGCCGTCACTCAAAACCAGGCCCCGCGGCCGCAATCTCATTTCCAGGTCGTGGTGATCCAAAACCGCTCGGTATTCGGCCCAGCTTTCTGCCTTATGCAGTGCTACACCAGCCTTGTCCCGGAGCTCCTGCGTGAATGCGGAAACCCGACGTTCAGGTATTTCTTTCGATGGACTGTGGCGACCGGGGACTTCCCGCAGCGACCATTCCTTCTCCAGCTTCCGGAGTGCACGCTCAATACGACGCCAGTCATGACTCGTCCGCCAAGCTTTTCCCGTTTCTGCATGCACACGGTTCACCATCACATGCACATGAGGATGGGCGGTATCCCGGTGCGATACCACCACCGCCTGGTGCGTATCCAAGTTGAGTTCTTTCAACACCCGTGAAGCCGCTGACCGAAGTTGTTCCTCGCTCGGCTGATCCCCCGGGTCAAACGAGAGACTCAGATGGTATACCGGCTTTTTGCACCGAGATGAAAGTTCAGACGTGATCTGCATTTCCTGGGCCGCTTCCCGTACGTCGCGTGAAGCCATATTGTGCAGCTCCACAAAACCTACACGATCCTCCCGATAGGTCAGGTACCGCGCCAGTCCGCCGAAGTCCGATCCGCTGGTTACCTTCGCAATCATAGCTTCCTCCGGACTTCCAGCAGTTCGTCCAGCACTGCATGCAGCTTTCTCAGCTCCGGCATGCAACGGAAAGTGTTCGCCCACCGCGCCAATTGATTCAGGTTCGTGCCTACACGCGTCAGCTCACGGTACGCTGAACGATTCGCCACGCGCGTCAGCTGCACGCCCAGCGCGGCCTCGCGAATGTACACCGCCAGCGGACGACCGGCCTTCCGGGCACGCTCCCGAAGCAGCCGGTGTTCATCCGCCCGCAAACTCAACGACACCGCACATGTGCGTCGTTCTCCGGCCGAGAGTCGAGGCCGGCCCCCGCTCCGCGGGCAAGCGTTTTCACGAAGTGAAGACATTGCTTGCTCAGTGCTAAATCCAGCTGTACGAACCGAGCCTGCACGATGTTAGGCGAGTCCTGCCACGACACGAACAAATTCCAGAGGGAGGCAACTGATGAGGCCAGAATAGCACACACAGCACGAATTGACCCATTTTCGGAACCGGCGTGCCGCGATCGCGATAAGAAACCCGTCCACGCCCGGGATCAACAATCCCCACCACCTGTTATGCAGTCTCCTGGATCCCCGCCCCGTCCGCCACATCCAGTGGCAGGGTTCTTGGACCGTGGTCCGGCGAGGCATTTCCATGGTCGAAAACAGATACTGGCCACCTTTGATGGCCTGCTGGAGCATTACAGCAACAACGCCACCGGCGGAACCTTCCTGATACAAGGCGCGCCAGGTGCGGGGAAGACAGCACTGCTATCTGAATGTGGGAGGCGTGCACAGGAGGCGGGATGGAGGATTGCGAGGGTGCCCGGCGTGTCCGCCCTCCGGAGGCCATCCGCATTGCACTCGTCCCTGTACAGCGGAAAGTCTCTTTTGGATGGAAGGGTCATTGACCGGAGTGCAGGATCCGTCCTCGAGATGCTCCGGGGTGGGGTTGGTCCGCTGCTCCTCAAGCTGGATGAAGCACAGCGACTGGAGGATCCGGGCAGTGATCTTGACACCAGGAGCTCCGTGGGTGGGGTCCTGACGGCGATTCATAATGGCCATGTGGGACGTCCCCTTGTCCTGCTGGCGGGGGGGCTGGGGATGACCAGATCCGCCTTTGGATCACTGGGAATTGAACGGTTTGAGAGGAGTAGCTTTGTGGAGTTGGAGAGGCTGGACAAGGAGGCGGAGCAGGCGGTCATCCGCGACTGGCTTACAGTGGATGGTGGAGCCAACGGGGATCCCACGGAGTGGATTGATGCCATCATGCAGGAAACGCATGGATGGCCCCGGCATATCCTGTCGTATGTGCACCCCGCCCTGGATCGGTTACGGGCCGACAGCGGGAACATGACCGAGGAGGGGTTGAATGTCGTGCTGAAAGCGGGGCGTGAGCACCGAGCCGCTTTTTACGAACAGCGGGCGGATGGTTTTACCCGCACGCAGCGCCGCTGTCTGGCGAGTATCTTCGAGAATCTCCCGACCGGGGGGAGCACGACCCGCTCCGCGATCATGTCAGCCCTGGCCCGTAAACATGGCGAGGCAACTGCCCGGAAGCTGTTTCACCTGGCACAGCACCGCGGCATCCTGCAGATGACGGCGGACGGGCGCTACGCGATTCCGATTCCCTCTATGCAGGCCTGGCTTGTTGAGGACCACGGCTCCTGGTGGGAGTGATTTCTCGTGGCCTGGAGCGTGCCAAGACGCGCTCGGCCAACTCCCGGACAAAATGAGACGCTCCATATTTTTTACATACGACAGGAGTGCGCTGCAGGAGCTCCCAAAGCATAACAAAAGTATAACAGGGCACAGTCTCTGCGCAAGGCACCCCGTTTCTCGTCGCCTTGAGCGCACCAAGATGCGATCAAACGGCTTCCAAGCAAAATTAGACGGGGAAATGTGGCGAAAACACCTCCCTGAACAATCTTTTTCCATGATTCCCGCCTCCTCTTCCGGGAGGGAGTTGTGTTTTTATGGCCACCTGGCCTAACGATCGACCCGGCGAAACCGGGAGCGGCTGACGTCAAGGGCAAGGCACGTGCGCTAAAAAGCATGGTGGATTCCGGTGTGCCGCTTGACCGGCTTGGAGTGGTCGCGGAAGTGTTTGTGCACATTTTGGCAAGATGTTCGTACATTCTGCCATACTTGCAACTGGTCATTTTGGGATGCGACACAAGGATAGACTGATCCTGCAGGCTTTGAGGGCCGAAATCCCCGGGCGCAGGGATGCGGCCTGGAATTCCCGGATGGCGCTGGTTTATATGGCAATGCACGTGCTCCCTGGTATCGAGGTCGTTCGGATCAATGCCAGGCGGATGGCGCATGAGCTTGAAATGCCGCTGCGGACTTGTACGGGCGCACTGCAGCGCCTGGTGGATGCGGGCTTGATTGCGCTTGACAAGTTCCAGTACGGCGATGACCGGCGATATACGCTGCTGCTGCCACGTGGATACTCTGGGGTAAGCAGGTGAAAGTCCGCGTAGCGGAATGTCTATCCCCGGATCGCCGAGTATTGTGGGACCCACATCATCAAAGCGGCTCGCTGATGAAGTGGGTCAGTCTCCGCCTGGTACCTGGCACAACAGAACACCTCCTTTCGGAACCCGCACGCTAACCCACGCCCCTCGTCCAGCCATTTGAGACGTTTACAGTTGGGGGGGGGATAAGCGCCTGTAAGCGCGCTCACGAGCGTCTGAGCGTGAAATGGGGGCGGCGTGCGGTGATTCAGGCCGTGGGGTTACGAGATCGTCCAGAGATACCGCTCCACCTGATCGCTCAGGGTTTGCCACCGCACACTCCCGTTCTTCTTCCCCAGCACGTACCCGACCGCTCCCCCGAAATCGGTGCTCCGGATCGTTTTCCCGATCATGTGCCCACCTCCCTCCGTTTACGACCGGATGTAAGCTCACGGATTCGCCGGTCTATGTTTTGCATAATTAAATGTATGCGCTGGCCTCCATCATAATCCCATGTCCGAACGCCCATCAGTTGCCCAAGGTTGTTTTCGATCCGCTCCAGTTGGTTGACCATGTCATAGTGTGTTTTCTTTCCAATGGGACGGTTCAGGGCGAGAGCCCTGATGAACGCGGACTGGGTCATCCCCGCCCGCTCCACACGCGCCCCCCAACTCCCCGATCCACCTGACGGAGGCTAACCCGCCAGGTCTTGCGGTCAATGCCCCGCAACACCTCCTCGAGGATGTATAACTCCTTCATGACATCGTCATAATGCACGTGACCTGGGCGAGGATGGCTAATGAGTATTGTCGGATCAATGTGCAGCCTGTGCACGAGATGGTTAAAACGGCGTCCGGCGCTCCGGACTCGATTGATCTCCTTGCGGGTGTAGTTGGTTTCTAGGCGGTGATTGAGGGCGAGTACACGCAGGTACGCGGACACGGATTGCTCCTTGAAGACCGCGCTGCGCTGGACGGATTCATACTCGTGATCGGTCATGAGAATAGGAGGCCCCACCACCCGGCGGGGACGTCTTTTCTTCTTTTTGTCGCCATCAATCACCATTATTACCAATCAAATCGGCGAAACGGAGCATAAAAGTGATAAACTTTTATATAGCTCGCCCGCTCCCTGCCTCATCAATCCGGGCGACAGCACAAAAGTGATAAACTTTTGTGCTGCTCGCCCGGCCCCTGCCCATCAATCCGGGCGACAATGAGCATAAAAGTGATACACTTTTGTATAGCTCGCCCGTCTCTTGCTCCTTTGTCTCCCTCTTCAAACTCCACCGCTCCCCCTTCTTCCTATCTACTCCTGCCTCCACTCCCTACTCTCTCTCTTCTGCTCTTCCTCTCGCTCCACCATCTCGCCGGCACATCCTCGCTCGATTTGGCCTAACTTTCAGTCCCCTTCATCACAAGACCACCGAAGCAAATGCCTAAACCGAATTTCATGATGCGGATCAAGCTCCAGATCGGGGAAGAATCCGCAACCTTTCCCCATGCAGTCAAGGCACCCCGTGGTGCCAAGCGCGATGATCTGATACTGATCGTGAGTGGTGAGCCTGGGCAGGCGGATACCTGGGGGATACTGGCAGCCTCGATGCTTCGGGGTGAAGACGAATGGTGCTATACCCAACTCTCTGCAGAGGAAGTATGCCGGCACTTGGCACAGCACCTCCACAAGAGTAATTGCAATTACACGGGGGAGGATTTCGTCGAGCGGTTCAATCGGGCACTTGAACTTGACTGCCAGAGCGGTCCGGAGTCTTGGCACGGAGCTCCGCGAGATCACGGTGGGAGATCCTGATACCAGCTGCCTGGATGACCTCCCCAACTCTTCGGGCGTATTTCTAGACCCACCGTCACCCCACCGTACAAAAACACCAATAAACATTTCCACGACTCGCAGGTATGCCGCGCCCTCTTATTAATTTAATTTGCGCGAGTCATGCCAAGACCCTTGAAGGATCAATCTGGAGTTGAAGAATTCGTAGCGTGGGTACCGTACGACGGGGATTGGGTTGGTACAGTGTGTGCAGAAGACTTGGATTCGGCCAAGCTCAGACCTTGGTTGGTGAACCAAAAGATGGTCAAAGAGGAAGACGTTCTTTGTGGAATCCGGGTGTATCAAGGTCGCGTCTCGGTCTATGTATACGAGTGCCGAGATAAACAACCATACTATGAAGCACTTCAAGGCCCAGACCCTATCCCACTTAAAGAGATTGACCTGAAAATATCAGTGAGCGATCTTCTGTGCAAGTTCCATATGCTTGAAATTCTTTTCACCCGCCGATCAGGCGCCGACAAGGAGGGGTTGAACAATAAAAGGGTTGTGATAGAAGGTAGGCAGTGATAGTGCAAACCATCCTGTCTCAAGGAGTACGTCGGGGGCAGCAACCAACTATGCGAGGACGAACAGCCCTGAAGAAGGGAAAGACCAACAAACAACAGCTTGAGGGCAATAACCATTAATGAGGCATCACGTCATACCCAAGTTTGTCATAAGGCGGTTCTCCGACGATGGCCGGGGTATATGGTTTTACAGAAAACCCAACCAGGGCGGGGAGTCAGATATAAAGAAGGTCGGGTGGAAGAGCATCTTTATCCGTAAGGACATTTATGACGACGAAACAGAGGATCGGCTGCAAGTATTGGAAGGGAAGGCGGCTGGCATTGTGAATCGAATTGAGCAAGAAGGCCCCCAGAATGTCACGCTGAGCGCAAGTGACATGTTGACCCTGTGTGAGTTTCTAGGGATTCAACTATTGAGATCGGAGAAGTCAATTCACGAAATGACAAGCGACGAGTACATAGACGGATACGTGCACAAGACACTCAATGTGCCACGCCCTTCTAGGGAGAAATTTAACGAGGTGCTGTTGGCCTTCATAAGGCATATGGTTAATGGCGGCATACGCGAGTGGGTGGACCCCGAGCGGCCTGAGTATGGACAACTCACATTTAAGAACATTCAGATAATTGCCATACCGGATACGCTGAGCGCGAGCTTCGTTGTAGGCGATAGTGTGCCCCTTCTGTATTCAAAGACTCCGTCAGACCTGGACCTCCATTACAGAAATAATCTTGTTAATCCAAATTGGATAAAAGTAATGCCGGTAACGCCCAAAATTGCCATTGCTTTGTGCAGGGCCAACGCTTTCGATGCCGAGCCAGCCGATAACGTGGTGATGGGCGTAAACACAACTATGTTTAACGAATGCCTCGCGGTAGCAGCGTCCAGTAAAGACACCATTCAATCATTATTGGACAACTCTCTCACCAGAAAGACGCGTGAAGAAACCTTGGAGGATCCTCCTATCAGATTTCACTTAGGTGGGTAATTCCCATTGTCTGAAACAGTGGGCACCAGTCATGCAACGATAGACATTGGCGACATTTCCGACATAACAGACTTGATCAAGCTGTCGGATCACAAACTGACCCACGAATAGGAAGCCTGTCCAAGCGTGGCCGCACAATATCAGCCTGCATGCTGCCCGTGGCTGCTCTCCTCGCAATAACAGCCCCATAGGGGCAAAAATCCCCCCCCCCCCCAGCCAAGAAAGTGGCGAGAATCGAGCCTTGGAGCGTACCTGAGTGCGTCCGAACGCGATTTGCAAAGAAATGGAACGTCTGATGTACCTTGAGCAGACCAACCTCCAGACACATGACCAAGGCAATCACGCTCATCGCGGTAGCCCTTTTGATTGTAGTAGGGCGGAGGCGGGAGAAGTCGAGGCACAGTTCAACCTGGGCGGCGCCTACTTAAAAGGCGAGGGCGTTCCACAGAATAATGTAGAGGCCATCCGCTGGTGGAGGAAAGCCGCGGAGCAGGGACATGCCAAGGCGCAGTACGCGCTGGGCTACGCCTACAACAACGGCCATGGCGTACCCCAGAATTACAGAGAGGCCGTCCAGTGGTTTACGAAAGCCGCGGAGCAGGGAAACGCCGGGGCGCAGTTCGCGCTGGGTATAGCCTACTTCGACGGGCAGGACGTAAAAAGAGACTTCACGGAAGCCTACATATGGTTCAGCTTGGCCAAGGTAGGACTGGATCAAATGGCGGCCGCCGCGGAAGCAAGCCAGACAGCTAGCGAATTGATTGGTGCCCTCCTCAACGAAATGGCGGCCGCCGCGGAAGCAAGCCAGACAGCTAGCGAATTGATTGGTGCCCTCCTCAACGAAATGACGCCCGCCCAGATACAAAAGGCCCAGGACCTGGCACTCGAGCGCTTCAACAGGATCGAGACCCGCAAAGCGCAGAACCGTTAGATTCCCGCCCTGGAGGGAATGCAGGCATCGGCTTCGCCGTATAAATTTTCACTGAATCGTAACAATGAATGGCGTGAGGAGACCGCACTATGCGGTTTAATCCTCATGTCGCCCTGGATTCATTTCCGCCTCGCAGACGGGACCATTCTCGCCGGTCCCGCGAGTAGCCCCGCGTATTCTCTCTGGACCCCCTGCAGCGTCAGGGGATGCGCCTCGCGGCTCCGGATGCCGGAGGGCGCTGTGCAGGCCTGGTGCTGGAAATGCCTCCCCCGTAACACCTGCAGCTGGCGCGAGCTCCACCTCCGGAGACTGGGGAAGACGGTGCGGAGAGAATATATACGCTGGATCGCGTACAACACCGGAGACCATCCAGCGGGTTGGGGCGAGGAGTGGAAACGGATCCATGAGAAATACTGCAATTCGTTCGATCCCGACAACTGATTTTAGGTGGAAACCCCAGCCGCCTTGTGCATCGCGAGGATCTTCTCTGCGCTCCACTCCCGACTTTTCTCTTTCTCCAGCAGCTCGTTTCTGATATGATCGGAGAACTCCTGATCTGTCAGACGCCGGCACGTCCAGTCATCGCTCCCGGGGTCGAACGGATCCAGAAGCATCCCCCAGAAACACTCGCCAGCTCCGCGACGGGGCTTGACCAGGACAAGCTCTCCCTTGCGGGACTTGAAGGGTGGCTGGACGACCAGGGGGGCAACAGAGGCTTCCTCCGCGATCGCGATTCTGTAGGATAAAATGGTCATGGCAGCTGTCCGGTTATGGTCCGGTTTTGGACAGATTCGGGGCACTGTCGGTTCCGAAAAATGGCTGACAAATTGTCCGGATATATAACAAAATCGACGATCGGCGCTGAAACGGCCGGATCGGGGCTATTATGAGCTGATCCGCGGCAGGGCATGCAACATAATAGGTATTATGTCTCCCTCCGGAGACCAGAACACACCAAAATCATATATCTCGGTGTCATATCTTCCCTGATTTCGGTTGACCGCATCCTGATACGCTCCGGGCAAAATTAGGGATTTATAAAGCGTGGACTGGAGCGCACTAAGATGCGATCAAACGTAATTAGAGCAAAATTGGGCACGCTGCGGAGGACTGTCACGTTTCACCCATCGCCCCTTAGCCGCGGCGGAACCATTGAACCTGAACCTTGTCCAACGTAGGAATGGAGAAACAAGAAACACCGGAATTCACTAGAATCGTTGAACTGCTTCAGGGTGCTGGATTGAAAGACCGCAAAGCAGTCGAACTTGCAGAGCGCATGAGTAATATCGCTTCACAGAATACAATCGCCCAGTTTGCATCCAAGCTGGAGGCCGGACTAGAAGGGCTACGGGCAGAGTTACGGGCACAGGATGCCAAGATGGAGGCACAGAATTCAAAATACAATGTGCTCATCTGGATGATAGGATTTGCTACGGCCGTCATCTCTGCTGTCATTTTATTCAGCAACAACGGCGGCTAATTTGCCGGAAATCTCTCTGAGACGCTCATACGCGGCGCCAGGCGCAATTCCGCCCTTTTCAGCGCCCGCGCCTTGCCTTGCGTATCCATAGCTGAAAGGGCGCTAAGATCGACCGTTAGTGCGGGCTGTTCCAGCTTGATCCGCAGCTCGCTTTCAATCGGGCGGGCCAGCGGCTGCAGCGTACCATGAAACAATATCCTTTGCGCTTCGCGTAGGGCGCTTGACGAACTCCCGGATTGCATCAGTTCAGGTGGACCGCGAGGTTTGGTTGGCGTGCACCCGAATGGAGCTGCTGTGCGAGGCGGGGGTGGGGGAGTGGCACGTGGAGTTGGTGGGCGACTAAGGACGCGCTAAAATCGCCTTGAGCGTACTAAGGTGCGATCAAGGGCATTCCGGACGCCAGGACACGGGTTTTGAGAGGGCACAATCCCCGAAAAACACCCCGAAACGCCCTTCCTGCAACACTTTCGGCATTCGAGTCGTGCCCCTGGGAGCCGCGCCAGGCGGGGAACACGGGCAGCCCACCGAAAACATGATAGATAGCTTTTTGGGCGATCGGTTGCCCCTCGATCTTAGTTATGTTCATTGGCTTGCCACCTCGGGCGATTGATTGCGGCCCTTACCACGCAGCGCAAGCATTTCTTTTTCCAGGTCTTGCATCTTTTGAACGACAGCCCCCGGATCAACCGTTACGCCAGGTATATTGTAGGCTGAAGCTTTAAGCTTGCAGGATTCTTCCTGCCACTGCTCGAGTAAGTTATTGAAGTCAGTTTCCATCTTGGCTTGCCACCTCCGGGCGATTAAAGGTTGAGTAAGTACCGGCGATACGGCCCGTACTGATACGTCGATTTCGTGATGTGCCCAGCATCCAGCAAGCGCTGGAGCGCCTTGCGCACCGTCCTACCCCCTATCCCTAGGCTATCCTTCATATCACTAACGCGCACCGTTATTTCTTTGGAACTGGACGTAGCCCGCATACACAAGTACAGTAAGCATAGTAGCTCATTCTTTACCGCATCCTTCCGGCCGGTCAGTTCCACCGTCTTAACCAGCTGAAGGATCATTTCGTCTTGGAATCTCATTGTTATGGCCAGTCCTGTAAGTTGGCCTATTTACCGAGCAAACGGGCCAAAGTTGCAACGGATCCCAGATTTCGCCTTCGAACTCGATCCGGCCCTATTTACTTGGGAAAAAGGGCCGGAAAAAGCGCAGCCGCAGCCACGATCACGCTTAGTCCATTATGTACCGCTCGGCGGCTTTTTTGAATTCCCGTAGCCGTTTATCAGACTTCAATGTGAAATGGGCAAGACGGCCTTTTTTATCCGTTGCGGTACGGATCACGGAAACGCTCTCTCGACATTGTTCCAGTCTCACGTCCTTGCCCATTACTTTCCTTACGAACTTATTGGCTGCCCGCCTTGGCGTCCCAATGTTATAGTGCGCTATACGAATCCACGGATCCAATGGGCTGACCCTCACGTAAACGTAATAATTAACTGGATACACGGTTTCTGATCTCTCAGGCTGTTCACTATCCAGTCCGGAGCCATTGTTAGGGATCAACCTGTACGCCCCTCTAACCATCCCCAGACACTCATTGCAAAGCTCTATAACTGCGCCCCCCCCCAGACCGATACGCCCATCCGCAGTAGGAGCAGCGCCGTTGACCACATAGGCCGGGGATTCGTAGGTGTCCGGATCACAAAGTCCTATCTCCAAGCCAAGACAAATTTCACACGGGCCAAGCTGATCCATATTTTCAGAATTCCAATTTGCTCATCACATACGCCCATCCTTCTGCAGGTTTGACATAAGGGCCGCCGGGGCTTTTCCCATTGTTTGTTGATGCGTTTCGGTGTACATCTCCGTTGCGCTGTTCGTTGTTGCGTGTTCCACTATCCCTACTTTGTGTAATATCTGACGGAACCGTATGTGTGTTTTTTTGCTTTTTGCTTTTGTGCGTTTCGGGTCGTGCTGCGGGTTTTGCAAATTTTGCAGATATGCTTTTAAGATTTAAAAGATACTGTGGGGCCACCTTTTCGGATTTTGCTTCGTACCTACCGGCCACCCGTTCGGTTATAGCTTCGCACCTACCGGCCACCTGTTCGGATTGACCTTTTTCACCTACCGGCCACCCGTTCGGAAATAGCTGACCGACATACAGCGTATACTTGGCCCCTAGTCGCCTACCGGCCATCTTTGTGCCAGCGGCCCCATACCGATAAGTAACGCCTATCAGGCCCCGGGAACGCAACCGCATTATAGCCCGCCTAACCGTGCGTTGATTGATCCCCGTTTCCTCGGCGATACGTTTTTGGCTAGGCCAGGACATCAAATAATTGCCGTCATTAGGAGAGTGGCCCGTACAGTATATCAGGTAAAGCAACACATACCGGTCAGCGGTTTGCTTTGTGTTCTCTACGGCCCATACTAGCAACTTTAACCGTACGACCATACGGGCCAGGTAGTCAGATTTCTTGTTCTCTACCAGCTCCGTGAACGCCGCCCGGTCAGCTTCGCGTTCCTCGCCAGTTTGGCCCCTACCGATACCCGTTCTTGGCTTGCGGTTTTCCTTCCGATTGCCACTCAACAAGCGGCCGCCGCCGTTTGCGCCTGGACGGGACTTACCAAGATTTTCGCCCGATTTCGGCGTAGTTAGCACCGGTTTGGCGTTATTTGGAACGGTATCCCCGCCGGTTGGAAAGTCTATCTGTTCCCAGTTAACGGAACTCGATGCAGGTGTGGCTGTTATAGGCATGACCTAAAAGTTTGGTGCCGGTAAACTGCGTCAACAGCTCCGGCAAACCTTTTCCGACCTCGCCCGCTCGCGCCCCCGCAGCGGGTTCAGTCTGTAATAGGGCTACCGGAAAACCGGCGTTAATAAATACAGCGGAGATAAAAGGTGTTTGCTCCGCCAAGACTACCACCGAACACCGGCCGCCGACGAAGTGTTCCCGCCCCTCACGCCAGGTCACGCCCACGTATCCGGAGCATAAAGGTCTGACCACCTTTGGTTTTAGGCGGGGATGCCCTTGTGCATCGCGAGGATGCGCTCTGCGCTCCACGCCCGGCTCTTCTCCTCCTCCTGCAGGGAGCTCCTGATGTGGTCGGCGAACTCCTGATCTGTCAGTCGTCGACACGTCCAGTCATCGCTCTCGTCGATCGGATCCAGAAGCACGCCCCAGAAACGATCCCCACGCCAGTCAGGCGGCTTGATCAACACCAGCTCTCCCTGGCGCGACATGAAGGGTGGCTGGACGATCAACGGAGATTCAGAGATTTGCTCTGCGAGCGCGAATCGGCGCTGAAATGGATGAATCGGGGCGTATTCGAGCTGGGCCATGAAACATAATGCCCTTTATGTCTCCCTCCAGAGACCAGGACACACCAAAATCATATATCTCGGCGTCAATTCTGCCGACAACTCCGCGATCGCGAATAATCAAGCCGGCGAATGGCGGTCAGTCGAGTTAGATGAGCGCAATCGCAGAAGTTCATAGGCTTCAGTACTGTCATCTCTCATATCAGTTGCGGTTGTGCCACCTTATGCTCCCCAGCGCGCGGGCGAGCTATATAAAAGTTGCCACTTTTTTGCACGTCGCCGCCGATTTGATGGGGGGGGGTGTGGACGATGTGGACGATCTATGCGTAACGCGCCAGAACTGGCAAAAACAAAAAAGGCCCGAGGGTAGAGCCTACCCCCGGGCTGGACAAATTTCCTAAGTCAGGTTGGGCACTTACGCAGGAACGCGGTTCCCCTGGGCCTATTTCCGGTACTCTTGCCCCTTCGGGTGAGTGCAGGTAGGGCGTCCGCGCGCTGATTTGATCGGATTAGTCTTTACCCATATATCGAAAGTACAGCAAATCCCCCGCTTCATCCCGCAGCTCCCAGTCCCAGTAATCGGACTCTCCCACTTCTTTAGTGTACTTCACTAGACCGGCTTTCAGCTTTTCCATGCAGCGGTTTAGCCCCAACCTCGCGTGCGGGGCGTCGGCGGTTGCTATGGGTTCCTTTTTGGTTCGATCATACAGTTCGTACTTCATTGTTTTTGCCCCCTCGGGCGTTTAGTTATTGTGGCAATTTCTTGTTTATTTCATCCAGCGCCTCAAAGATACCGCCTACCGATTCAGTCGATTCATTCAAGTTGCTTAGCGACATATTTATCTCATGCAGCTCTCCGAGTATTGCCGCCTGAATAAACAGCTCTACGTTACCGCTCTCCTTGATCTTGTTAACCAGGTCGGCAACTTCATCAGTGTCAAGCATTAGCATTGCCCCCTCGGGCTATCTGGTTTGGTTTTGACTACCTGGATCAATCCTTAGGATATATCTCCGGTCGTCGCCGTACTGGAACCTGTCCAGCGTAATCAGGCCCGCATCGACCAGGCGCTGCAGGGCGCCCGTGCAGGTGCGTAGCGGCATATCCAACTCACGCGCCATCCGCTTGGCATTGATCCGAACCACCTCGATACTGGGTAGCACTTTTATGCAGATATAAACCAGGCACATACGGCTGTTGTTAACCGCATCCTTCCGGCCCGGGATTTTCGCCCGCAAAGCCTGCAGTATTAGTCGATCCTGTAGCCTCATAGAGAAATGGCCAGTTGTGAACATGGCAGAATATACGCCTAACTCGCCAAAATGTGCGCCAGCGCTGCGCGATCCCGCTCTCCATCATTGTAGCCAGTCTGCGCCGAGACGCTTGGACGATTGGTTTAGGTGTTGGTACGCTTCCGAAATCGCGCGCGCCTGGCGGCCTTCGATTCCTCCTCCTGCGGAGTTTTCAGTTGCAGCACGTAGGGCGACACCTCATTGCGGGTATTGGGCGGCAGTGCGTACAGAGAGATTTCTCCCTCGTGCACCTTTCGCGCCAACTCCCGGAGCTGCTCCTCCGTGAAGCGGGGCGGCGTCAACACCACCGTCGGTGGTGCGGGGCGGTGGCTGGGAGGGGGCGGCTGGGCCGGTTCGGGATTATTCCAAACAGGGGGCGCTGTGTGATCGGTGTCGAAGGCCATGATTAACTTCCTAAGTTTGATGCCGTAAGCGCCGGGGCCAGCTTTCCAGCTTCCCTTTAGGGTGTAGATGTAGTCGAGAATGGGGGTTGGGCTGGTGAGCGCGCGATACAGTGTCTCGCCGTGGAAGCAGCCCCACTGATCGAGCATCTCGAGGAGCTCGTCGCGATCGCGTCTTTCTTGGTAGGTAAGCTCGCGCCCGTTCAAGAATTTCTGTGCCCGCCTTTCCTGCTTGAGCCCTGTCCCGGTGGGGATGGACGTCAATCTCCGCCAGTCGATCGTTGAAGTAAATCGGTAGGTGGCTGGTTTTGTAGATGCGTTGCTGGCGGACTTCGTTGTTGAGGGTTTGCTATCCTCTAACGAATCCCTATATGTGTGCTTTTTGCTTTTTACAGAGCTTTTGTTTTTGTGCTTTTCATCCGAATCTATATATATATTTTTTTTAGGTTCTATATCCCGTTCTTGACCGGCAACCCGTTCGGAATTTGGGTTTTGAGCTACCGGCAAGTTTTTCGGATTTCGGATTTTTACGGGTGTGGGGGCCTCTGTGAACACTTGCCCCGCATACAGCGTGTACACCGTCCCGATTCGCCGCCCCGCGCGCGGCGTGCCAGGTGCCCCGTAGCGCGGACTGGTCCCGATGATCCCACGTTCCCGGAGCTTCCGCACCGCATATCTTACCGTCCGCAGGGGGATGTCCGTTGCCTCCGAAATCGTCTCTTGGGACGGGAAGCACATCAGCCACCGCCCCTCCTTGGGAGCAAACCCCGCCCGCTTGACGAGGTACTGCAGGACCTCACGCTCAGCAGTCGCTTTCGTCTGTCTCTCCGCCCACCGCAGCAGTGCTTTTTTTGTCACCCCTTTCGCTTCATGGATGCTCATCCCCCCCTCGCACAGCGCATCAAACGTCCGCTCATCCGCAGTGAACTCCTCGCCCGTCGGTGTCCTGCCCAGGCCCGCCCGATCCTTCCGCGCTGTCCCGGGGTTGCCGGACAACAGGCGGCCGCCACCATGACAACCTGGACGATCTGGGGCGGGAGGTTGGGAGTCCTCTTTCGGGGGTGTATTTAGGACCGGAGGCGCCGTTCCTGGCAGTGAATCACCGGTGGTAATTTCAGGAAATAACCAGAGCTGGTTGAAATCACCGGTGGTTTGGGAACTTATTACTCGAGCTGTAGATTTACTCATAGTCCTGTAAGGTGTGTCGGATCGCTTCTGTCAAAGCCCCGGCAAAAAGTTTACCGAAAGCCCACGTTCTGTGGGCTTTCACCTTTTCGGTGGATCCGGGTAAATCCGACTGTTAAAAAAAGACTAGGGTTGCATGTCCGCTAGTGTTATCGGGCTTAAGGTATCCACACCAGCCGCAGAGGTTCCCGAATTGGTGCCCCGGCGGGCGATTTTCGTGGCCTTGAGCGCACTAAGATGCGATTAAAGGGAATCCGGGCAAAATTAGAAGGCGGGGAAAGGTGGATTTGCGTCCGGAGCGGATGCAGATCCGGTGACACTCACCGGGGTGCATGTCAAAGAAGTCACGCCCGCTGCGCTGGAAAAGGCGATTGAATGGTGTCTGCTGACCAGGCTTCCGGCGCCATCGGCCCGCGCTGCGGAGCGATGTTGCCCCTCTCCAGTGGAACTTTTCGATTGTCGCTGAGGTCAACTTTAATTGACATTAGACGTGCGCCGTGGAAAGGCGCTTTCCTGTGGCGGGTGCGAACCCCGCCCAACACCTGTCGCTCCGGTTGGTAGCGGCCTTGGCGTATTATGGAGGTAACGACATGGTATGAAGCACTGAGGTTTAACGGGCTACGTGAGTAGCTTAGCGACCATGCGGGCCGGAACGTGCAGTGAACGCCGAGCAGGCCTCGAAACCGATAATGTGAGTGTCGACCCATTCGTCTATATGGGGAAGGCGGGCGCGTTTTGGGAAGCGAGCGACAAATGCACCAAGACGGCTCACCGGGGTATTGGCGCTGGCACGCATGGAAGATCAGGGAAGTAGCAACACGGGAAGCCCTGTCGGTGCTGAAGCACACGGCAACCGGAACTCCGTAAGGAGCAGGCCGGGCCGTCAGGGTGGCGGAGTGGTCCGTAATACCGTAGACGCGGGGTAACGCCCGTTGAGGAAAGGGACCGCAGGGCTGGAGGGCAGATAATAAGGACAAAGGGCACCAGAAAATGGCAAGGCCTAACATCTGGAAAAAAAATGTCAGTGCGTCCGGCGTCTGCACATGCATAAGTGAAGGGATCGTCAAAGCGACGGTGCTGGCGGGGCGTAGCGAGGCCCGTCCGCATGCCATGCGGAGTTGGTCTGTCCGCAGGCAAGGTGCCATTGTCTGCATAGCGGGCAGGACTGTACTGAAGCATGGTAATCCGAGTACGAGCCGCATGATCCACCTGGAGAGCCGGGTGCGGGAAACCCGCACGCCCGGTTCGGAGAGCAGGGGGCCGGAGACGACTTACGGGAGCCTGACTGAGGGCCA